>ERZ808029.208-NODE-208-length-47750-cov-8.252785_pt1 | contig 47750 bp, 35 predicted proteins | sample MGYA00380185_ERZ808029 | MGnify/ENA primary metagenome ERZ808029 (study PRJEB31490, sample SAMN06133404) | mouse gut metagenome | isolation source: M2_3 | host: mice | place: China: Chengdu | collected 2015-05 ... | reverse complement strand
CAACTTCGAAGGCAACTTCGTGATAAAAGTAGCTCCCGGCACTCCGCTGCGCATCAGCTACGTAGGCTACAAGACCGTCGAGCTGGCAGCAGCCAACGGCATGACGGCCTATCTCCAGCCCACCACCGAGCAGCTCGAACAGCTCGTGGTCGTAGGCTACGGCACACAGAAGAAAGCCAACCTCACCGGCGCCGTCGCCACCGTCGATGTGGCCCGCGTCATGGATTCACGTCCCGCATCCGATGTAGCCAAGGCTCTGCAGGGCGCCGTTCCCGGCCTCACCATCACCAACGCATCGGGCGACATTTCCGCCAACCCGACCATCAACATCCGCGGCGTTGGTACGCTGTCCAACAGCCACACGTCCAACCCGCTGATTGTTGTTGACGGAGTACCTGTAGATGACATGAGCTTCCTCAACCCCGAGGACATTCAGGACATCAGCGTGCTTAAGGACGCATCGTCCAGCTCAATCTACGGTAGCCGCGCCGCTTTCGGTGTGATTCTCATCACAACCAAAGAAGCCAACAAGAAGGATCGCGTCAGCGTGAAGTACAGCAACAACTTCTCCTGGGGCCGCCCCACCAAGCTTCCCACGCCCAACACCACCGTCAACCATCTGAAGGTTGCCATGGACGACTCCAACCCCGGTGGCGACAAGGAAATCTTCTCGATGTACTACACCGACCTGCTTCCCTTTGCCGAGGCATGGGCAGCACAGCATGGCGGCAAGCAGTACACCAGCTACGTGGAGATGCAGCCGTTCCAGAGCAAGGACAATGTAGGCGACTACTACATTCTGCCTGCAACGGGTGCTCCCTGGTACTCGCCCATCACCGGCGAGTTGATGCAGACCAACCGTTTCCTCTGCTATGCCGACTGGGATGTAGCAGAAACTTATTTCCAGGCTGCTCCCGGCCAGAAGCACAACGTAAGTCTTGAGGGCCAAAGCGGCAAGACCAACTACCGCGTAAGCTTCGGCTACGACAGCAAGGAGGGTCTCTATAAGTTCAATCCCGACAAGATGCACCGCTACATGGCAAATGCCAGCATCGACACCGAGATTTTCAGCTTCCTGCGCGCCGGCGCACGCTTCAGTTTCAGCGACCGCGAGTACACGAGCCCGAACCTTTATTATAATGCGAACAATTACCGCGACTCCTATCAGTATCTTTGGCGTTTCCCCTCGTTCTTCGAAATGCCCGGCTACGTTCTTGACGCAGAAGGTCAGCCCAAGAGCTTCCGCAACGACGTCACCGTTCGCCTCAACGGCCACAATGACGAGACAGTGACTACCCAAACCCGCATGCAGGCATGGATGCGCGCAACACTGCTGCCAGGACTCACCCTGCAGGCCGACTTCACCTACGACCTTCGTAACCAGAACAGCGATGCGGCCTTAGTACCCTATACGGCCTGGAATAACTGGACCCCCGGCACAAAAGGTCTCGGTGTGTATGCTCCTATTTCACAGGCAACGTCTCAGACTGCACAGAGCAATTATCGTAACGCTATGTGGACGGCCAACGTCTTTGCTACATATCAGAAGACCTTCGCCGAGGCACATAACCTGAAGGTAATGGCCGGCTGGAGCGCCGACCAGAACCAGTACCGCTACTTCTACGCTCGCCGCACCGGTCTTACGGACTACAATCTGCCCAACATAGATCTGACCGACGGCACGACATATCAGACCAGCGGCTCGCACACCCACCGCGCCACCACAGGCTTCTTCGGCCGTATCAACTACGACTACAAGGGCATCTACCTCCTGGAAGTAAACGGGCGCTACGACGGCTCCAGCCGCTTCCCCGCAGCCGACCAGTGGGCTTTCTTCCCCAGCTTCTCCGCTGGCTACCGCTTCACCGAAGAAAATTACTGGAAGAGCCTGAAGATTGACAATATCATCAGCAACGGTAAGATTCGCGGCAGCTACGGCCACATCGGCAATGAGGCAGTCGGCACAAACCGATTCCTCTCTACCGTCGGTCAGGTAACTCAGGGAAGTGTACACTGGATTGCCAACGGTCAGAAGATTACCGAATACAGCATGCCCGCACTCGTGTCCAGCTCTCTCACCTGGGAGCGCATCGTGACCACCGACCTTGGCTTTGACCTCGGATTCCTCGACAACAGCATCAACCTTAACTTCGACTGGTATCAGCGTAGCACAAAGGACATGCTTGGCCCCGGCCAGACTCTGCCCGGCGTACTCGGCGGACGTGCACCTTATCAAAACAACGGAGAACTCCGCACACGCGGCTGGGAACTCGGTCTGAACTGGAACCACAGTTTCGGCGACGCAGACATATATGCAACGTTCAGCATCGGCGACGCACGCACCAAGATCTCGAAATGGAACGATGATTCAGGCGTCATCTACAACTACAATCCTGATGGCTCAGACTACACCCAAGGTCTCTACTACGGCGATATATGGGGCTTCGAGACCGAACGCTACTTCACAGAGGACGACTTCCATTTCGTGCCGAACGAAGATCCAGCAAAGCCAGGCCATTACGAACTCAATGCAGGCATACCCAGTCAGGCTGCTCTCGAAGGCGTCGGAACTTTCACATACGGCCCCGGCGACGTAAAGTTCAAGGACCTCAACGGCGACGGTGTCATCAATTTCGGCGACCCCAACATGAAGGACGAAAACGGCAATCCTATTCCCGTACGTTCCGTGCGCAACCACGGCGACCTCAAGGTCATCGGCAACGCTTTGCCCCGCTATGAGTACAGCTTCCGCATCGGCGGCGCATGGAAGGGCTTCGACATCGATATGTTCTTCCAGGGCGTAGGCAAGCGCGACATCTGGGCCACCGGTTCGACAATCGTCCCCATGGTACAGAGCGCCCTCGGCACATTCACCAACCAGCTCGACAACTACAACCTCGTGAAGTATGATCCCGCAACCGGCATGCTCACGCAGTGCGAAGTAAATCAGGACAATGTATATCCCCGCATGTACAGCGGTTCCGACGGCGCCGGTAAAGTCGGTACAGTCTATAACTTCGGCAACGGCCATAACAACTTCTATCCGCAGAGCCGCTATCTCACCAGTTTGGCTTACCTGCGCCTGAAGAACCTCACCGTGGGCTACACTCTTCCTGCCGACATCACCAAGAAGGCTCTCATTCAGAAGGCACGCATATACTTCAGCGCCGACAATCTCTGCTTCCTGCACAACGGCGCCGGCAAATATCAGCTTGACCCCGAACAGACATCTTCCGCCAACAATCACGCACAAGGCGCCAACGGCGGTCAGGGAACATTCGGCCGTGTAACTCCTCTGCAGCGCGTACTCTCCTTCGGCCTTCAGGTAACTTTCTAACCCCAACTGAAAGAACAATATGAAAAACAGATATATCATAGGTGCAGTAGCCGTGATGTCGGTCATCGCAACTACCTCGTGCGACGACTTCCTGAACGACAACCGCTTCCCGCTGTCGCAGCAGATAGCGAACCCCGAGTTCTGGAGCAACAGTGTCAATGTCCAGAACCAGATCAACTACTTCTATGAGGATTACTCCGGCTATGGCAACGGCGGCGGCAGTGGCACGTTCTACTGGAGCACCCTCTCTGATGATCAGGTAGGCCGCACGGCTTACACCAACTGGACATTTACATCGGTTCCGGCGTCTTCAGCATCTTACACAGCTCCATATGTCGAAATCCGTCGTGCCAACCTCGTGATTGAAGGCGTAGAAAGTTCCACGCTGCCGGAAGCAACCAAGGCTAACTTCATCGGTCTCGCACGCCTGCACCGCGCGCGCAGCTACACCGACCTCATCCATCGCTACAGCGATGTTCCTCTGATCAAACATGTTGTCGACCCCAACGACAACGAGGCATTGTACGGTCCGCGCACTCCGCGCAACGAAGTTGCCGACTTCATATTTGAGGACTTCGACTATGCCACCAAGAATATTGCCACGCAGAGCAGCAAGACCGAACTCAGTGCCGACCTTGCCTATGCTCAGATGATGGAATTCTGCCTCTTTGAGGGCTCGTGGGCACGCTACCATCAGAAAGATGAGGTACGCGCCAAGAAGTTCTTTGAGGAAGCCGTGAAAGCAGGTGAGGCTATCGCCGACCGCTACCCCATCGGTTCTAACTATTCAGCCCTCTATAAAGCCGCAGCCAAAGAGCTCGGAGGCATAGCGCCTCTCTCCAGCAACCCGGAGGTAATCTTCATGAAGAACTATGCCGAAGGCGTATTCATGAACTCCATCACCGACTACAGCTGCGCTTCGGACGGCGTCGCCGGCCTGACAAAGAGTGCATTCGACGCATTCCTCTTCATCGACGGAAAGCCCCTCGCCACCACAAGCTGCGACAAAACCGATCTGGGCGTTCCCAGCGAAAGCGGTGTTGACATCAGCAATCTGCTTGCCGTACGCGACCGGCGTCTGGCTCAGATTACGCAGCCCGCTATCATGTTCCCTGCCCTTCCGTGGGCTGCAAGCAACACTGTTGGCATGTGGTCGCGTTCGGGTTATGGCGTTAGTAAGTTCCTCAACCCCGCAATGCCCTCTACCGCAGTCAACGAGATCAACAAGGGTTATCTCTGCGCTCCCCTCTACTGGGGCGCCCGCCTTTACCTCGGCATCGCCGAAGCCAAGGCCGAACTCGGAACACTCACCGATACAGACGTTGCCAAGTATATCAAACCCCTCTGGGACCGCGCCGGCATTGACACCAGCAAGCTCAACAAGGCTTATCTCGAAAACATGAATGACCCCGCCAACAACATGGAGGGCAACATATCCAGCCTGCTCTGGGAAATCCGTCGCTGCCGTCGCTGCGAACTCATGCTCGACGACAATATCCGTTACTGGGATCTCGTACGCTGGCATCAGCTCCAGCTCCTCGACTTCACAAAGAATCCGGACATCGCCCTCGGTGCAAACGTCAGCAACGCTCCCGTGCAGCCTGAATACGGCACCACGAACGGTTACATCAACGCCAACTGGGATCAGACCCGTACGTTCAACGAGAAGTATTATCTCTATCCCCTGCCTCTCGACCAGCTCAGCCTCAATCCGAAACTGGCTCCCAACAACCCCGGCTGGTAAACCCTGAACCGAAACACACATCAATAGCGAGCCGCAGCCCCCGTGCAGGGAGCTGCGGCTCTTCTTTTCCGGGGGCAGCGGCGATGCGATTTGCCTATGCTGTTTTTTATTTCTACCTTTGCATCAGAACACAAGCATCACCGACATATGAAATCCATCTACCGTATTCTGTTCCTTATACTGCTAACCTGCGCGTGCGCTCCGACGGACGCCTCGGCACAGGCATTCGCCGTGACCCACAAACCCTACATGGAGACCTCCGGCACGGCCGCAGGCTCGCCCTCCAGAGCCGAACTCATGAGCCGCCTGCGCCTGTGGGTGGCGCTGACGTTCGATCGTTCGGACGTGATAGACATGATCGACGAGCGCACGGGCACAATGGTGCTGAAATGGAGCGCTCCCGTGCCCCAGGCGTCGAAGTGGCTGACGGCCGCCATGAGCGAGACGTGCGTCATAGACGTGGCCGACGGCGGCGCATTCCGCCTGCGGGTGTATGCCCCGCGCGTGTCATTCGCAACAACGGAGCGCGCCGACATGCTAAACGAGCTGGGCATGATGAACGCGGAGGCGGAGGCCGACCGCAACCTTATCACGGGCCTGGGACAGCGCGTCTACGGCGGGGCGGCGGAGTGGCCCGTGGACGAACGCCTTGACGACATAGTGAACGCGTATCTGGAGCAGTTGCAGGCCACACAGCAGTTCCGCAACGACCGCGACCGTGAGCGCGGACGCGCCACTGACGAGTACCGCGCCGTGGAGCATGCCTGGCGCATCGTGCACGAAGTCCGTCAGGGTGTGCAGCAGTACCACGCCACGCTCGTGCAGTCCCTCGCCACCGGCCTTAACTGAAAGTTACTTCACCTGGCGAGATACAGAAGGACAGAGGGCGATAAAGATACAAAAATACACAAATATCAAAAATAACATATTGGATATTAATCCATACCTATGTCGTTTGTAAAAAGGATATTGCTTTGCGCGGCGGCGCTGTGGATGCTGCCGGCACCGGCGGCAGAGAGGGGCGACACGGCTGTCAGCTTCGTAATCTGCGACTCCGGCCACGACGTCTACGAGCTGGAAGGGCATGCCGCGCTGCACGTGACGCTGCCCGACGGGCACGATGCGGCGGTGCACTGGGGCCTGTTTGACTTCGATGCACCGGGCTTCGTGTGGCGTTTTGCGCTCGGCGAGACCGACTATCTGTGCGGCGCCACGCCCTGGGACCGGTTTCTGGAGAGCTACCGCCGTCAGGGACGGCGCGTCACGGAGTATCCGCTGCTGCTCGACAGCGCCGAAAAACAGCGCCTGCTGCAACTCCTCCGGGAGAATCTGCTGCCGGAGAATGCCACTTACCGCTACAACTACGTGAAGGACAACTGCTCCACGCGCCCGCTGCGCATGGTGGAGGAAGCCATCGGCGACACGCTGGCGCTCGGACGTCCGACGGGCCATGCCGGCGACACGTTCCGCAGGATGATGCGCGCCTACCACCGTAACTATCCGTGGTATCAGTTCGGCATCGACCTGGCTCTAGGCTCCGGCATAGACTACCGACTGACCGACCGCGAGAAAGCATTCTCCCCCATAGCTCTCGAAGTGCAGCTCGCAAAAGCCACACGCACCGACGGACGCCCCATTGCCGGCGAGGCCGTCGTGGCGGTAGCGGCGCCCGCAGGCGCCGCCGTGGCAGGAGCCACGCCGTGGTGGGCCACGCCTATGGCCGCCGCCCTCGTCGTGCTGGGCGCCGCAGTGGCCGTCACCGTGCGCGACCGGCGCCGGCGCCGGGTGTGCCGCGCCTTCGACGCCGCGCTCTACGGCGTGCTGGGCGTGGCCGGCTGCCTGGTGTTCTTCCTGACCGTATTTTCCTCCCACGAGGCCACGTCGCCCAATTTTCTGCTGGCGTGGGTGAACCCTTTGTGCCTCGTGCCCGTTATTTTTATCTGGATAAAAAAGGCACAACGCCTTGTATTATGCTATCAAATTGCTAACTTTGCAGTGATTTTCGCAATGTGCGCCGCGTGGCCGCTGCTTCCTCAAAGCGCCAACATCGCATTCTGGCCCCTCATAGCCGCCGATGCGCTGCGTGCTGCCAACTACATCACAATCACGGCTACGGCCGCAAAACATACACGGAACTAAGAGGCTGTTTAAAAACGGATGTTAACTCAGGGGTTGCAGATTTTGGAGGGTATTTCATCCTGCAGGAGCAGGAGCGTACTGGATGTACGCGACTGTGACAAAGGATGAAAGACACCCAAAAGATGCAAAGCCGAAGTAACATTCCCTGATAAAATCAGCCCACTGACAAAACGAAAGAAATATTAAAACAACAATATGAACAGCAATCGGATGTTAAAAGAATAGCACGCCTCGGTCCCTCTCCGGCGCTTTCCGCCGTCTTCTTCGGTCGAGTGGCTACGGCCACACTCCCTCATCAGACAACAAAAATCGCTCGGAGATTGACCGCCCCTGCGCTAACATCTGTTTTTAAACAGCCTCTCATGAACATACTGAAACAGACCTGGGCGCAGCTGCGCTCGCAACGCATGCTCACAGTGCTGGGCATCACGGGTACCGCACTCTCCATCTTCCTGATAATGGTGGTGGTGATGATACACCAGATAAAGATACTGCCTTTCGCACCCGAAAGCTACCGCGGACGCATGCTGCATGTTAAATACGCACTTACCGAGAGCGAAAATGGCTCAGCATCAGGCGGAATGAGCTATACACTCGCCAAGAGTCTGACCGAGAACCTGCCGTCTGCCGAGGCAGCAACCATATATCAGAATGATTGCTCCAGCGAGATAGCCAAGGTGGCCGGCATAGGCAAGACGAAACTCGACTTCCGCGCCGTGGACGACAAGTTCTGGCAGGTATTCGACTTCCATTTCCTCCAGGGCAAACCCTTCGACAAAGCTGACTTTGACGCCGGGCTGCCCAAGGCAGTGATAACACGCAAGGCGGCTCTCAAGCTATTCGGGACGGAGCAGGCCGTGGGCCGTGAGTTCCGGCACGGAAGGCACAACTACCGCGTGGTCGGCGTGGTGAATGACGTCTCCACCCTTGCCGAACGGGCATACTCGGAGGTGTGGATTCCGGCAACATGCTCACGGCTAATAACGGAAGAGTGGAGCAGCAACGGCATGATGGGATATTTCTCTTTCACCATTCTGGCCCGGGATGCAAAGGACTTCGACAAGATACGCAAGGAGTACGACGACAATGTACGCCGCCATAACGATAAGATCAAGACCACGGGCTGGAAATACAACCCGCTGGGAAATCCCTACGATCAGGAGACACAGGCCACGGGAGTATGGAGCAACCAGAAACCGGATGTGGAAAAAGACCGGCGTGACAGACTGATTGTCTACCTCATTCTGCTCATTGTGCCGGCGATAAACCTCAGCGGCATGACGGAGAGCCGCCTGCGTCGCCGCGTGGCAGAGATAGGCGTGCGCAGAGCCTACGGCAGCACTCGCGGCAAGGTGTTCGGACAGCTCATAAGCGAGAGCCTTATCATCACCCTGGCTGCGGGAGTGATAGGCTGGCTGGCAAGCATAATATTTGCGCTGAGCTTCAGCAGCGACATATTCAGCGACGGCGAGAGCTGGTCGGCAGTCAGCAGCAACCCGCCCGAGGTAAGCCTTGACATGCTGGTGCAGTGGCCGGTATTCTTCACCGTATTAGGATTCTGCTTCATCCTTAATCTGCTGAGCAACAGTCTGCCGGCATGGCGAGCCTCACGCAACAGCATTGTCAGGTCGCTGGCGGGGGAATAGTTTTCAAGTATGAAGTATTAAGTATGAAGTATTAAGTGTAAAGTATTAAGTATGAGCCAAAAGATATTCGCGCAGATGCGCAACGAGTGGCGCAGCAATCTGTGGCTGGCAGTGGAACTGCTGGTAGTCAGCGTGGTGCTGTGGTATGTGCTGGACTTCGTGTACACCCGCGCGGCACTGTACGTAAGGCCGATGGGCACCGACGTAGAGAACTGCTTCCTGATAAAATATGATGCAGAGGAGACAGAGGAAGACGACCATATGGACGTTGGAGACGTACGCCGCCAGATACTCGACCGCCTGAAACGGCATCCCGACATAGAGGCTGCCTGCCTTACAAACGGCGCCTATCCCTATAGTGGCGGCTACTGGGGCGGAATGATAGCGGTAGACACGCTGACAGTGGGAGCATATACGCGTTACGTTACGCCAGACTACGCTGAAGTTTTCCGTATAACCGGCCTTAAAGGAGAAAGCAGCAAGGACATAGTCAAGATGCTTGAGGAAGGCAAAAGAGCGATAACGAGAAATTTGCTGCCAAAGAAATATGACCCTCTCTCCTTTATCGGCAAACGAGCAATAGTGAACGGCGACTCGCTGAACACAGTAGAGATAGGTGCAGTGGTAGCCCCAATCCGCAGAGAGAATTATGAAGAAAGCAACGATGGTTCTGTGCTTATACCGATGCGCCCCGAACAATATGGCATGGCCGGCGATTTCTGTGTGCGCGTAAAGCCCGGCGCGGCGGCGGACTTCGCCGAACGGTTCGCCGAGGTCGCCGACAAGGAATTCACCGTAGGGCGATTCTTCGTGAACGACGTGAAGTCCTTCGACACACTGCGCGCCGACCGCCTGCGCGGCGAGAATTTCAGGATTCGCAACTACGTGATACTGATGGGCTTCCTGCTAATAAACATCTTCATGGGGCTGCTCGGCACGTTCTGGTTCCGCACGCGGATGCGCGTCAAGGACATAGCCATGCGCAAGACAGTCGGGGCCACCGAGAAGCAGATATTCCGTCTGCTGATAGGCGAGGGACTGCTTCTGCTGACCATCGTCACGCCTATCGCACTGCTGATCGACGCCAACATAGCCCACATGGAGCTTAACACCATGCTCGACGGAGAGTATTTCAACTGGACCCGTGTGCTCCTGTGCGGACTCGCGGCCTACGCCCTTATGGCTCTCATGATATTTCTCGGCATAGCCATCCCGGCCAGGAACGCCATGAAGACGACACCCGCCGAAGCACTAAAAGACGAATGATGCGACACTTTTTCATTCTTTCATACATCCTCTGCCTCTGCGCCGCCGGCGCAGGGGCAGAAACCCGCGCGATCACCCTCGACGAGGCGATCGCCACGGCCCGCACGGGCAGCGTGGACGCCGCCGTGGCGCTCAACGAACTGCGTACGGCCTACTGGGAGTACCGCACCTTCCGCGCCGATCTGTTGCCCGAGGTTAATTTTCAGGCCACACTGCCTTCCTACCGCAAGAACTATTCGAGCTACCAGCTGGACGACGGAAGCTACACCTTCGTGCGCAGCAATGTGCTGCAGATGACAGGACAGCTCTCCGTGGACCAGAACATATGGCTGACGGGCGGCACGCTGTCGCTGAACACGTCGCTCGACTATCTGAAGCAGCTCGACGGCAACAAATTCGGCCGCTTCATGTCGGTGCCGGTAGCCCTTACCCTCAACCAGCCCATCTTCGGCACCAACCATACGAAATGGAACAGGCGCATAGAGCCCGTGCGGTACGAGGAAGCCAAGGCACGCTTCATGAGCGCGAGCGAGGAAGTGGCGATGCAGGCCGTCAACTATTTCTTCGCACTGCTTCTGGCAAAGGAGACGCTCGGTGCCGCCGAGCAGAACCTCGCAAATTCCGAGAAGCTCTATGAGGTGGCACAGGCCAAGCGCGCCATGGGCCAGATCAGCGAGAACGACCTGCTGCAACTGCGCCTGAACCTGCTGACGGCGCGCGGCACACTAACCGACGCCCGCAGCAACTACAAGGCACGCATGTTTCAGCTCCGCACATTTCTGAGTCTCGACAACGACGTGGAGCTTGACCCCGTGCTGCCCGAGAACATACCGCATGCAACGGTGGGCTATCAGGAAGTGCTGGATAAGGCGCTGGAGCGCAATTCGTTCGCCCGCAACATCAGGCGGCGTCAGCTCGAATCGGACTACGCCGTGGCAAAGGCCAAGGGCGACATGCGCGAAATCACCCTCTACGCGCAAGTGGGATTCACCGGCACGAGCGACCGGTTCCGCGGAGCCTACGACCCGCTGAAAGACAACCAGGTGGTGGAGCTCGGCTTCAGAATTCCAATCGTGGACTGGGGCAAGCGGCGCGGAAAAGTAAAGGTGGCGGAAAGCAACCGCGAGGTGGTGGCGAGCCGTCTGCGCCAGGAAGAGCAGAACTTCAGGCAGGACATATTCCTGCTGGTGGAGCGCTACAACAACCAGCGCGAACAGCTCGACATCTCGGCGGCATCGGACACCATAGCCCAACGCCGCTACCACACCAACGTGGAGACGTTCATGATAGGCAAAATATCCACTCTCGACCTCAACGACTCGCAGAGCCGCAAGGACACGTCGCGCCAGGAATACATCAACCAGCTGTTTTACTTCTGGTATTATTACTATCAGCTGCGTAGCCTTACGCTCTGGGATTTCGCCACACGCAGCGGAATCGACGCCGATGTGGAGAAGATGGTTCGGTGATAGTTGATAGTTTATAGGGAATAGGTAAGAGGGAGGCGCCTTTATAATCTCTTGACTTCTCAACTCTTTAACTTTTCACCCTCTCTTACCTATCCCCTATAAACTATCAACTCCTTACATGCCCTCTTACCTATCCCCTATAAACTATCAACTATTAGAAAAAAATGAGTAAATTTGCAGCCAAATGATACTGATTGCCGATGATGACAGCGCCATCCGGCTTTCGCTGAGCATGCTGCTCAAGAAAGCCGGGTATCAGACCGTAGCCGTAGCCACTCCGGCCGAGGTGATGGAGACAGTGCGTGCCGATACCCCGCAGGCGATTCTGCTGGACATGAACTTCTCTCACTCGACCAGCGGCGACGAGGGGCTGACCCTGCTGCGCCAGATCAAAATCTTCAGGCCGTCGGTACCTGTCATCCTCATCACAGCCTGGGGCAGCATACCGCTGGCGGTGGAGGGCATACAGGCCGGAGCATTCGACTTCATCACAAAGCCCTGGGACAACCACGCCCTGCTGCAACGGCTGAGCACCGCACTCGGAATTAATGCCGCGAACGATGCGGATAGCTTCGACCGATCGCGCATCATCGGCGAAAGTCCGGCTCTGCTGCAAGTGCTCGACACCGTGCGGCGCATCGCCGCAACGGACGCGCCGCTGCTGATAATGGGCGAAAACGGCACCGGCAAGGAGCTGATAGCCGAAACGCTCCATGCCAACAGCCGTCGACGCAACGCACCGTTCGTAAAAGTGAACCTGGGCGGCATATCGAGGTCGCTCTTCGAGAGCGAGATGTTCGGCCACAAGCGCGGAGCCTTCACGGGCGCCACATCCGACCGCAAGGGGCGCTTCATGCTCGCCGACAAAGGCACGATATTCCTCGACGAGATAGGCGAGCTGGACGCCAATTCGCAGGTGAAGCTGCTGCGGGTGCTCCAGGAACACAGCTTCGAGATGCTCGGCGACAGCGTCACGCGCCATACCGACATACGCGTGGTATGCGCCACGAACGCCGATCTGGCGTCGATGGTGGCCGACCGCAGCTTCCGCGAAGACCTGTTCTACCGCATCAATCTGATAACAGTCACGCTGCCGCCGCTGCGCGAACGCCGCGACGACATCCCGGCACTGACCGACCACTTCGCCAAAGCATTCTGCGCACAGAACGGCCGGACAGTTCCCCGCATAGCTCCGGAGGCCATAGCGGAGTTGCAGAAAATGCCCTTCCCGGGCAACATACGCGAGCTGAAGAACCTGGTGGAGCGCACGCTGCTCCTGTCGGACTCCGACACGCTCCACGGCGAGGACTTCCGGAGGGCGGCGGCTCTCAACCCCGGCCCTGCCGCCACGCAGGCCGCCACCAACATTAAGGATATAGAGCGCAACGCCATCACGGACGCGCTGCGCAGCTGCCACGGCAACATCTCGCAGGCGGCAGCCATGCTCGGAATCACGCGCCAGACTCTGTACCGGCGCATGCAGAAATACGACATCGAGCCATGAAGCGCGCGCTGCCCTCCTCCCTGCCCTTCGTTCTGGCGGCGGTGCTGCTGATCGGCGCCGACGTATGGCTCATTTTCCTGACGGGTCTGCATGCCACAAAGGCATTCTACATCGCGCAGTCGGTGCTGATTCTGTCGCTGATAATCCTCCTATACCTGCGCAACAAATTTTTCAGGCCGCTGCGGACTATTGCCACCGGCATGGATCTGCTGCGCGAGCAGGACCTGAACAGCCGCCTGTCGGCAGTGGGACAGGCGGAGGCCGACCGCATCGTCGACATGTTCAACGACATGATGGAGCGACTGAAAAACGAGCGAATGCGCGTGCGCGAACAGAACCACTTCCTCGACCTGCTGGTGGAGGCGTCGCCCATGGGCATTATCGTGCTCGACTGGAAGCAGCACATCGTGTCGGTAAACTCGGCCGGCGCCCGCATGCTCGGCGCCGACACAGCGGAGCTTATGGGGCAGTCGCTCCACGACCTGCCCGGAGCGCTGCCCGAAGCACTCGCCGCGCTGCGCGATCACGAGACGCGTACGCTGCGCCTGAGCAACGCCATAGTGATGCGCTGCTCGCGCCTGACATATATGGACCGTGGCTATGCCCATCCCTTCCTGCTGGTGGAACGCCTGACTGAAGAAGTGATGCAGGCCGAACGGAGCGCCTACGAGAAAGTGATACGCATGATGGCCCACGAGGTGAACAACTCCATGGCCGCCGTGACCTCCGTGCTCGACACCCTGGCGGAATGCAGCGGCGACCCCATGGCGGCCGACGCGCTGACGGCATGCCGCCAGCGCTGCCTGCGCATGAGCGACTTCATCACCGCCTTTGCCAACGTGGTGAAGATTCCGGAGCCGGAACTGCGCGAGACCGACCTGAATGTATTCCTGTCGGAGTCGCGCACCGTTCTCGAGAGCCTCTGCGCGGGACGCGACATCAGCCTTGAGATAGTGCCGGCGGAAGGGCCCGTGAACGTGCGCCTCGACAGCGTGCTGATGGAGCAGGTTGTCATAAACATGGTGAAAAATTCGGTGGAAAGCATAGGCCGGAACGGCCGGATAGTGCTGCGGGTGGCGGAGGCGCCTGCGGGATTCACCGTCGAGGACAACGGCGGCGGCATCAGCGCCGAGACTGCCGGGAAACTGTTCTCGCCATTCTTCACCACCAAATCAAACGGCCGCGGCCTCGGACTGCTGTTTATCCGCGAGATTCTGAAAAAACACAACTGCACGTTCGCCCTGCATACCGACGAGGACGCCATCACACGCTTCACGGTAGCATTCCGCTGAAGCTCAGAACAAAGGCAAAACTGCTATCACGGCCACGGTGGCAAGCCCCGCGATGATGACAAGGTCGGAAGTTCGCACACGGCCGACAAGCGGACGGTCGGAATAGGCCCGCATGGCTCCGACGCGTTCCGAAGCAACGTAGCACAAGCCACCGAACAGAAAACCGAACACCATCCCCACGAATATGTCGCCGGGATAATGCACGCCGAGATATAACCTCGAATAGGAATTACACACCGCCCACAGCACCAGGAAAGCCCCTGCCCTGCGGCTGCGCTGCATCATGGCGCAGAAAGTGGCAAGCGCGAACGAATTCGCCGCATGGCACGACGGGAAGCCGAAACGGCCGCCGCGGTAGCCGCCGACAGTCTGAACCATCGCCGAGAAGGGATTGTCGGGATTGCTCGGCCGCAGGCGCCCCACGCAGTCGCGCAGCACGCTGCCGCAGTACTGGTCGCTGACGGCAATGGCGAGAACTACGAACGCCACGGAGAGCAGACCCCGGCGCCAGCCGCAGTTGCGCAGCACCGTGACAAGCAGAGCCGCGTACATGGGAATCCAGATGAAGCGACCCGTGAACGTGCGCCAGAACACATCCATGTATTCCGTGTGACAGTCATTCAGGAAGAGCAGCAGCTGCGAGTCTATGTCGATCAGGAAATTCATCATAGATAATACGGTCTCATGCGTCAGCCTCTGTTTCGTCGTCCTTGCCGAAAAGTTCGCCGGCCTCATCCTTCTTGTAGTAGGCGGCGAGCAGGGCTATCATGCGCGTCACCTTGGCGACGGCCTGCTGCGTGGCTTCGCTGATGTCCTGACGGCGCATGCGCATCAGGAGCATGGCATACAGCGAGTTGAAGCAGGTCTCTATCTCGCCGGCGGGATGATCTCCGGCTTTGGAACGCAGCTCCACAATCACAGGCAGAGCGTCGTAGTAGGCGCGTGTGTAGTCTTCGTAACGCCCGTCGGCGAGCAGGCGGCGGCTCAGGTCGGCCAGCTCGCCGAGGGTGTTGTTATTGATTTGCAGATGTCCTGCGGTCGTCACCTCCTCGCGGCGCATCATGTCTATGAGCGACTCGTACCACTCCGTGATGCGCCGGCGCGTGTCGTCGTCCACGTCGGGAATCTCGTCGATGATATTGTGACGGATTTTCTCTATATTGAGACCGAAAGCACGGATTATGTCCTCAATCTGCCACATGTACAGCAGGTACTCCGCGATATTTTCCTTACGTTTCTGAGATGCGACCAGCATAGGATCTACAATTTGATTATCAATGAACGGCAATGACTTCAATCTCCACCAGGACGCCCTTGGGCAGAGTGCGCACGGCCACGGCGCTGCGTGCAGGATACGGGGCCTCGAAAGCCTCGGCATATACCTCGTTCATGGCGGCGAAGTCGTTCATATCGGCGAGGAAAACGGTAGTCTTCACAACGTTGGCCGTGGTGAGGCCGGCGGCTGCAAGTATGGCCTTGACATTGGCAAGCGACTGGGCTGCCTGAGCCTTGATGCCCTCGGGAATCTCGCCCGTAGCGGGATTGATGGGAATCTGACCGCTGGCGAAGAGCATGGAACCGGTATCGATGGCCTGACTGTAGGGGCCGATAGCGCCGGGTGCGGCGTTTGTGGAAATCACTTTTTTCATATCTATAATAACGCTTGATAGAGAATAATGTCGCAATAGGAAGCGCCGCGGCGCAGATAGGAGCGTACGCGGCCGCAGGTGCGATAGCCGGCGGCGGCGAAAAGGCGCCGCGACGGATCGTTGTCGATGGCGATGAGCGCGACGAGCGTGTGAATGCCGAGCACACGGCCGGCATAATCGGCCGCAAGCGCCAGAGCGCGTGTGGCGATGCCGGAGCGACGGGCGCCGGGAGCCACGAATATCCCCACCCGTGCATGACGGTCGCGGGGGTCGAAGTCGGTAATGTCGAGAGTGCCTATCGGCTCGGAATCGGCCATGCGCTCTATGACGAGCCTCAGCTGGCGCGAGGCGAATATGTCGCCGTCGTAGCTCTCGATGTAATCGCTGAGCTGCCTGCGGCTGAAAGGCGCCGTGGCCGAGCCGAACGGCCACAGCGCCGGGTCGTTCTCCCATATGTACATGCGGTCGAGGTCGGAGGGTTCGGGAGCGCGCAGCCGAATCTCATTGTCCTGCAATATTTCTGCCGGCTGTTTCTTCATCTTGCAAAGGATTCAGAGAAGGGCGTACGGTTGAGCAGCGAACGCCCCAGGGTTATCTCGTCGGTGTACTCAATCTCATTGCCGACGCTGACGCCGCGGGCAAGCTGCGTGATGCGCACGTCGGGAAACGCCGAGAGACGGCGATATATGTAGAAATTGGTGGTATCGCCCTCCATCGTGGCGCTGAGTGCGAGAATCACCTCGTCGACGCCTCCGGCCTGCACTCTCTCCACGAGAGAGGCTATCTCAAGCGCGTCCGGGCCGATGCCGTCGATGGGCGAGATAAGGCCGCCCAACACGTGGTATCGCCCGTGAAACTCGCCGGTATTCTCGATGCTCATTACGTCCTTGACATTCTCCACAACGCACACGGTGCGGGCGTCGCGCGCAGCTGACGCGCATATGGGGCACACCTCGTCCTGACTGATGTTGTGGCACACGCTGCAATAGCGTATGCCCTCGCGCATGTCGATTACGGCTGTGCCGAGGCGGCGGGCCTCAGACGGGTCGCGGCGCAGCAGATGAAGCGCCAGGCGGAGAGCCGTCTTACGGCCTATGCCCGGCAGCCGCGACAGCTCCGTCACGGCGTTCTCCAGCAGCGGTGAAGCGAATTTCTGGTCCATACGTCAGAACAGCGCCTCCACGCGTTCGGGTGTCAGCTCCTCGAAGGAATCAATCACAATGTCGCCGCAGCCCGCTATATCCTCATGGGTAAGCGTAGTCGCCACCGCCACCACCTTGCCGCCCGCACGGCGTCCGGCCTCCAGACCGGCGCGGCTGTCCTCGAATACCACACAATGCTCCGAAGGCACGCCCAGACGCTCGGCGGCGAGCATGTAGCCCTGCGGGTCGGGTTTTGAACGGGTGACATCAGTGTCTGTTACCACCACGTCGAAATAATCGCGGAAGCCCGGCAGCGAGTCGAACAGCACCTTCATCTTGGCATCGTTGCTGCTGGTGACGATAGCCGTGGGGATTCCCTTCTCTTTCAACGTCTTCAGAAAGCGTTCCACACCGGGGAAAATGCGGTAGACCATTTCGGCCTCCTGCTTTTTCAGGTAGACACGAAGCTCTGCCTGCACCTTCGGATCGGGGAAATACCGGTCGAGAATCTGCGGGAGCGTAGTGCCTTTGATAACATAGGCGAAATTGTCGATACCGGTAGGAAACAGTTCGTTCATGCGGTTCCAGAACACGGTGTAGATGCTCTCGCTGTCTATAAGGACTCCGTCGAGGTCGAAAAGTGCGGCTATCTTCATTCTATCCTTTATTATATTGCAAATTTAGCGATAATTTGGCAAAGGACAAAATCGGGAAGCGGCAAAAGCAAAGGCGCGACCTTGGAGCCGCGCCTTTGCCATATATGGGAAGGTAAATTACTTCAGTGTAAGGGTAACGATGGACATGGCGGGCATGTCGACCGTGAGAACGCCTCTTTTGACATTGGCACCCTTGAACTCTTTGAGACTGACTTTCTCCGGCTGGCCGAAGTCATTGTAATCATTGACGGAAGCGGCAGTAAGTATCTGACCGCCGGCTACTTTAAGCTTGAGGTCGCCCAGGTCGACCGACACCTTGTTGGCCTTGTCGAGCGAGGTATTGGAGAGCGAAAGCGTATAGACGCCGTCCTTCACGGAGCAGGTAGCACTCAGCTCGGGCACCGACTCGCGGCCCTCGACGGCGCGGGTCTGAGTGCTGACAGCCACGGGGACAAGCTGTGCATCCATGTGGGGTACGTACATCTTGAACACATAATAGGTGGGGGTAAGCACCATCTCGGCGTCCTTGGTAAGCACCATAGCCTGGAGCACGTTGGCGATCTGGGCGATGTTAGCCATGCGCACGCGCGCTGCTGCATCGTGGAAGATGTTGAGGGTCAGCGCGGCAACCATTGCGTCGCGCATGGTGTTCTGCTGGAAGAGGTGACCGGGGTTGGTGCCGGGCTCTACCTCCCACCATGTGCCCCATTCGTCCACCATCAGACCCTTTTTGAACTCCGGGTCGTAGCGGTCCATGATGGCGCTGTGGTCGGCGACGAGCTTGCGCATGTAGAGGCAGAGGCCGAGCGTATCGTAATAGTCGTCGGCACCGAACTGTGTGGCCGAACCCTTGTAGCTCCAGTTGCCCACGCTGTAATAGTGCAGCGAGAGACCGTTGAAGTGATGCATGGCGTCGCGCATCAGCACCTCGGTCCAGTTGAGGTCACCGGCATTGGCTCCGGAGGCAATCTTGTAGAGGCGGTTGCCGTTGAACTCACGGCAATACGTCTGATAGCGGCGATAGGTGTTGGCATAGAACTCGGGGGTGAAATTGCCACCGCAGCCCCAGCTCTCGTTGCCGACGCCGAGATACTTCAGTTTCCAGGGTTTCTCGCGGCCGTTGCGCTTGCGCAGTTCGGCCATGGGGCCGTTCTCGGCGGTGATGTATTCCACCCACTTCGCCAGCTCCTCGACGGTACCGCTGCCGACGTTGCCGCTGAGATAGGGCTCGGCGCCGAGCAGTTCGCAGAAATTGAAGAACTCGTTGGTGCCGAAAGAATTGTCCTCCACGGTGCCTCCCCAGTTGCTGTTCACCATCACGGGGCGCTTCTCGCGCGGACCAATGCCGTCCATCCAGTGATATTCGTCGGCAAAGCAACCGCCGGGCCAGCGCAGCACAGGCACATGAAGTTCTTTCAAAGCGTTGAGTACATCCGTGCGGTAGCCCTGTGTGTTGGGAATTCCGGACTCCTCGCCCACCCAGAGGCCGCCGTAGATGCAGCGTCCGAGGTGTTCGGCGAACTGGCCGTATATTTCTTTGTTAATGACAGGAGCGTCGGCCGACGGATTCAGTTGCACGGCCGATGTGGTACCGGGTGCGGCATTTACAGAAACCGCAGCACAGGCCATCATGGCAAATAATGTCGATTTAAGATTCATGTTGCAGGTATTTGATACGTGATTTTCTGCAAAATTAGCGATTTTTTGCGAACTTTGCAGAAAAATACCGACAAACATGAAAATGGATATCAAAGCCGACAAAGAGGAATTCGTGTCGCTGCTGCGCTCTACCGGCCGCGAGGGCATCGACTATGTGATTGAAGACCTTGAAAAACTGGGATTCTTCGACGCTCCCGCCTCGGCCGGACATCACCTCAACACCGCCGGCGGCCTCGTGCGCCACTCCCTGAACACCTATCATGCCGCCCTCAGCGTGTTCGAGGCCATGAAAAGCCTCGAGCCGTCGCTGGAGCATGAGATAAAGCCCGAAAGCATCGCCATAGCCGCCCTGCTGCACGACGTATGCAAGGCCGACATATACAAGCGCACCGTCAAGAAGCGCCGCGACCAGCTCGGCAACTGGGTGGACAGCGAGGGCTACAAGGTGAGCTACCGCAATTTCCCGATGGGACACGGCGAGAAGAGCCTTGTGTGGCTGCTGTGCGCAGGTCTCGTGCTCGAAGACGACGAGATGCTTGCCATACGCTGGCACATGGGCGCATGGGGGCTGAACATGAACAGCCTGGAGGACACACGCAGCTACGACACCGCGCGCAAGCTCTATCCGCTGGTATCGCTCATACACAGCGCCGACACCCTCGCCGCGAGCATCATGGAACGCAGCGCCGAGGAGCTGGACGACATGTGATTACTCGCCGAGCGATTTCTTTATATCCTCGTCGCTGAGGCTGTAGTTCACGAGGTTGCCGGCCAGATACTGGTCGTAGCTTGCCATGTCCACGAGGCCGTGGCCCGACAGATTGAACAGAATCACCTTCTCCTCGCCCGTCTTCTTGCATTCTTCCGCCTCGCGGATTGCCGCAGCTATGGCATGGCACGACTCGGGAGCCGGGATTATACCCTCGGAACGCGCAAAAAGCACTCCGGCGTCGAAGCTCTCAAGCTGCTTGATGTCGACAGCCTCCATCATGCCGTCCTTGAGCAACTGCGACACAATCACGCCCGCGCCGTGATAGCGCAGACCGCCGGCATGCACGTTCGGCGGCATGAAGTTGTGGCCCAGCGTGAACATGGGCAGCAGCGGAGTGTAGCCGGCCTCGTCGCCGAAATCGTAGCGGAACTCGCCGCGCGTCAGCTTCGGGCATGAGGCCGGCTCGGCGGCCACGAAGCGCGTGTGCTTGCCGTCCTTGATGTTGTGGCGCATGAAGGGGAAAGCTATACCACCGAAGTTGGAGCCGCCCCCGAAGCAGGCTATGACGACGTCGGGATACTCGCCCGCCATCTCCATCTGCTTTTCGGCCTCAAGACCAATGACCGTCTGGTGCAGGGCCACGTGGTTCAGCACGGAGCCGAGCGTGTACTTGCATCCGGGCGTGGTGCGCGCCAGCTCTATGGCCTCGCTGATGGCGGTGCCGAGCGAACCCTGGTTGTTGGGCTGACGCGTAAGGATATCCTTGCCGGCGCGCGTCGACATGGACGGCGACGGCGTCACCTGCGCGCCGAAGGTCTGCATGATGCTGCGGCGGTAGGGTTTCTGCTCATAGCTGAGCTTGACCTGATAGACTGCGGCGTCAATGCCGAAAAGGCTTGCGGCGTAGGCCAGCGAGGCGCCCCACTGCCCCGCGCCGGTCTCGGTGGTGACATTGGTGACGCCCTCCTTGTGGCAGTAATACACCTGCGGGATGGCCGAGTTCAGCTTGTGCGAACCCATGGGACTTACACTCTCGTTCTTAAAATAAATGTGCGCAGGCGTGCCGAGTGCTTTCTCCAGCCCGTAGGCGCGCACAAGCGGCGTCGAACGGTAATATTTATACATCTCGCGCACCTCCTCCGGGATATCGATCCAGGCGTCCGTCTGATTCAGTTCCTGGCGGCACAGTTCCTCGGCGAAGATGGGAAACATGTCCTCGGCCTTCAGCGGCTCGCGCGTGGCCGGATTCAGCGGCGGCAGGGGTTTGTTGGGCATGTCGGCTTGTATATTGTACCATTTGCGCGGTATTTCTTCTTCCGGGAGGAAGTAACGCTTACGTTTTTCGCTCATGATTTCATGGATAATAGTGACACGTTGCTGTTGATATTTTTGCAAAAGTAGCAAAAATCTTTATAGTTTCAGCTCTGTTTTTGCAAAAAAGTTTTTCCTTTGGAAATTTTCATTCCGCGGCATTTTTGCTTAACTTTGTAAAAATTTTTAAACCATGAAAAACATACTCGCGGCCATAGCCTTGAGCGTCTGCGCCACCGCTACCGCCCAAACCGACTACAGCTTCCACGACACGTCGCTGCCCGACAGCGTGCGTGTTGAAAAAGTGCTCCGTCAGCTCACCCTCGACGAGAAAATAGCTCTTTTAGGCACCAACCTCGGTATAGAACGCCTCGGCATCCCCTCGTGCGGAACTGTCGAAGGGCTGCACGGACTGTCGCTCGGCAGCCCCGGCGCAAGGCATCCGGAATACAACCGGCCCACAACCATCTTCCCGCAGGCCTACGGACTGGGCGAGTCGTGGGACACTACTCTGGTGCGCCGCGTGGCCGAGCAGGCCGCCACCGAAGCGCGCTACTACACCCAGCATCCCCGCAGCATACGCCGCGCGCTGGTGATGTTCGCGCCGAACGCCGACATGGGACGCGACCCGCGCTGGGGACGCACCGAGGAATGCTTCGGCGAGGACCCGCGCCTGACGGCGGCGCTCACGGTCGCCACCGCGCGCGGACTGCAGGGCGACAATCCGCGCTACTGGCGCGTGGCGTCGCTCATGAAACACTTTCTCGCCAACAGCAATGAGTTCGGCCGCGACAGCAGCAACAGCGTATTCGACGAACGCCTGTTCCGCGACTACTATTCCTATCCTTTCATGAAAGGCATACGCGACGGAGGCTCCCGCGCGTTCATGGCCGCTTACAACAGCTGGAACGGCACGCCGATGGCTATTCATCCGTGTCTCGACAGCATCGCCCGGCGCGAATGGGGACAGAACGGCATCATCTGCACCGACGGCGGAGCATTCGGTCTGCTCGTCGACGCACACCGCCGCTATGCCACACGCCCTGAGGGCGCGGCCGCCATAGTCAAGGCCGGCACGGGAATGTTTCTCGACCGCTACAACGACGACATACGCGAGGCGCTGGCGAAAGGATACTGCACCGAACAGGATATAGAATACGCCATAAGGGGCAACATCTACGTGGCACTGAAGCTCGGTCTTCTCGACGACCCTGCCTCGACCGGCAATCCGTATGCCTCGATCGGGCTCGACACCACCGCCGTCGCCCCGCACGAGACGCCTCAGGCGCGTGCGCTGGCCCGCGAGGCCGTCAGCCGCAGCGCCGTGCTGCTGAAGAATGCCGGCCTACTGCCGCTGCGGCTCGACACCGTGCGCAGCGTGGCTCTGATAGGCCCGTACGCCGACAACATAGTGCAGGACTGGTACAGCGGCATGCCGCCATACACCGTCACCATACGCCGCGCATTGCAGGAAGAGCTTGCGCCGAGAGGCATAGAGCTGCTCTACGCCACCGACAACCGCATGGACAGCGCCATGACCGTGGCCGCCAAGGCCGATGTGGCGATAATCTGCACCGGCAACCACCCGTTCGGCACCAAGCCCGACTGGAAGTTCTGCCCCGTCATGAGCGACGGACGCGAGGCCGACGACCGCCGCGCGCTGCGTCTGCCCGACGAGGAGCTGATACGCGAGGTGGTGCGCGCCAATCCCCGCACGGTGTTGGTGCTCGTGAGCAGTTTCCCGTATGCACTCGGACAGGCGGCCGACGAGGCGCAGGCCATACTCAAGACCACCCACTGCGCGCAGGAGCAGGGCCATGGCATCGTGGACGTGCTCACCGGGCGCGTCAATCCCGCAGGACGCACCACGCAGACGTGGCCGGCCGACATCCTCGACCTGCCGCCCATGATGGATTATGACATACGCAACGGACGCACCTACATGTACTCCAAGGCCGAGCCGCTGTATCCGTTCGGCTACGGCCTGAGCTACACCACCTTTGATTACTCTGACCTTAAAGTCAGCACCGACGGCGACACGCTGCGCGTCAGCTTCACACTGCGCAACACCGGCGACCGCGACGGCGAGGAAGTGCCGCAGATGTACCTGCGCATAGGCAAGGACGAGCCCTACAAGCTGCGCGCTTTCGACCGCGTGGCCGTTCCTGCCGGAGGCGAAAAACGTGTGGTGCTGACGCTTCCGATGGCCGACGCCGGCGACTGGCGTCCGGCCGAACGCGACTTCCGTCTGTCCGCCGGCACACGCGCCGAAGTGGCCGTGGGAGCATCCTCGGCCGACCTGCGCCTGCACGACAGTTTCAAAGTCAAGAAATAAGCGTCAGCCGAGCAGCAGGCAGGCGTCGCCGTAGCTGAGAAAGCGGTAGCCCTCGTCAAGAGCGTGCTCGTACATGGCGCGCCATCCGTCGCCCATAAAGGCGGAGACGAGGAGCAGCAGCGTGCTTTGCGGCTGGTGAAAATTAGTCACCATACCACGGACCACCCGATAGGTGTAGCCGGGAGCTATGATAATGCGCGTGGCCCCCACGAGCGTGTTCTGTCCGGTGGCGTCAAGATGTCGCAGAATGGCGTCGAACGCCTCGACCGTGCTCAAAGCAGGATGAGTCGGCTCATAGGCATACCACTGAGGCACTTCTCCGTCCCATCGGCCCCGACTTATAAGGCAGCCGATGTGATACAGGCTTTCGAGCGTACGCACGGAGGTGGTGCCCACGGCTATCACGGGTGAATCTGCGGCGACACTGTCACGCAAAGCCTCTATGACGTCGCGGTCCACTGCTATAAACTCGCTGTGCATGCTGTGGCCGCCCACCTCCTCGCTCTTGACGGGCTGGAAGGTGCCGGCGCCCACATGCAGCGTCACCTCCAGACGGCGTATGCCGCGGGCAGCGATGTCGCCGAGCACGGCGTCAGTGAAGTGCAGGCCGGCAGTAGGTGCGGCCACTGAGCCGTCGATGTGGCTGTAGACCGTCTGATAGTCGCGGCTGTCGCTGGCCTCCGTCGCGCGGTTAAGGTACGGCGGGATGGGTATTTCGCCTATGGCGCCGATTATGCGGGCGAAAGTCAGCTCCAGATTATCCCAGCTGAAGCGTACGTGGCTTGAATTGCCGTCGCTCCCCACGCGCTCGGCGCGGAACGTGGCCTCGGCGCCGTCGATGCTCAGCGGCATCGTCAGCGCTCCCTGCTTCCACTTCTTGCTGTTGCCGACGAAACACTTCCACGTACACTCCGCGTCGGCGGCAAAAGCCTGCGCATAGTCGGCCGGTTCCACGGGCTCCAGGCAGAAAATCTCGATCAGCGCCCCGCTGTCCTTGTGCATGCGCAGACGGGCGTTGATGACGCGGGTATTATTATACACAAGCACCGCATTCTGCGGAAGCAGCGAGGGCAACTCATAGAAATGCCGGTCGTCGAGAGTGCCGTCGGGACGGCGCACCAGCAGGCGGCAGGCATCGCGCTGCGCCAGCGGGTGCTTGGCTATAAAGCTGTCGGGGAGAGGATAGTTATAGTCGGAGATTCGTATTTCTTTCGGATTCATGCCGCAAAATTACGCAATTTTCGGTTCAAAGCGAAATCTTCCAGCCGCCGTCTATTGCATAATAGCCCCGATTTGACTACTTTTGCCCTATAATGAAAAACGAAGGACATACCGTATATCGCTCCCGCATCGGCTGGTGGGTGTGGGCCGTGCTGGCTTTCATCGCTACGGTTATTATCGTCACGGCCATAGGCAGCTACTGGTGGCTGGCCCTGATTTACGGCATCGGCATAGGCGGAGTGTCGCTGCTGGGGCTTTTCGGCACATGGTATGCCATCGACGGACACGAGCTGCTCGTGTATCAGTTCTGCCGCCCGCACCGCCATCCCATAGCGAAAATCAAATCTATCAAGGCTACCACAGGCATACTGTCGGCTCCCGCGCTGTCTACGCGCCGTCTTGCCATCACATTCACCGACAGGTCGGTGCTCCGCAGCTCCATGCCGCTGGAAATCTCGCCCGACCGCCGCGACGAGTTCGTGCGGCAGCTGCTTTCAGTCAATCCGTCGATAACGGTATCAGGCGACGTTAATTCATAGCCTGCTCACGCATCACGTGGCCATTGAACAGGAAGTCGCGGCGGCGTATCTCCAGAGGAGTCATGCCGAAATGATGCTTGCAGAAAGCCGTAAGGTAGGCGCTCGACGAAATGTTGAACTGCTCGGCTATCTCCATGAATGTCTTGCGCGTGCCGGTAATTTCGCTGTAGATGAAGTGGGCGCGCCTGGCGGCTATCCATGTGTGGGCCGGGACATTGAACGTACGCTTGAAGCGGCGTTTGAAGGTACTCAGCGACATGCGGCACATCGAGGCCAACTCCTGAAGGTCCTTCACGTGAAGGCTGTGCTCGATGACGAGATTGCGGAAATTGTAGTCCGTAGCCATCAGCGGGCGCATGAACGATGCGAGCTGACGCGGCGTGTAGTACAGGGCAAGCAATTCGGCCAATGTAGCGCTCCACTTGGTCTGAAGTCCCGGAGTGGAACGGCCGTCCTCTATCGCCGTACACACGCTGCGGAGAAACTGCATCAGTGCCTCCGGCGAAGGCAAGGCGCGAAATTCATACTCCACATCCTTTGGCGACTCCTCGCCGCTTTCGGCAAGAACACCGCGATAGGATTCGGCCAGTTGCTCGGAGTTGAAAATGCGAAGACACAGCGAGGGTTTGTGTACCACGATGCTGTAGCAGCTTTCGGGCATAGCCATAACACACTCCCCCGCATGAACCGTCAGAGGCTCATAACTGTCGTAGCGGAGAGTAAGCTCCCCTTCAAGCAATACAAAGAAAAAAGAACACGAGGTGTCTAAGTACAGCGGCACCGGCGATATGTCGTAACGGCGCACAGCGAATTTTGTTCCAGGCATGTTGTCGGTTTTCATATGTATTTAGATAAATGGTAATTCCGTAGACACCAATGTGGGCTTAAATATCGCCCAACTACCACTTGCAAAGTTAGTTACAAATTTTTCCATATACAAATACAAAAATGTTAAATTCTGCATTTTAACAAAATTTTCGCTATATTTGCGAGAAAATTAGACAAAACCACCAACATGGACATATCTCACTATCCCACAGACGACTGCGCGGTTTCGGCCGAAGAACTCAACACTGAGCTCCTGCGGCGCCGATACCTTGAGCTGCTCGACCGTTCCGACGTATTTCCCTCGCAGGCCAACTGGGATTTCATCATCGACAACGCACTCACCGGGCTCGGCGAGGCTCTGTACCGCAAGTTCCTCGTCAGCGCGGTGCTACCGGAGGCCGAAAGGCGCTCGCCCAACCGCATTGCCCTGAAAGAATTTCCCCGCTATCTCGCTGCCGTGCCGAGAGAATATGCCGTCGAAGTGGTCTACGACGATACCGTCAGCGCCCCGGAGGCCACACGCGGGCTCATAGAGGAATGCCGTCTTTTCGACGCCAACGCAATAGCCGCCCTCGTACGACGCGGCGAAGCACCCATGGCTGCTACGCTGCTGTCGGCTTTCCAGCCTCAATATACCGAGGCCGACCTTGCCGACATGAGGGCGCTGCTGGGCATCATGCGCAATCTGCCCGAGGAGGGGGAGATCGTGACAAATGCCGGACTGCTGCGGCGCGAGGTACGCTACGTGTGTCCGCGCGGACACATGAACGCAGCCGAAGCCCACTACTGCACACACAGCGGATGCGGACTCGACATCTACGGGCTCACGCGCGAGCAGGCCGAAGCCATCGACAGCTTCGAGCAACGCGTCGACGCGCTTGCCGAACTGCTTGCACGTGCCCGGAAGGAACGCTACAAACATGAGTTCTGACAAGATAAAGGGCTATCTGCTGGCCGCTATGGCCGCCGCCACCTACGGCACAAATCCGGCATTTGCCGTACCTCTCTACGCCGAGGGCATGAACCCCGGCTCCGTGCTTATATTCCGCTATGGCCTGAGCCTTCTGATGCTCGCCGTGATGGCCGCCGCGCGCGGGCGCAGCCTGCGCCTTAAACGGCGCGAAGCCGCGCCCCTTGCCATCCTTGGCGTGCTGATGGCTGCATCCTCGCTGTGCCTGTTCGAGGCCTACGGCTACATGGACTCCGGCGTGGCGTCGACCATGCTCTTCGTCTACCCCGTGATGGTGGCAGTACTTATGGTGTTCTTTTATCATGAGCGCTTCACGGCCACAACGGGACTGTGCCTGCTGCTGATGCTCGCCGGACTCGGGCTGCTGATGCGCAGCGACGCAAATGCAGAAATCAGCACTCCGGGCATATGCATGGTGATGCTCTCGTCACTGACATACGCGCTTTATCTCGTGATGATAAATGTGTCGCGCACCGTACGCGGCATCCCCACCATCAAGCTGCTTTTCTATGTGCTGCTTTTCGGCAGTTGCTTCTTTGCCTTCATCCTCGCGGCGGGTACACCGTTCACTATGCCTCCGTCCCGGCCGGGAGCGTGGCTCAATCTGCTGGGCCTTGCCTTCTTCCCTACGGTGCTGTCGCTGTTGTTCACAACGCGCGCCATACAGCTGATAGGATCCACGCCTACCGCCATATTCGGCGCGTTCGAGCCACTGACGGCCGTACTGCTCAGCGTGGTGGTGCTTCATGAGTCGCTCACTCCGCGCGAGATGCTCGGCGGAGTACTGATACTGTGTGCCCCCACACTGGTAATCGCCGGCGACTCATTCAGCGCCGTGCTCCTGCGCGTTCGCAAGATGTTCCCTTCCCTGAGGAAATAGTTGATAGTTTATAGTGTATAGGTAAGAGGGAGCGAGGGTATTATCGAAACAAAAACACACAAAAAACAGAAATAACAGACTAATAAAAATTATCCTAATAAATAATAGTTTGTTGCTTTTGATATTTTTGTATTTTTGTTTCGATAATACCCTCGCTCCCTCTTACCTATCCCCTCTCAACTATAAACTATTCTGTTTCAGCTGCTCCACATAGCCGTCGATGCGGTGGAGCTGCGAAGGAATGTCGATCTGCTGCGGGCAGTGCGGCGCGCATCGGCCGCAACCTATGCAGTGCGACGCCTGGCGCAACTTAGGCACCGAACGGTCATAGCCTATCAGATAGGCGCGGCGAGCCTTGGCATAGTCCGAATCTCCGGGCTGCGCCACATTGCCTTCGTTTACGCACTTGTTGTAGTGCAGAAGTATGGCGGGAATGTCGATGCCATAGGGGCACGGCATGCAGTACTTGCAGTCGTTGCACGGCACGGTGGGGTATTCCACTATCTTGTCGGCGGTATCGTAGAGAAATGCCATCTCGTCGGCGTCGAGAGGTTTCAGCGGGCAGAACGAGCGCAGATTGTCCTCCAGATGCTCCATATAGGTCATGCCGCTGAGCACGGTGAGCACTCCGGGATACGAGCCGGCATAGCGGAAAGCCCACGATGCCACGCTACGCTCCGGCTCGCGCTGTTTCAGACGCGCCACGATGTGGTCGGGCACGTTAGCCAGACGGCCGCCGAGCAGAGGCTCCATAATCACGGCGGGAATGCCGCGGCGCTCAAGCTCGCCGTACAGATATTCGGCATTGGTATTGCGCGGATTCACGTCGGCGGCATGGCGCCAGTCAACGTAGTTGAGCTGAATCTGAACGAAATCCCAGTGGTACTCGTCATTGTGCTCCAGCAGCCAGTCGAACACCTCCACATCGCCATGATAGCTGAAGCCGAGATGGCGTATGCGCCCGGCCTCGCGCTCCTTGAGCAGAAAATCGAGCACTCCGTTGTCGAGATAGCGTCCGCGCAGTGCCTCCATGCCGCCCATGCCCACACCATGCAGCAGCAGATAGTCGATATGGTCGGTCTGCAGGTATTTCAGCGAGTTGCGGTACATTTCCACGGAGGCATCGTAGCTCCACGTCTGCGGAGCGAAATTCGACAGCTTGGTGGCGATGAAGTAGCTGTCGCGCGGATGGCGCGCCAGGGCAATGCCGGTGGCTTCCTCCGACTTTCCGCGGCAGTAGGCAGGCGACGTGTCGAAGTAATTTACGCCATGTTTCAGGGCCGTATCCACCAGGCGGTTGATTTCCTCCTGATCCAGCACCTCCTCATCGCCTTCCTTGCGTGTGGGCCAGCGCATGCAGCCGTAGCCCAGGAGCGACACCTTGTCGCCCGACGAGGGCGTGGTGCGGTACGTCATCTTGTCGGTCGGGATAGGCCCGAGTGTTGCGTCGGATGTCTCCTTAGAAGCGGTCTCGCCTCCTCCGCATCCGGGCAGTGTGGCGGCAGCGGCGGCCACAGACCCCGCGCCCATGCGGCGCAGGAAATCGCGCCGCGACATTCTGTCAGTGCTCATGGTGTCAGTCTATTCGATGTTTCTCATATCCCTCCACATATATGGCGCTGAAGGGACGCGCCGGGCACAGATTCTCGCAGGCGCCGCAGCCTATGCAGCGGGCCTCGTTGACTACAGGAATCCTTACGGACTCGGGATTGGACGGGTCGGAGGGCACCATCTGTATGGCTCCCGCCGGGCAGTGGCGCGCACAGTTGCCGCACTCCTTGCCCTCGGTCAGAGGTATGCAGTTGTCTTTAATCCAAACGGCGCGGCCTATATGCACGGCACTCTTCTCGGCAGTGTCCAGAGGAAGGATGGCGCCGGTGGGGCATACATGTGAGCAACGCGTACACTCCGGGCGGCAGTAGCCGCGCTCGTAGCTCGACTCCGGCTGCATCAGGCGGTCGAGGTCGGTCGACGGGCGCAGAACACCGTTGGGACATTCGGCCACGCACAGCTGGCAGGCGGTGCAGTGGTCCGACAGATGCTTCAGACTTACAGCACCGGGCGGCACGATGGGAGTGCGGCGCGCGGGCCGCTTCTTATCAAGGATGGGAGCCAGTCCGCCGTCGGTCACTTTTTCCTCGGCGCGCAGCACGGCAGCTCCGCCCAGTGCGGCCGTAGCCACAAGGAATGCGCGGCGTCCGCTGTCCGGAGCGTCGTGTGTCTTTTTGTCTTCTTCCGGCTTATGGGCTTTTTTATAATACGTATAAGAGATGGCGCCGTGGGTGCATGTGTCCAGGCAGTCCATGCAGGCCACGCAGCGCGTGTAGTCTATGCGGTGGTTGCGGCTGTCGATGCATGCGCCCTTGCATTTGCGGCTGCACAGTCCGCAGTTCACGCACTTCGACGCGTCGATGACCGGGCGCAGCAGCGAGAAGCGCGCTATATAGCCCAGCACTGTGCCTACGGGGCATATCGTGTTGCAGTACGTACGGCCGTTGCGCCAGGCCAGTACTGCGAGCACGGCAAGGGTTATTACGGCCACTATGAGAGTCAGCGGGCTGCGCAACCATATGTCCACACGGTAGAAGGCATAGCTGTCGGCGCGCTCGGCGGCGTCGGCCAGCAGATTGTTGCCGAATATCCACACGGGCTGGAGCAGCGTCTGCGCTATGCGCCCGTAGGCGCTGTAGGGTGCCAGCAGTGTCACGATGGCGGCTATGCCCAGCACTATGGCGACAGCCATCACCGCGAGCATTACCACGCGCAGCACCGTTTTCGCCGGCGAGTAGCTGTAGCGGAAACGATGCTTGCGGCCCAGACGGCCGAGCCGCCCGAACACGTCCTGCATGATGCCCAGAGGACACACCACCGAGCAGTACACGCGGCCGAAAACCAACGTCACGAGAACGAGCGGGGCCACCACGACCACATTGGCCGCCAGCAGGGCCGGCAGGAACTGAATCTTCGCCATCCATCCGAAATGGCGCGCGCAGGTGCCGCTGAAATCAACAAAAAGCAGCGTCACAAGCGTTATGCTTACAATTGCAAGCGCTATTCTGATTTTACGGAGCATAATGATTGGGATTTACATCACAAAATTACTAATTTTCCAAATACAAAATGTTAATATCGCGTGCAAGATGATAATTTTCCTCAAATTTATTTAATCCACAGCACTTTAATCGTCGGTTCAGTGTTTGTATGGTGTATTAATTACCGCTTAGCTATTCAGATTATGGGAGACCGACATCAGACATTCATAAAGAAGATACTCGAGATGCAGGGGCATCTGTATTCTTTCGCATACATGCTCACCAACAACCGCGACGACGCCAACGACCTGCTTCAGGACACCTCCCTGAAGGCGATGGACAGCGAGGACAAATATGTCGACAATGTCAACTTCAAGGGCTGGATACTCACCATCATGCGCAATCTCTTCATCAACCGCTACCGGCGCATGGTGCGCTCCGGCACTGTGCTCGACCGCACCGACGATCTCGTACACCTCAACGCGCCGCAGGATTCCGGCTACGAGAATCCGGAAGGCGCCATGTCGGTAGCCGACATCAATGCGGCCATCGACAGTTTCTCCGACGGCTATCGGATACCCTTCACCATGCACCTCGCCGGCTACCGCTACGCCGAGATAGCAAAGCACGTCAACCTGCCTCTCGGCACCGTCAAGAGCCGCATATACTACGCCCGCCGCCGCCTCCAGGCCATGCTCGGAGAGTACAGATAATAACCCGACCCGATTCCGTCGAATTTGACGTAAATCTATATAATTAATGTGGAATGCGGAGGCTCTGGCAGAGCCTCCGCATTATTTAACTATTTTTAACGTTGGGGGGGGTAAATTCAATACTTTTTCATACCTTTGCACACAAAACATCCATATTGAAACACATTTTAACAATTAACAGCCAGTCATCTCATGAAAAAAATCATCACATGCCTGATTTTAGCTATCCTGTGCGGATATGCCGCAGGCTATGCACAGAAAAAGCCCAAGGACCTCGGCAACAAACTCTTTGAAGAAGCAAGCGCACGCGAGAAAATGCCCGATGTGCAGGTATTCATAATGCCCGAGATTGCCGACCTGCAGATGCTCAACACTGAGCGCGAAATGTTCGGTCCCTACGAGTACGCACTTTCCAAAGATGTCAACTCCATGACAAATGCCGAACTGGACAATGCAAAAACCATAGCCCTGCGCAACGCGGCCACCGAAGCCGGCGCCGACCTCATCATCGAGCCTATGTACAACTCCATCGTGTACGACAAGGACAGCAAGGTAATACGCACCACCATATCCGGCTATCCCGCAAAATACGTCAACTTCCGCAAAATCACAAAAGAAGACATGGAAATTCTGCGTACGCTATATCCCCATGGCATCGGCGAGGCATACATTGACCGAGGCGCCACACGCATAATCTCAACCGCCGAGGCATCATCAAAATAATCCCAAGCATACACATCAATCAAACCACACAACTTCAATGAAAAAGCTTCTCACACTGGCCTTAATGGCCATAATCACACTTGGTGCGACAGCTCAGGTGCGTACAAGCCGAACGTTCACCCACGTAAAAAAGACAACATGGTATCTCCGCGCAGGCATGAACTTCTCTACCCCTTCAAGCATAAAAACCGATGAAGACAACTCCGCATATACTACCTACGATGCAAATAGCAAAGTGGGATTCGACGTGGACTTCGGTTTTCAGAAGAAAATCGGAACATCAAATGCCTACTGGGGCATGGAACTGGGAGTTGGCACTCGTGGCGTCGATGTCAAGGAATTCTATGATGGAGAAGAAAACGAGGACTTTGACGGAAGCTGTACAGCCCTTGGCATTACTTATTCACCCATAACTTTCGGCTACAAATATAGCCTGACTGACAACATCAAGCTCGACGGCCATCTCGGCGCGTTCCTGTCCTACGACCTCGGAAGTATCGGTAGCTACAGCTATGAACTTGACAACAGTTTCGACGCCGGTATGCAGATCGGCGTCGGAGTATGGTTCAGCCATGTCAATCTCGACTTCACATATCAGGCCGGATTCTGCAATGCCTTTAACGGCGACGAACTTGATTATGTCAAAGACAGCTGCAAGATCGGCAAATTCATGATTCGTCTGGGATACGCATTCTAAGATTATGAGAACACTTCGGATTCTCGTTCTTGTGCTGACTGCGGTTGCATTTGCCATGCCCGCATCAGCCAAGAAAGAAAAAGCCGATAAAAAGGACATCGACCTCGGCGAATGGGTAAAACAGCAGGCAGAAGCTCTGCCTACCGAAGTCGACGGCGTCAGAATCTACCGGCCCTCCACACAGAACGGGAAAGCCGTGGTTTCCGACATAATCGACCTGCCGGGCATTTCGCCACGGCAAGCGTTCATCGCCGCACTAATCTATGCACGTGAGAAGTTAGACCCGGAGTTCGAGCAGATGGGCAAAGTGGATTTCGACAAATACCGCTTCATCGTCAGTCTCGCACCCGTTTCGGGCGAAGGCAAGGAGCAGGCCACATTCAGCTACGACCAGGCGTTCCAGTTCACCGACGACATACTGTCGTTTCAGGCGTCCGGCATCGTAGTTGGCTACAAAGAAAAAGGTTTCCTGCCGCGAAAACTTGAAGCAGAGAAGCTGAAGCCGGCCACCAACGCCCGCCACAAAGAACTTGTGGAAGAGTTTGCTCTGCTCAATTCCGGGTATCTCGCTGCAATGATGAACTACATCAGAGAGAATCCTGCAATCGAGGTAACTCACTGGAACGAAATTCGCAACGGCAACGTCATCAAAGGCATGACACCCGCAGAAGTCACTCTGATTGCAGGCAAACCCGCCAATATCAACGACAGCGGAAACCGCGTAAAATGGCTGTACAGCAACGATTTTATCGTAGTTTTCACCAACGGGATTGTCACCAACGTAGTTCAGTAAGGTACGCCGCATCATCAAAAAGCCGGCAAGGGCAGAATTGTCCCCGCCGGCTTTTTCATATATTTTAAGCAGACGCAGAGCCGCCGTTAGCGAAATTTTGCGTAATTTCGCAATGTATTATGAAACGTAGCCTGCGTCTGTTTCGTCTGCTCGTCATCGCCGTGCTGTCGCTGCTTGTGGCCGTGCCGGTGGCGCTGTACGTGATGCTGTCCACCCCCTGGGCACAGTCGCGGCTCTGCGCCGTGGCCGAGAGAGAGCTGACGGCGTTGCTCGGCAGCCGTGTGGAGGTAGGCACTGTTGAGTTGCACCCCTTCAACCGCGTCGAAGTCCGCGACATCGAGGTGAACGACGACAACGGCCGGCCGTGCCTGCAGGTGCGCATGCTCGGCGCACGCTTCGAGCTGTACCACTTCCTCCGCACACGCCGCATAGTGTTCGACTACGCGCTGGTCGACCGTCCCACCCTCCACATCAGCCGACCTGCCGACGGCGCGCCTCTCAACATTGCCGGCATCATAGCGCGCCTCAAGGGCGACGGCAAGCGGCCGCCGGCCCGCTTCCGCTTCAAGGTCGCCACTCTGGCGCTGCGCGACGGACGCGCCACGTACGACGTGCTGGACGCGCCTGCGGCCGACAGCGCGCGCTTCGACCCGCGGCACATCGCGCTCGACGGCCTGCAGCTGCACGCATGCCTGCGCCTCGTGAGCAACGACATCGTCAACGTCGAGCTCGACCGTCTGGCTTTCTCCGAGCGCAGCGGCCTCACGCTCAAAGACCTTTCGGCGCTGATACAGCACGACGCCGACGGACTGCGCGTCAGCCGTTTCAGAATGGAGCTGCCTAATTCATCGCTGGCATTCGACGCATCGTGGGCGCGCCGAGGAGGCTCCTGGGCATTCCGTACCGACACCGTCGAGCCGTCGCTGCTTTATCTGCCCGACGTCGCCGCTTTCGCCCCCGTCCTCGCCGACAGCTACATAGGCGTGGACCTGCGTCTTGACGCACACGGCGACTCGACGAGCGCAACTATCCCGCAGCTCGATATGTCTACGCGCGACGAAGCCCTGTCGCTCCATGCCGAGGGCGGCGCCATCGACATAGGCAATCCCGGCGAGCAGATATGGCTCCGGCAGATAGCCCTGCGGGCCGACGCCGGACGCCTTGCCGAACACCTGCGGCGCTTCATGCCCGCGCAGGGCAACGCACTGCGAAAGCTTGAACTCCTGGGCCACGCCGACATCAACGCCAACGCCACGTTGCTCTCGCGCAGCGACCTGGCGGCATCGTTCTCGGCATTTACCTCCGCAGGAAGAGTACATGCCAAGGCTCACGCCCTCTCGGCCGACACATTCGCCACCGCCGCAATACGGGCCGAAGCTCAGCTGGCCGACATTCCCGCAGGCGCACTCACCGGGGTGCAGCGTCTCGGAAAAGTGAACGCCCGGCTCACAGCCGACGGACGCACCGACGGTAAGGGATTCGACGGGCAGATTTCGCTCGCCGACGCCTCGGTCGACTTCAACGGCGCCCACTGCGACGGCATACATGCCGACGCCATAATAGACCACAACGACATCGAGGGAAATGTACGCATAGCCTCGCCGGCCGTGCGCCTCGAGCTTGAGCTCGCAGCATCTACGGGGCCGGACGCACGCACTCTCGACGCCGAGGGCAGCATAAGCCGCCTCGACTTTGCCGGGCTCGGCATCGCAAGCCGCTACGACGGCTATGTGCTGAGCACAGGCATCTCCGCCGCGCTGCGCGGCCGCGATATCGACGACGTCGCCGGCCGGATAGAGCTGTCCGACATCAGTTTCAGCAACGACGAGGGCAGCCGCCTGACGATGAAGCAGCTGCGCCTCACACGCGACACGGAAGGGCGTCCGCAGACGGTGGAACTGGCGTCTGACTACATCAACGGCCGCATAGAGGGCAATCTGGTGCCGTCGGCCCTCGCGGCTGAGTGCCGGCAGATGGCAGCAGCCATATTCCCGGCTCTGGAACTTGCCCCGGCGCCCGCCAAACACACGGACGCCACGTCCTGCGGCAACGATTTCAGCTACGAATTCACCGTAGCCGAAGCCGAGGAGCTGTGCCGCTTCTTCTCCCTGCCCGTTCAGATTATCCACCCCATCGAGATCAGCGGCGACATGCACTGCGGCGAGAACGGCATGACCATGAGCATCGACGCGCCATATCTCCAGCAGGGCGACAAAATCATCGACAATACCGCCCTTTACTTCGCGGCCGACGGTCCGGCACGCCGAGCATCGCTCTACGCCACCGTCCACATGCCCACCAAGAAAGGTCCTATGGCGGCCATACTCAACGTCGGTGCCGCCGACAACCATATCAGCACGGCCGTCGACTGGACCATAGAGCGTAAGATACCACTCAACGGCACTCTTGCGTTCGGCACCACTCTCGGACTCGGCGCCGACCGTCGCGTGGCCGCCGCGGTCGACATCCGTCCCGGCACCGTGAATTTCGGCGACGACGTATGGGACATCCTCCCCTCACACCTGGAATGGAGCGACGGCGCGGCCACAGTGGAAGGCTTCGCCCTGGAAGCCGGCGACCAGCGCATAGCCGTCGACGGCACCGTCAGCCCGCTGCCGGAGCCCACTCTGGAAGTAGCCATCGACAGGGTGCATCTGCTGCCCGTATTCGAGACACTGGAGATAGACAAGGCTCTCATCAGCGGCACGGCCACCGGCGTCTTCGAGTGCCGCGGCCTGCTCGGACAGGCACCCGTACTGACGAGCGAACGCCTGCACGTGGACGACATCGGCTACAACCGCTGCACCATAGGCGACGCCGACATACTGGCCGCCTGGGACAACGACACCAGAGACATACTGCTCAACGCCGACGTCACCGCCCCCGACGGCCGCCACTCCTACATCTCAGGCTCGATCGGCCCGGCATCCGAGACCCTCGACATCACCTTCCGGGCCGACCGCGTGCCCGTGGGCTTCATGCAGCCCTACATGTCGGCCTTCGCATCGGAAGTCGCCGGCTACGCATCCGGCCGCGCACGCCTCTTCGGCACATTCAAGTACATCGACCTCGAAGGCGACATCTACGCCGACTCCCTCGCTCTGAAAGTCGACTTCACCAACACGCGCTACTTCTGCAACGACAGCATCCACCTCCGTCCGGGCCTCATAGAGGTGCCGCGCGCCACCATCCGCGACATCAACGGCCACACGGCCATGCTCGACGGCATCGTACGCCACAAGTTCTTCAAGGAGCCGTCGTTCGACTTCAAGGTCACCGACGCCCGCGAGTTCCTCTGCTACGACGTCACCTCGCGCCAGAGCCCCGACTGGTACGGCACCATCTTCGGCCGCGGAGGCGCACACATCTACGGCGAGCCGGGCGTGGTGAACATCGACGTCAGCATGACAACCACCGCAGGCTCCGTCTTCACCTTCGTGCTCAGCGACATGATGGAGGCCGACGAATACTCGTTCATCACCTTCCGCGACCGCACCCCGGTGGAGGTCCGCGATTCAGTGGTCGAGGTGGAGGCCATTCCGCAGGCCGTGCTCGACTATCAGAAACGCATGACGGCCGCCATGGAGGACACCCCCAGCGACTACAACATGGACTTCCGCGTCGACGTCACGCCCGACGCCCGCGTCAACATCGTCATGGACCCCGTGGGCGGCGACGAGATAAAGGCCTACGGCAACGGCAACCTGCGCCTGACCTACGGCTCGGCCAACAACGACCTGCGCATGTTCGGCACATACGTCCTGGACCGCGGCAGCTACAACTTCACCCTCCAGGACATCATCATCAAGGACTTCACCATCGACGAGGGCAGCAGCATATCGTTCCACGGCGACCCCTACGCCGCCCAGCTCAACATCGAGGCCGCCTACTCCGTCAACGCCAACCTCAGCGACCTGGACGAAAGCTTCCTCCAGGACCGCGACCTCAACCGCACCAACGTGCCCGTGCAGGCCCTGATGAAAGTCACGGGCGACATGCGCCAGCCCGACATCGCATTCGACCTGCGCTTCCCCACCCTCACAAGCGACGTCTACCGAAAGGTAAGGTCTATCGTCAGCACCGAGGACATGATGAACCGCCAGATCATTTACCTGCTGGCCCTCAACCGATTCTACACGCCCGACTACATGAGCACCACCAAGGGCAACGAGCTCTTCTCCGTGGCGTCCTCCACCATCTCGAGCCAGCTCAGCAGCATGCTCGGAAAGCTCAGCGACAACTGGACCATAGCGCCCAACCTGCGCTCCGACCGCGGCGACTTCAGCGACGTCGAGGTCGACGTCGCCCTCAGCAGCCGCCTCCTCAACAACCGCCTGCTCTTCAACGGCAACTTCGGATACAGAGACAAATCGCTCAACACCAACCAGTTTGTCGGCGACTTTGACATCGAATATCTGCTGAACCGGCGCGGCACATGGCGCCTTAAAGCCTACAACCGCTACAACGACCAGAACTACTACCTGCGCACCGCCGCCACCACCCAGGGCATCGGCATCATGTTCAAGCGCGACTTCGACAGCCTCCTCGCATGGCTCAAACCCCTGCGCCGCAAGAAAGCCGCCCCCACTCCTCCCCCCGCCCCGGCCGACAGCACGCAAGCCACTCCGCCGCACGAATAATCAACTCCTGAAACCTTGCGCCTTCCATACCGCGCGTGCGCTACTCATATCCCACTGTTTATCAGACGTTCCACATAAAAAACACCCACCCGCAAGTCCTCGAAGAGGACGCGTCCATTGTTTACCTCAGGATAAGCGGCGTAGCCGCGTTCCTGAGGTAAGAGCCGCCCACGACAAAGCAAGCTCGACGAGCTTGCGTCCGTGAAAATAACGCCCCGGCAGCCATCTATTTATGGCCGGAGGCCATGGATATTGTTAGCCCGGGGCGCTTGCCGTCCCGGGTAAAGGCCACATATCAGATTCAGCCCCGGAGGCGGCTGAACATCAGGCTACGCCATAAAAAGAGCGCGGGACGTGCGAATCCATGATTAACCACACGTGGAGCGCAGCGTAACGTGTGGCAAAAAAACATACGAAGCGAGCCCGGGACGGGCGGGCTAAAACTCCTAACTGCGCGAAGCGCAACCCACTGCGGTCGCAGGCCGCCCCCCTCTCACCTATCCCCTATAAACTATCAACGAACGAAGAATAAAGGCAAGCCCGAGGAGCGCGGTGGCCAATTTTCAGCCCATGCGTGAGGAGGCGTAGCCGACGAGCCATGGGACATCGCACCACCATACTCCACGCGCCGAGCTCCGGCAGGAAGCGACAGCGCGTGCTTCCGGACATTGGTCCCGGCACACCATAGCATTTCCACGGCTGCTACCCGCTTTGCGGACTCCCGATACCGGTCAGTATTTTGAAAGTAAGAACCTCTGCTGTAAACCTTGCACCTTCCATACCGCGCGTGCGCCACTCATATCCCACTGTTTATCTGACGTTCCACACAAAAAACGCCCACCCGCAAGTCCTCGAAGAGGACGCGTCCATTGTTAACCTCAGGATAAGCGGCGTAGCCGCGTTCCTGAGGTAAGACCGCCCACGATAAGGCAAGCTCGACGAGCTTGCGTCCGTGAAAATAACGCCCCGGCAGCCACCTATTTATGGCCGGAGGCCATGGATCTTGTTAACCCGGGGCGCTACCGCCCCGGGAAAAGGCCACCCTCAGGATCAGCCCCGGAGGCGGCTGAACGCACCATCATTCCGCCTGAATAACAGGGGAGAGAAGCGGTTTAGAAACACAAAGTTGCGCTGACGCTCATGGCTTTGTTTTGTTTGACGGTATATTCTTTGCTCTTTGACATGTTGATAAGGCCGCGGGTCATGGTGAAATTGATTTGCAGACGTCGTATCCGAATAGAGGCGCCATACTCGAGCGATGCGTAACCTGCGGCCGCGCTCATTCCCTGCTTGAAATAGAGAAGCAAGATGTTCCTCGTCATGACTTCGATGGCGACCGGCGTTTTTCCTGCACCGAACGCTTGTTTTTGTTCGTGTCGATGTTCATATTTGACTCATGTAGGAGTCAACTTTTTTCGGGCTTTGGCATTTGTACGACCCCTCCATAAACCCCAAATTGCTGTGCAATTTCCCTGTGTTACAGCTCCAACGAGTTTTCTTTAAGAAGAAAATCGTATATGCTCATTGTGGTTATACCGCTATTGTCTCGTTCTACAAGAATCGGATTACCTACTATGATTATCTTCTTGAATGAATCGTCAACATTCCGCAATGAATTTTCTTCTTGTCTTACTTTTTCCTCAGAGTCAAGTCGATAGGCAGACTGAATGTAGTAACGTTGGTTACCTTTGTTGCATACGAAGTCAATCTCATAGCTGACTCGCTTTTGCTTGCCATCTTTGTCACGAATTATGACGGGCACGACTCCGACATCCACATTGAATCCTCTGACTCGAAGCTCATTATATATAACGTTCTCCATCATGTGTGCCTTTTCCAACTGCCGGAAATTCAGTCTGGCATTTCGCAGCCCAAGATCTACGAAATAGTATTTATACGGTGTATCGATGTATTTCTTGCCCTTGACATCATACCGCTGCGCCTTTTCTACAAGAAATGAGTCGCAGATATAATCAAGGTAGGCCTTGATCGTTTTGTCGGAAAGTTTGACCTTCTTCTCGCTCTCAAAGGTATTAGCTAATTTTCGCGGATTTGTTAAACTTCCGATGCTTGAGGAAATTATATCAAGCAGAATTTCAAGTTCTTCATCGTTGCGGACTTTATAACGCTCCTTTATGTCTGTCAGGTATGTTTCTGCAAACAATGCTTTCAAATATTCCACCTTGCGCTCTGCGGAGGGATATTCCACAATCTGCGGCAATCCTCCATAAGTCATATACTCCTCAAAAGCCAGTTCAACCGGCATATCTGTTGCCGATATGTATTCGCGGAAACGTAACGGATATATCTTTATCTCCTCGCCCCGGCCTCTGAAAGTGGTTATCACATCTTTTGACAGAAAACGCGCATTGCTCCCCGTAACGTATACGTCTGCGTTCTCTATTTTAAGATAGCTGTTGAGTACATCCTCAAATTCATCTACAAGTTGAATCTCATCGATTAAGATGTAATACATCTTTTCATCAACCATTTTGGAGTCAATATGTTCCAAAAGCGCGTCGGGGTCGCGTAGCGCACGGTTGCGTCTGTTTTCGAGGTCTATCTTGATTATATGGTCGGCAGCAATCCCTTTCTCCGTCAACCAGTCGGAGAAAAGGTTGAAAAGCAGGTAGGATTTGCCACTACGCCGCACCCCTGTTATGATTTTGATCATATTGTTGTGACGGCTTTCAATCACTCTGTTTAGGTATGTATCCCGTTGTATCCTCATCTTTTGTTCCGAAAAACTGTCATTTGTTACACTTTTTCGGAATACAAAATTAGGGATAATATTTTAATCTTACAAGTTTTCGTGTCTTTAACTTTCCTTATTTATAGCGGTAACTTCGTGCGTAACTTCGTGATAAGGTAAATAGGTAAAGTGTGCGGCCGCACGGCGGCCGCAGTGTGGCGTAATATTTGCGCCCACGGCGTCAATACCGCTTGCCGGTGAGGTGCAGGCGGAAGCGGCGGAGCGAGTGAGCCTGGTCGTTGAGCATCATGCGCATGGGCGTGATGATGGGGCGGAACGAGCTCTTGCGCGGATTGGTGAAAATGCGCAGCTGTCCGGCATGGCACTCCACCTCCAGGCGGCGGCCAAGCGTCAGCGGCTCGCCGTCGATGTGGGCCGGACCCTCGTCCGTGCGGGTGATTACGGCATGGCGGGCGCGCACCGTCTCCACCAGCGCGTTGCGGCCTATGAATCCGGCCATAAGGTCCAGACCGAGCTTGGCCTTCTGGAGCTTGTTGCCGGCGCGCACTATCGTGATGTCGAGCACGCCGTCGCGTATGCTCGCATCCGGCGCTATGAAGGCGTTGTTGCCGTACTGCGAGGCGTTGCAGCACACCACCAGGAAGGCGTCGCGTGTGAACTCCCGGCCGTCAATCTCGATGGTATAGCGCTCCGAGTCGTAGTACATGAACTCGTGGACGGCGCTCTGAAGATACGTGAGCAGGCCGCGGCGGCTCTGGCGCGCGAAATGGTCGCTCACGGCCGCGTCGAAGCCCACGCCGAAAGTGCAGAAGAACGGACGGCCGCACACGGTGCCGTAGTCGCAGGCCGCCACATGGTCGGCCATGATGATGTCGAGCGAGCCGTCCACGTCGACCGGTATCTCTATGTGGCGGGCCAGGCCGTTGCCGCTGCCGGTGGGCACTATGCCGAGGGCCACGGGGGTGTCGCACAGGGCGCGCGCCGTCTCATTGACGGTGCCGTCGCCTCCGCAGGCCAGCACGCCGTAGCAGCCCTGTTCCACGGCGCGGCGGGCCAGGCGCGTGGCGTCGCCGGCGCAGGTGGTGTACTCGGTGTGTATGTCGAACCCGGCGCGCGAGAGGCGCTCCTCTATGTGCTCGGCCATGCCGGCCTTCGACGTCGTACCGGACACCGGATTCACTATCAGCAGCAGCTGTCGTTTAGTTTCTCCCATAACAATAAAAAAAGCCTGCCAAGAGCTGAATTGCTCCCCCGGGCAGGCTTTGCAAGCTGTGATTCGGGCAATAAGGCCGGAAGCCGCATGAACGCGGCCTCCGGCCGTTTCTTTCTGTTACTTACCCTGCTGTTCTGCCTGGAGCGTCATCGAAGGCTGGTCGCAGACCTCGGCCGGGCCGAAGTACTGGATAGGACCGGGGTACACATAGCAGGTGCTGACGGCCCACTGGTCGCGCTGCGAGGCGAACTTGCGGAAGGGCGCGCCGTCCAGGTGCACGAGAGCCTTCTGTATCACGGGCTTCATCTCGCCGTGGCGGCGTTCCATGTTGAACATCATGGTGATGGGTATGCCGCCGGCGTTCCACTGCACGCTGGGACGGGTCAGGTTGCTCACGCTCGACATGTAGCCCGTCACGCCACTCTTGATAAGACATGCGGCGTTGAAGCCCAGAGCGTAGCAGTAGTCGGCGTCGAAGTTGGAGGGGTCGGCGCAGCGTCCCTCGTAGCCGAAGAAGTGGTGCTGCGCGGCGTACTTGCCGTTGTAGCGTCCCTCCTTGTGCATCTCCTTCAGGCGCTCGCCCACCATGTGGCTGAGCAGCTTCTCGGTCTCAATGAGCGATACCTGCACGTTGCCGTGGGGGTCGCGGTCGAGCGACAGCTGCAGGGCCACGTCCTCGGGCAGCGAGGCGTAGGTGGCGGCGTTCTCGGCGCTGAGCTTGCCGATGATGTACTCACGCACGGCCGAGCGCTCCATACCGGCCACGGCGGTGTCGCCTGCCAGCATATCGTTCAGCTCGGCTATGAGCTTCTTGATGGCGGGGATGAACTCGATAAGGCCCTCGGGAATGAGCACCGTGCCGAAGTTGTTGCCGTTGGCGGCGCGTGCGGCCACGATGTCGGCGATATAGTTCACCACATCCTGGAGCGTCATGTTCTTGGCCTCCACTTCCTCGCTGATGATGCAGATGTTGGGCTGGCACTGCAGGGCGCACTCCAGGGCGATGTGGCTGGCCGAGCGACCCATCAGCTTGATGAAGTGGTAGTACTTCTTGGCCGAATTGCAGTCGCGCTGGATGTTGCCGATGACCTCGGAATATACCTTCGTGGCGGTGTCGAAGCCGAAGGAGGTCTCGATCCACTCGTTCTTGAGGTCGCCGTCGATGGTCTTGGGGCAGCCTATCACCTGCACGCCGGCGTTGATGCTCTTGTAGTATTCGGCGAGCACAGCGGCGTTGGTGTTGGAGTCGTCGCCGCCGATGATTACGAGAGCCGTGATGTTCAGCTCCTTGAGAATCTCAAGGCCGCTGTTGAACTGCTCCACGGTCTCCAGCTTGGTACGTCCCGAGCCGATGATGTCGAAGCCGCCCGTGTTGCGGTACTCGTCGATGATGCTGGCCGTAAGCTCCATGTACTTGTGCTCCACGAAGCCGCCGGGGCCCATCAGGAAGCCGTAGAGATGGCTGTCGCGGTGGATCTTCTTGATGCCGTCGAAGAGGCCGGAAATCACATTGTGGCCGCCGGGAGCCTGACCGCCGGACAGGATGACGCCGACGTTGACGGGCTTGTTCTGACCGGGGTTCGGGTCTTTCTCAAACCTCAGTTCGGGCATGCCGTACGTGTTGGGGAACAATGCTTTTATCTCGGCCTGATTGGCTACCGATTCCGTGGGCTTGCCTTCCACAGCCTTTACGGCACCGGTGAGCACTACCGGCAGTTTGGGCTGATACGAAGCGCGGGCTTTCTGAAGTGCACTCTTTTTCATGAGCTTTATATCACTGTGGTTAATAATTAGACGTAGGTTTTTTGCGCATGCGCAATTTGGATGCAAAGTACGCAATTTTTTTCAACATTATCAACCATTTCGCCCATTTTTTCAATTCGCGCAAGCAAGATATTGGTCTGAAAATCGCTTGCGGGCGTCGTGGGGTTATTTCAGGATCTGCGACTCGGGACCTGTCGGCAGATCGGTGTCAATCTCCTTGCTCACTTTCTTTTTGCCATAGGAGAACGAATAGGTGGCCGAGAATATGAAGCGACTGTGGCTGGATGCGGAATATTCCTGAGCTACTGTATTGTAATAGCGTGTGTTAATCTCGTAGCGGCTGTCCCTGTAGGAGCTGAAAGGACGGACCGCAGTGACGCTAAGCTGCAAGTTGCCGTTGCCCCAGCCGGCCTTAAGGTAGTAAAATCCACGGTGGTGAGCCACACCGTCGCACGAGATCTGCCTGCGCCCGGGCTGATACAGGGCCGATATGTAGAAATCCCTGAACGTGTATCTTGCATCGACATGGCACACCACGTATGTACCCGAATCCGTGATAGGCCCGTGGAAGTTCTGCGTGACGCCGTTAATGTTTGCGCCGAGAGACAAGGCATTGTCGAACAGCTTATAAAACATCGACACGCCGTACGTGAAATCGGTATTGTTGCCTGCGTTCACATATTTTCTGACCATCACGTCGCGGCCGCCTATCACTTCCGGCACATAATCGTAGCATATGGCATGACGGTTGTACTTGAAGCCCATATAAGGCGAAATCGTAAAGGCCTTTGTCGGCATATACGTATGCTGGAGAGAGGCGCTCAGCCATGTGGAGTTCTTCAGATCCGGATTGCCGGCTATGGCGAAAATCTGATTCTGCAGCTGCACGAAGTCGGTTTTATTCCTTTGGCCGGCCGACTGTCGGTAAATCATGCTGCTGAACTGGGTGCGGTTCTTCGGACTGAAAAAATATGAGGCATATACAAAATACTGCGGATTCACCGTTGTCTCGCTGACGCCGTTGATTTTGAGCTTGTCGGCATAAACCACCACGTTCGGGCTGAGTGTAAGGTTTCCCAAGATGAAATTGCCTTGCAGCATGGCGCCGCCGTAGATTTGGCGTCCTTTCTGATAGGAAGGCGTTGTACCCTGATAGTCAATATTGTTGCCCGAGGCATTGCCGTAGACTTTGGCTGTAAGGGAATGCTTGCCGAGCGACTTCCGCAGACTGACGCTCAGGCCGGCCGACCATGCTTTCTCGTCGACGAGGTTGACGATGGACGCCGTGCCGGAGCTATAGCGGCTGTCCATGTCGTTCTTGGAATATGATGCCTTCGGTTCCACCACCAGCATTAACTTTTTGGGCAACGTGAACTGATAGTTTCCACTCCAGGAGAATCCGATGGACTTTCTGTCTTCCGAGCTGAAATCCATCCCCGAGGTGTATTCCGGGAAATCAAACCGTTCCTCGGCTTCACTGTAATTGTGCGGGGATTTTCTGTACCGCAGACTGAACGTGTTGGTAAGGACAGTCTTATTCGTGCTGTAAACAGCTCTGAGAAAAGTCGATACGTTGTGGTTCTTCTCCAGCGAGTTCTTTGTGTCCTCGACATAGCTGACGGTTTTGTCCGGAAAGACAAATTCCGACTGCTGAACGATGCGTCCATGCTTATTGTTGGTGTAATCGAAATCCACGCCCACATCGTAGATCATCTTCTTGTATGCCAGCTTGGAATATGCTCCGTACTGGCCGTTGTTCATAACGGTTAACTGATCGGCATTGATCTTGGTGTAGCCGCCGAACTCATACTGTACCATCACAAAATTCACCACATGCCGCGCACCGCCGAAACGTGGGTCGGTAGGAAAGTCATAAACATCAATCCGCTTCACCTCCTCGGCACGGATATTGCGGACATCCGTGCGCGACGCGGGCCTGAAATCTATAAAAGTAGACACCGGTTCGCCGGACAGCGTACTGATTGTGCCATCAAACGACGACACATTCAGGGTGGTTATGCCGGTGTTCTGTATCAGCTGCGTACCGTCGGCCGAGATGCGCTTGTTCTGCGAAGTCGGGATATAAGTCTCCTTTTCCGCCGACATGCTGCGGTCCGAAGCCGTCACCGTCAGCTCCTTGAGTTCCTCCGGTTTTTTGACATAAAAAGCCGGGATATAGATAGTCAAAGTGTCAGTTTGCTGCTGAATAGTCCTGCCTTTCCATGTATTATCAACATTATACATAAGCATAAAAGGGGCAACAGGCGCCTCTTTGAACACAAATGTCGTGTCTGTTTCGTTCAATGTCGGGCTCGCCAGCAATTCATTAAGTCCAACATTAAACAGCGATGGAGTAAACTCAACCGTCTTTTCGTTGGTCTCATCCACACGGAAAATAACAGTCATATCATAGGCCGAAGCGGGCAGGCAGCAGGCGGAGGCTGCAAGAATGATTAAGGGACAAAGATGCTTCATATCAGAAATAGTTACAATTAGGCGCCATAGCGTGCGGTTTGTGCAGCAAATGTAAAGCAAAAAAAACAAATTAGCAAACATATTTTCAATAATTTTTGATAATTAGTCAAAATAGATAAAGAAGTAATTATTCTGTGAATCGTTTTAATAGCTAACAGGAGACAATTTACGGGAGCCCGCGGAGCGTGGCGGGCAGTTTTCAGCCCATGCGTGAGGAGGCGTAGCCGACGAGCCATGGGACAGCGTGCCACCATCCTCCACGCGCCGAGCTCCGGCAGGGAGCGACAGCGCGTGCTTGCGGACCTTGGTCCAGGCTCGCCATAGCGGCATCACGGACTAACGTCCGGAGAAGCGCAGCTGCGCATCCTGCCGGAGCTTGCTGCGCATGTATTTGACACTCCGCAACCCATGGCTCGTCGGCTTCGCCTCCTCACGCATGGGCTGAAAATTGCCCGCCGCGCTCCGCGGGCTTCCGATGCCGGTAGGCGTTTAGGTGGATGATGCCTGTGCAATAGTCAAAGTGTTAAATAGTTACATGAAGAATTGCCATAAAACAAGACAGCCGCATGCTGGTACCTTGGCATGCGGCTGTATGTGTTTGTGCGCGAGGTGTGCTGGCCGAGCTTGGCTCGATGCGGGTCACAAGGCAACCCTGACGTCGGGGACTATCACCTAACACAACGGACGT
>ERZ808029.206-NODE-206-length-47858-cov-7.899877_pt1 | contig 47858 bp, 46 predicted proteins | sample MGYA00380185_ERZ808029 | MGnify/ENA primary metagenome ERZ808029 (study PRJEB31490, sample SAMN06133404) | mouse gut metagenome | isolation source: M2_3 | host: mice | place: China: Chengdu | collected 2015-05 ... | reverse complement strand
GCATCTTTTGGGTGTCTTTCATCCTTTGTCACAGTCGCGTACATCCAGTACGCTCCTGCTCCCGCAGGATGAAATACTCTCCAAAATATGCAACCCCTGCGTTAACATCTGTTTTTAAACAGCCTCTAAAGACTTTCGGAGCTTCTAAATTGAAACCCCGACAGGCATGTCGTTTGTTTTCAGGAAGGAGGCGGGCGGTCGCCTTACTTCTTCACGGTGGCGTTCATCTCTTTGAGGATGGCGGCAGTCTCGTCGTTAAGTGCGTCGTGCAGACGGCGGAATGCGAGCTTGTTGTAAGCGGCGAGCGCCTTGTGGTAGGCCTGCGTGTCCGGGAAGTCGGCCGGACTTTTGTCAAAGGAGAAGTTGCACATCGACAGTCCTTTGACCTGAAGGCGGGCGATGCGTGTGACGAGCTCAGCCACTTTTTCAGTGTCGATTCCGTCGATATATGCCGACGCCGTGAGGAGTTCTCCGGCGAGTGCGCCGCATAGGGTGCGTATCTGTTTCTTTGTGGAACGTTTGTTTGCCATGTTGAAACGTAAGGTTGGTTGTATAGGTTTAAATTAGGTTATGCTTGAGAAGAATTTTGCGGAGTGCCGGCAGAGTAGGGTATATTCGTTCTTTACTAACAACCGCACCCATCGCTCTGTTCAGTTGCAGGGGCAGCTCTATGGCGCGGGCTGTGATTGCGGTCATTCTGTCCAGGAACTTGGCAGGATGGGTGTTCACCATAGCTATGCCCGGGCGTTGGCTGTCGGGTCGGCGCATAAGACTCAGGATAGCCGATGCCGAACGCGGTTCGGCGATATAGCCCGTGCGGTCGAGGACTTCCCGGACAGCATCCTCCTGCTGCTCCTCCGTGAAGACTTCGGCGCGGATGTCGCGCCGCAATGCGTCGGCGTCGCCGCCGTAGAGGCATCCCAGGCGCGGCATATTGGCCGGATATGAGTCGGAAATGTCGAAGGCCGGGAATACGCCTCCGGCGGCCAGGTCGGCGAACGCACCGGGGCGGCATGCGCCCGTGATGCCGCCTATCGGAGCGCCCATACGCTTGGCTATGGCAGCGGCCGTGACGTTGCTGAGATTGCTGCATGGCATGGCGAAGTCCGTGGCCGACGGGTCAACGCCTGCGCTCTGCAGACGTGCACACGCCTCGAAGAAGTAGGTGACCTGCGGGAGCACGCGCCCGAGATTGAGCGAATTGGCGCTGGCGAGATGCAGTTCGGTATTGAGCTGCCGGTCGACGAGCGCGGCGTCCACCAACCGGTTGCAGTCATCTATCGTGCCGTGTACTTCCAGCGGGTGGGTGTTGCCTCCGAGGGTTGCGAACTGCGCTTCCTGCATTCTGGTGAGGCTCCCGTGGGGATACAGAATGAATACGTCTACGCCGTCCAGTCCGCGGAATGCATCGGCAATGGCGCTCCCGCTGTTGCCGGTGGTGGCGACGAGTACGTTGATGTGCCGGACGGCGCTCTGTGATGCCAGATGCCGGTACAGGCGAGCCAGAAATCTCGTGCCTAAATCCTTGAAAGACAGCGACGGCCCGTGGAAGAGTTCCATGACGTATAGCCTGTCGGCAATACGTCGCACGGGCATGCGGTAGCTGCAACTCTCGGCTGTGATGCGTTTCAGAACGGCGCCGTCTACGTCGTCGCCGAACAGTGTGTTCGCCACCACATAGGCAATGTCGGCCGGCCTCAGCTGGTCTATGTTATTGAAGAAAGCGCGCGGCACCACCGGCAGCGAGGCCGGCATGTATATGCCGCCGTCAGGCGCCACCGGATGCACTATGGCATTCGTAAGACCGGTGCGCAGGGATGGAGTCGCAGTGCTGATGTATTGCATGTGTCAGACCGGGATGACGAGCATGGGTAAATCTGCGCGGAAGAGTATGGTGTTTGCCAGGCCGGGGCTGAATACCCTGCCAAGGAGGCTCTTGCGCCGGTTTGGCACCACTATCAGGTCGAACCCGGTGTCGGCGTGCAGCTGCCTGATGGAGGCCGCTATGTCGTCGGCATTGGTTTCTGTGAAAGAGAATGTCCACGACGGATAGTGCTCGCGGCAGTAGGCCAGCAGCGGGGCCGACGAGACGGCCGAGGCACTCTTGGCGAAACGTCGCCTCGGGGGCATACGCACTATGGATACTTCCGTGCCGTCGGCCGGCTGAATCAGGCGCGAGAAGCTGTCTATCGCCAGTATGTCCTGTTGCTCGAGATTGCAGAAGAAAAGCACGCGGCGCACATCAAGGCGACCATGGATTTCCAGCGGCTCCGGCACGGTGAGTACACTGAAGCGTCCGGCGTCAAGCACTTCGGCGCTTACGCTGCCGATGAGCTCGCGTTCCTTGCGCTCGCTTGCCCGTGTGCCCATCACCACCATAAGGGGAGGGTTTATGCGTCCGTATTCCACAATGACGTCCTCGGGCACACCTTCCACGATTTTGGTGGAATATTTTACCGGAGGCACTCCAGCGTCGCGCAGTGCCGAAGTAAGTGCAGTCGTGAATTTCTGCATCTGCCGGCTTGCCGTCGCTTCGAGGCGTTCGCGGCTGTCGGCGTCGGCTATTTCGTAGGTGAGGTTGTCGCTGAGCTGCATGTTGGCGGCCACGTATGGGTCGATATATGAGTGCAGCAGCCGCAGCGACGCGTTGTGCTGTGCTGCCAGACGTGCCGCAATGACGGCGGCCTGCATGGAGTAGTCGCTGAAGTCGACGGGCACGAGTATGGAGTGTGTCTCCTCACACTTCGCGGCGTCGGCCGAGCTGAACACATCGGCGTTCTCGATGATGCGCAATGCCAGCGGCAGGTCGGACTCAGGGATGCGCACACGCACACCCGACGCTACCGCAGGGTCAGTAAGGTTGACGTTTTGCAGCATTACCTCTATACCTTCGGCTTCAAGCATCGACCGCAGGGATAGGGCGCGGTCGAAGGTGTGTATAGCGACGGTGATATAGCGTGTCATTGTGGCTGGATGTGGATGGTGGATAAACGCTCTTATATCAAGAGAGAGAGTAAACGCCGGTAAGAGGCCGTCGTCACTCTCTCCATATGTGCGGAATGCCGGGACTGCGCAGTGCGTGAGTCACCCTGCCGTTCCGTTTATTTTTCCTGTTCTTTAAGGATGGCGATGGCCATGTCGTAGATGGTGGGGTCGTCGAGGACAACGATGCCGCCGTCGGGTCCGGGCTCGATGTGTACTCCGAGATTTTTGCCGAAATCATAGTTTACGCCGCCGAAGTAGTTGCGGACGGTCTGTACTGTTGTGTTGAGCTGGTCGGCTATCTTGTGCATCGATCCGTCGGGCAAACTGTCCTTGAGGCGGCGCAGTTCGTTGAAGGTGATTGTCTTGGGCATAGTGCTAAGAGTTTATTGGGTTGTAGTTGTTTTTTTATGTTGGTAAAGTTATTATCTTTTTTTCAAAAGACCATAAAAAAATTATATGTTTTAAAACACACGAGCCGGTTCAGATGCGTTTCACGTCCTTTGCGTGAAGCCATGCCCGGGTGCTGTTGTTGATCTTGACGTCGTACCACATCTCTGCTCCGTCAGGTCCGGGAGCCGACACGCTGTCCACTATCTGAACCTTGGTGCCTTCGTGTATGGCCACGACTTTGTCCTTGGCGCTCTGTCCGGCCTTGGGCGTGGAACTGAGCAGGGTGGTGGGCACCGTGACAACGGCTTCATCATGGCGCGAGGGCGCGGAGGCCGTCTGCGCGGCGACGACTATGGCGTAGACGCACAGACACAGCAGAGCCATTCCTCCGAAGAATCCCGTCTTGCGCACGTAAATGCCGGTAGAGAAGATGTAGAGCGCGGCCATGCCGACTACCGCCAGAAACAGAATGAAGGCTGTCCATGCCCAGCCGTTGGGTGTCATCCACGAGGTGATGCGTGTGTGCAGATTGCTCAGGAAGGCGCTGTCGTCCTCGGGCAGGTCCTGAATTTTGGTGCGCACGAAAGCAAGGTTGGTACGTGCGTCCTGATGCGACGGATCGAGGCGCAGCGCGCGCTCGTAGCTTATGATGGCGTTGCCGGCCTGTCCCTGGCGCCAATAGGCGTTGCCGAGGTTGTAGTATGTGTCGGCAGCGGGAGCTTCTTCGGCGATGGAACGCTCATAGAGTGCGGCGGCTTCGGCGTATTGCTCCGCCATGTAGGCCGAATCGGCCTGCTGTGCTAAGGACGCCGCACCTGCACTGCAGATGCCGATGACTGCCGAGACCAGTATGCTTAGTATCTTTTTCATGCTTTCTTGCGTTTTACACCTTCGAGTTGGTTGATGGCCGATGTGGCGCGTTCGTACAGTGCCGATACTTCGTCGGCGGAGTGGTCGGGAGTGAAGCGTGCCTGCTCGCATTCGTCGAGTACGTCGATGACGCTCCGGGTGGCTTCCTCGTCGGCGCCATACTCATGCAGCCGTGCGGAGATGTTGTCGCGCAGCAGCTGCGACGGCGCTATGCCGAGCTTGTCGCTGACGTAGCCCCACAGCGCGCGTGCCAGTTCCTGATAGAACTCGTCGTTCTTGCCTTCGCGCATGTATGTGCGCGCGGCCTTCAGGCGCTTTGTGGCCACACGGCTTGCACGGGCCAGGCGCCGTCCTCCGACGTCGGCACGCAGGCGGAGCGTACGCCGGTAGCCCAGGACGGCAGCTGCAAGCAACACGACAACCAGGGCATATGCGCCCCAGTACCAGCCGGAACGGAATATGATGCCCGGCGCGGTTACTACGGCGGGAGAGGTGTGTATGTGGCGGATGTCGGTGATGGTGTTGTCTATGGCTTTCTGCTCGACGGCGCTGACAGAAGTCGCGGCGCCGCGGGCTACGTTGACGTCGTAGGAACGCGTAGTGAGTGTCTCGTATTTTTTTGTGGAGGGGTCGAAGTAAACGAAGCCTTTTCCGGGAATCGTCATTTTTCCCGGCTCCTGAGGCACGATGGTGTAGTCGACGCGGAAAGTGCCGGTCATGTCGGCGCCGCTGACGGAGGCCTGTATGTCGGTCTTCGGAGTGTAGCGGTCCATTCCGGCCGGGAACTCTATGTCAGGTGCCTTTAGGAACTTGATGTTGCCTGTGCCTTTTACTATATAGGAATAGGTGGCGGCCTCGTTGGTGCGCAGCAGTTCGGGCTTCAGTTCCGTGTCGACGGTGAAGCGACCTACGGCGCCGTCAAAGCCGGCAGGACGCGGTTCGGGCAGAGCCTCGACGGTGAGCTTGGCGCTGTTGCTGCGTGTCGTTACGGTCTGCTCCACCGGGCGGTGTGTTACGAAGAACCCCATGTTGACGGGCTCGTAGCTGCGTACCACCACATCATACTGACCCGAGTTCACCGTCAGCTGTCCGGATTTCTGAGGATACAGCAGGCAACGTTTCAGTACGGCGGTGGTGTAGTTGCGTCCGTTGTAATGTTCGGTTTCAGTGTGGAGGGTCACCGGCAGCTCCTCGGAGAGGAATCCCTCGAATACGGGCTGCTTCTTGGGCATTATCGAGGTGATGTCCGTAGTTGTGTACACCTTGATGGTGGCTATGACGGCCTCCTGTTCGTAGACGTGGGTCTTGTTGAAGGAGATGCGTATGAGCAGGTCGTCGGGCGATATGCGGTGCGAAGCCTGTGCGGGCTGTGCGGCTTGATTGCCTCCGCCCTGGCGTCCTCCCGGCTGCGATGACTGTGCGTTGCGGTCGGGTGGCAGGATGCTGAAACTTATGGGGCTGCTGCTTACCGTTTTGCCGCCGGCATTAACCGTCAGAGCCGGCACCTTGACAGTACCGGCCTTGTCGGCGGAGTATATATAGGAGAAATCTATGCTGGAGGTTGAGCTCATGTGGCCGTTCACAATCTCCGTGCTCTGCATGGTCGAAACCGACGGCCCGTACAGCAGAGTGCATCCTTCCAGCTGCGGCGCTTTCGGGGCGTTGGCCTCGCCGTTGGTGAGGCGGAAGGTGAGGCTGAACTTTCGTCCTTCCACCACATTGCCGGGCGGTACCACTTTGAATGTTGCCTGTGCTGCGGCTGCGATAACGCTGAGGGCTGTCAGAGCCATCAGCAGTAGTATGCGCGATTTGCTTTTCATCATGGCGTCTTACCAGGGTTTGTCTGTTGAATAGCGTCCCGGCTGAACGGGTTCTTTCTGTTTGCGCCGCGTGGCGTTTTCTTTGTTCTGCATGGCTTGCAGGATTTGCTCGGCACTCTGAGTCATTGGCTGTTGCTGCTGCTGTTGCTCCTGCTCCTGTTGCTGTTGTTGCTGTTGTTGCTGTTGTTGCTGTTGCTGCTGCTGATCCTGCTGATCCTGCTTGTCCTGGTCCTGTTTGTCCTGATTCTGCTGCTCTTTCTGTTTGAGCTGTGCCAGGCGCAGGTTCTGGCGGGTGCGGTTGTTGTCGGGATTGATTCGGAGCGCCTGTTTGTAGCGTTCTATGCTGCGAGCGTAATCCTCGTCGTTGTACGCCATGTTGCCGAGGTTGTAGAATGCTTTCTCGGCCAGGGTGCTGTCGGTGTGGAGGCAGCTGTTGCCCACGCGCTCAAACAGCTCCATGGCTTCCTGGCGCGGCCGGTTCACGCTGTCCTTAGGCACATCGGGCGCCATGTTGAGCAGCGCGAGCGCCTTGTCGTAGGCCGCCACATTGGAGCCGGGATTCAGCTTCAGTGCTACTTCGTAATTTTCGAGCGCCTTGGCGAAGTTGCCTTGCTCGTAGTATGAGTTGCCTTTGCGCACGGCGTTGCGCTCTTCCTTGGTTATGGCCGTGGAAGTCTGCGCGGCGGCATAGCCGAGCACCGCTGACAAAAGGAGCAGAGTCAGAAGAATGCGTTTCATTTCTTATCCTTTTTGGTGAAGAAATTGATGTTGGTGAGCCAGCCGATCTTGCGCTCAAGTACCAGTACGTCGATAACCATGAGTATGAGTGCTATCCAGGCGAAGGTGGGGAACTGTTCGGCTCCGGCCGAGTAGCTAACACGCTTGAACTCCTTTGTCTCCAGGGTGTCGAGCTTCTTTTGCAGGTCCTCCAGCGCGGAGCCGGAAGCTGCGTTGACGTATATGCCGTCGCCGGCCTCGGCTATCTGTTTGGCAAGCTGCTCGTTGATGGTGGTGGTGACGGTGTTGCCCTGCGCGTCGGTCATGTATTCTCCCTGGCGGCCTGCCACGGGGATTGGAGCGCCCTTGGCCGAGCCTACGCCGACCACATCGACCTGAATGCCGTTTTCGGCCGCCATTTTGGCCGCTTCTATGGCTTCGCCTTCGTGGTCCTCGCTGTCGGTGATGAGTATGATTGCCTTGCGGGTGTCTTCGTCGGACGAGAAACCGTCGACGGCCATGTTGATTGCCATGGCTATGTCGGTGCCCTGATTGGCTATCATGCCCGGCTGGAGCTCGTTGAGATACATCTTTGCCGAGTAGAAGTCGGTGGTCAGGGGCAGCTGTGTCTTGGCGTCGCCTGCGAATATTATGAGGCCCACCTTGTCGTTGTGGAGCTTGTCGATGAGCTTTTCAAGCACGAGGCGCGAACGGTCGAGGCGCGAGATACCCTGCGGGTCGTCGCTGGAGGATGCGAGCATGGAGTTGCTGACGTCGAACGCTATCATCACCTCTATGCCGTCGACGCGCGCTTCCTGCTGTTTCTGTCCTGCGCGTGGACGTGCCAGCACTATGACGAGTGCGGCAAGGGCCAGCACTTCCAGCACTATTTTTATCGTAGGCTTGTAAGGCGAGGCTTCCGGCATCAGCGAGGCTATGACGTCGGCGCGGCCGAAGCGGCGCAGCTTGCGCCGGCGCGACGCGCGTGCCAGCGCGTACAGCACACCTACGCCCACGCATGTGAGCAGGAGATATAACAGATGTGGATTTGCAAAGTCAAACATATTGAACGGACGGATTTAGAGAGGAGACGTTTAAGGCATAGTGCGGACCACGGTGTAGCGGAGCAGAAGCTCCAGCGCAAAGAACGCAAACGCCAGCCAAGCCCAGATCATGTAGTTGTCTTCGGTATGCGAGAAGTGGCGCACGTCCATCTGAGTCTTTTCCAGGGCGTCGATTTCTTCAAATATTTCCTGAAGCACCTTGTTGCCGGTGGCGCGGAAGTACTTGCCGCCTGTGCTTTCGGCTACGGTACGCAGCGTGGCCTCGTCGATGACGACCTTCTGCGGCACGAAGACCATATGGCCGAACTCGTTGAGCATGGGCGAGGGGGCCTCGCCGTTGGTGCCTATGCCTATGGTGTATATCTTGACGCCGAGTTCCTGAGCCACGCGGGTAGCGTCGAGAGGCGTCACCACGCCTGTGTTGTTGCTGCCGTCGGTGAGCAGGATTATGCTCTTGCTTTTGGCTTTGCCCTCCTTCAGGCGGTTGAGTGAGGTGGCTATGCCGTCGCCTATGGCTGTGCCGTCCTCAAGCATGTTCATGCTTATGGAGTTGATATAGCTCAGCAGTTGCGAACGGTCCACGGTCATGGGCACACCGGTAAGGCTCTCGCCTGCGAATATCACAATGCCGATGTTGTCATTCTCGCGTCCGCTTACGAATTTCGACGCCACGGCCTTGGCCGCCTCGAGGCGGTCGGGCTTGAAGTCGCGGGCAAGCATCGACGACGATATGTCCATCGCTATCATGATGTCGGTGCCCTCGGTGCGGGTGGTGCGCCAGTTGTCCTTGATCTGCGGGCGGGCGAGCACTATTATCAGGCAGGCTACGGCGGCAAGACGCAATACGAACAGCAGATGGCGCACATACTGCTTCCACGAACGGGGCAGACGGGCGAACGGCATCGTGGTGGACATAGCCATGTAGGGCCGTGCGTTGCGCTGCTTCATCAGGTACCATATAATCAATGGAATATACAGTACGAAAAGCCAGAGATATTGAGGATGGGCTAACTGCATGACGGTTATGCTTTTTCAGTTGTTTTGTCGGCCGATGGCGATTTGCTGTCATTGTTGCCGGGTTCCGGCTCGGGTTCGGGCTTTGTATCCTCCACAAACGCAATTGCCGACTGGTAGGCCTTGACGTTGTCGTCGGGCAGAGGTCGCATGCGCGCGAACTTCACGAAGTCGGCCACCTCAAGCACCGCCTTCATGCGGTCGGCGCTCAGGCGGGTCGCCTCGTTGTGGCGCAGCGTGTTCATAATCTCAGTGGAGCTCATTTCCATGGCATTGATGCCGAAGCGTCCGTCGAGATACTGGCGCAGGATGTCGGTCAGCTCGGTATAGTACACCTTTTCCTGACCTGTCTCGGTAAGGCGTTTCTCGCGCAGGCGATTCAGGCGGCTGATTGCCAGCTCGTAGGGCGGAATTGCGCGTTTGCGCAGCACGGTCATGGTGCCTCCGCGGCGGAAATACAGCCATGCGGCTATGGCAGCTGCCACGACTCCGAGGCCGAGCAGTATCCACATCCAATAGTCGGTAATGGGCTGTGGAATCCAGTCGTACCATTTGCGGGGATATGCCACTGTGGACTCCATCGGGTGAATATCTTTCAGCGAGTCCAGCTCGGCCGGAAGCACTTTCAGTACGAGCTCACGGCTGGCGGCGGTGTCGCGCCCGCTGACAACTCGCAGTGCAGGCAGCGTGACGGTGTCGGGGTCGAACGGTTGCAGGGTTATCGTGTAGACGGTCTCGCGGCGTCCGTTGCCCAGGTCTTCCGATTTATGGCTGACAGCTGTGACGTCTATTCCGCCCAACTGTCCGCCGGCCTCGGGCCAGTCGATGGTGCGCGCGTCGGCGGGTCCGAGCACACGCACGTGCAGATCGGTGCGGTAGCCCTGGGTCATGAGAACCGAGTCAAGCTCGGCCGTGACTTTCAGGCTCTGTGCGTCCGCGCTGCCGGCCGCAAGGGTCAGTAGTGCTGCCGCGAATATGTGTCTTGCTATATTCATATATCAAAATGCTGTGCGAGTTTATCGTGTGCCGCGGTTTTTGAACAGTCCCATGAGGGAGTGTACATAATCCTCGTCGGTAGCCACGCTTGCGAAGTCGACGCGGCGGCTGCGCAGAGTCTCGGCCATCTGCTGCTGGCGGTCGTACCACCAGCGTCCGTAGGCCGTGCGCACGCTTTTGCTCGAGGTGTCGATCCATCTCGACGCGCCGGTCTCGAGGTCGAGAACGCGCATCAGGCCGATGTCGGGCATCTGGGTATCGCGCTTGTCGTATACCTGCAACGCGATGACGTCGTGGCGGTTGCGCGCTATTGCCAGCGGCTTGGAATAGTCGTGGCTGTCTATGAAGTCGCTGATCAGGAAGGTGGTGCAGCGTTTCTTCATGGCGTCGGCGAAGTAGCGCAGCGCGGCGCCGATGTCGGTGCCTCGTCCTTCCGGCTGGAAATCGAGCAATTCGCGTATTATCAGCAGTATGTGCTTGCGCCCCTTCTGCGGGGGAATGAATTTCTCGATTCTGTCCGAGAAGAACAGGGCGCCTATCTTGTCGTTGTTCTGCGAGGCCGAGAAAGCAATCGTGGCTGCGATCTCCGCTATCATCTCGCGTTTTTCCTGCCCTACGGCTCCGAAGTAACGGCTGGCCGAAACGTCGATAAGGAGCATGACGGTGAGCTCGCGTTCCTCCTCATACACCTTGATGTAGGGGCGGTTGTGGCGTGCCGTGACGTTCCAGTCGATGTCGCGGATGTCGTCGCCGAACTGATATTCGCGCACTTCGGAAAACATCATTCCGCGCCCTTTGAAGGCCGAGTGATATTCGCCGGCGAAAATGTTCTGCGACAGGCCGCGCGTCTTGATTTCGATCTTGCGGACTTTCTTGAGCAGGTCTTTGGCGTCCATTTGTCAGAAGTTGAATGATATAACTGAAATCAGGGCACCTGTACTTTGTCGAGGATTTCAGTGATGATTTCGTCTGTCGTGATGTTGTTTGCCTCGGCCTCGTAGGTGACTCCGATACGGTGGCGCAGCACGTCATGGCTGACGGCGATGACGTCCTCCGGAATCACGTAGCCGCGCTGATGCAGGAAAGCGTAGGCGCGGGCGGCGCGGGCAAGCGAGATGGAGGCACGCGGCGATGCGCCGAATGCTATGATGCTTGTCAGGTCGTTCAGGCCGTAGTCGGCGGGGAAACGTGTTGCGAACACGATGTCCACGATGTAGCGCTCGATCTTCTCGTCGACATAGATCTGCTCCACGACTTTCTGTGCCTCGATCACTTCCTCGGGCTTGAGCAGCGGAGTGACCTCCGTGCGGTCGCCGGCGATGTTCTGGCGGATGATGAGCTTCTCCTCCTCTTTCGACGGATAGCCTATGACAACCTTGAGAAGGAAACGGTCGACCTGCGCCTCGGGCAGGGGGTAGGTGCCTTCCTGCTCGATGGGGTTCTGCGTAGCCATCACCATGAACGGCTCACGCAGGGGGAAGGTCTGGTCGCCGATAGTCACCTGGCGTTCCTGCATGGCTTCGAGCAGAGCGCTCTGCACTTTGGCCGGGGCACGGTTGATTTCGTCGGCAAGTACGAAGTTGGCGAAAATCGGGCCCTTCTTCACCTGGAACTGCTCGTTCTTGACACTGTATACCATTGTGCCCACTACGTCGGCCGGAAGCAGGTCGGGGGTGAACTGTATGCGGCTGTAGCGGGCATCAATCAGCTGTGCAAGCGTCTTTATGGCTAATGTCTTTGCCAGACCGGGGACACCTTCGAGAAGTACGTGGCCGTTGCTGAGCAGGGCTATGAGCAGGCTTTCCACGAGATGTTTCTGGCCCACGATTGTCTTGTCCATGCCGTGTGTCACGAGCTTGACGAAATCGGCCTTGGAGGCCACCAGAGCGTTGAGTTCGCGGATGTTTACATTGTCACTCATGATTATAAATGTTGAGTTTGTGTTGTCAGGGAGTTTTGTCGTACAAAATTAATACTATAACAATTAAATGCGGAGCGCCGAATGTTAATTTAAGCTATTTTTGCTTATAAGTCTTAAATCTTTAACTTAATTTAATTATCGTGCGTGTGACAAAAGACGGAGCCGGGAATACCGGAATAATACCGGTTTCCCGACCCCGCAGGTAAGACTATATATGAGCGATGGATGTTTGTCAGAGCGCGTTGTATTCTTCGTCGCTGACGGGCTCGAGCCATTCGGTGGAGGCGTCCTTTCCGGGAACCTCGAATGCGAGATGGGCGAACCAGCTGTCGGCGGCGGCTCCGTGCCAGTGCTTCACGCCGGCGGGGATATGGATGACGGTGCCGGGAAGGATTTCTACGGCAGGTTTGCCTTCTTCCTGATACCAACCGCGTCCGGCCACGCCTACGAGCATCTGGCCGCCACCCTCCGAGGCATGGTGGATGTGCCAGTTGTTGCGGCATCCGGGCTCGAAGGTGACGTTGGCGAACGGAATCTGCGAACCGGAGATACGGGCAAGGTAGCTGTTGCCTTTAAGGTATTTGGCGTAAGCCGTGTTGGGGTCGCCGATGGGGAATATCATCTCCTGCTGGAAGCGGTCCTTCTCTGTGGCTGCGTCGGTCGGGTCGGCCCATACTTCCTTGGCTACGCGGAATCCGGCCCATGCATTGGGCCATCCGGCATAGAATGGTGAGCAGTGCGGCTATCTCCTTGCGGGTGATGCCGTGTTTTTTACCCAGCTCGAGGTGCGACTTGAACGAAGAGTCAATCAGACCTTTGCCGAGCAGAATCGAGATTGTGACCATGCTGTGGTCGTGCAGGCTCAGGGTCGTGTCGTTCCACACGGCGTCACCGAAAAGAACGTCGTCGTTGAGCTCGGCGAATTTCGGGGCGAAATCGCCGAGTACCGTGCGTCCTGCTGTCTGCTTTATCTTCTGTTGTGCCATTGCTGATGTATAGTAAGTTGATAATAAAACGATGAGAAGTAGACTTGCTATTTTTCGTGTCATAGTATGGTGTTTTACTTGTTGCAAAATTAGGAATACCCTTCGTCGTTTCCATACCATTTTCTACGTTTTTGTTACCAATTTTCGTGTAGCCGGTGAAAAAACGGCCCCGGCTGCTGTTTGTTTTGCAGCCGGGGCCTGTTGACTGGCCGTTGGCGATAAACTTCAGTAGTTATCGGCTTTGCGCTCGAAGAATCCTTGCTCGGCGCCGCATACGGGGCAGCGCTTGGGCGCGTCTTTTCCGTTGACTACGAATCCGCATTTGCGGCATGCCCAGTCTATCGGTTCTTCCGAGGAGAATTCCGTGCCGGATTCAAGACGTTCGAGCAGCCGGCGGTAACGTTGCTCGTGATGTTGCTCGGCGCGGGCAACGAGCCGGAATGTATTTGCTATGCCGGGGAAGCCTTCCTCCTGCGCTATCTTGCCGAAATCCTCGTACATGGCGCTCCATTCCTCGTGCTCGCCGGCTGCGGCTTCCGCAAGGTTGGTCTTGGTGTCGCCTACTACGCCGGCCGGATATGACGCGGCAATTTCCACAATGCCGCCTTCGAGCAGGGAGAAGAAGGTGGAGGCATGAGTGAGCTCCTGATCGGCAGTCTCCATAAATACTGCTGCTATCTGCTCGTAGCCTTCCTGATGTGCTTTTTGAGCAAAAAGAGTATAGCGGGAACGGGCCTGACTCTCACCTGCGAATGCCGCGAGCAGATTATGCTCCGTGCGGGTGCCTTTTATGCTTTTTTTGTCCATGTGTTGTGAATATTAAGTATAATGTATATTCAGACAACAAACATGGAGGGGCGATGGTTCACAGCACACGATGCCCGCTGCGGTTATCTGGTCCCATTCGCACTGCGCCGTTTATTCCGGCCGGTTCGTGACCGGATTCCAGCACAGTTACGCGAAACAGATATGGCAGCCAACGCCACAGACTGATGCGTTTGCCAGAACGGAACGGCTCGAATTCAAGATTCCCCTCGGGGGTGATTTTGAGCAGGACATCACGCTTGCGTGCGTGCGGACGCGCGGGATTCAGCAGCATGCGCGCGACGTAGCGGCCCGGGGTAGGGGTGATGCGGGCCGTGCCGATCAGTGTGCCGGGCAGAAGCGACATGTCCGGCGAGTCGATAAGGATGATGTCAAAACAGTCTCCACCGGTAGGCGGCCGGCTGATTCTGAATTCTGTCCCTGATGCAGTCATGCGCCAGTCGCCTTCCACAGCGTCGCGGGCGTGAAGCCCGGCGGCAGCGAAAGCAATCAGCGACAGAAGCAACAGACGGAGATTCATGACATCAGCGGCGTCCGGCCGGTTTCAGTATGAAGGGCAGAGGTGCGCGCATGGACACGGGTTTGTCGTGCTCGAGGCGACGCAGTGCGGCCACGGCCTGCGAACCGTCGGCGCACCATGCGGCCACTACATAATAGTACGGTTCGGCGGTGTTGACTATTCCGGCGCTTTCATAGCCGGCAGACCTGAGGCGGTCGCAGAGCGAACGGGCGTTGAACAGTGTCTTGAACTGGCCTGCAACTACGCCGTAGGCACCTCCGATGGCCGTAGGCTTGCCGTCTTCGTCGGCCGTGGGGCTGACAAACATGCCGCGCATCTCCACGGAGTCGCCCCCGGCTACGAGATATGACGTGTTCATTTGCTGCCGCACCTTGCCGTAGACGGTGGAATCTATGTCGAGATTCTGCGCGCGCCCCTTGATGGCTTTCTCGTAGGCGGCATGATAGTTTTCCTCGGTGGTCTTGCAGCCGCCGAGGGCGATGGCGGCCACTGCGGCCGCCGTTGCGATATAAAGGAGAGATTTCATATCAATGACTGTTTTGCGAGTTCTATGACGTCCAGATCGCGGATGTTGTCGCCGTCGATGGTGAAGCGCACGAGAGTGCGCACTTTCTGCCACCCTTGTGTGCCGGCGGCTCCGGGATTGATGTAGAGGAGATCGTGCTCGCGGTCGGGCATTACTTTGAGTATGTGGCTGTGACCCGCTATCACGAGGTGTGGCCTGTACCGGCCTATCAGGTTTGCGAAGCCCGGCGACCAGCGGCCCGGATAGCCGGCGATATGGGTCATGAGAACGTTGACATTTTCGATTTCGAAATTCAGAAGCTCGGGCAGACGCCGGGCCACAAGGCCGTGGTCGATGTTGCCGCGTACGCCGCGGAACACCGGAGCGATGCCCTCCAGCCGTTGCAGCAGAGCCGAGTCGCCGAGGTCGCCGGCGTGCCACACCTCGTCGCAGTCGGCGAAGTGCAGCGCGTATCGGTCGTCCCAACATGAATGTGTGTCGCTCAGCAGCCCGATGCGTTTCATCGTTACTTGAGATTGATCTTCTTTGCTATGTCCTTGGGCACGGCTTTCTTGTTGACGAGCAGATTGAGAGTCTTGGCAAGGAAGAACGGCTCGGACACGTAGAGGTAGCCGTCGTATTTCTGGTTGGTGTCCCATGAGTTCTTGACCTTGTAGTAGCGGTTGCCTTTCTGGTCGCGTGCGGTGCCTACTATCTCCATGCCGTGGTCGTCGGTGGTCTCCTGGCTGTCGAACATGTTCTGGCGCAGTTCCTGCGTGACTTCTATTTCCTCTACCGGACCTTTGAACTCGTACTTCTCGTTCTGGCGGTCCTTGTCGCTGAGGTGTACCCAGCGCGACAGTTCCGTTCCGTCCATGTCGCCCTCGTTCTTGCCTTTGGGCATCAGCGCGACGCCGTCGGTCCACTTGAAGCCTCCCTCGCTGACATCGGCCGCCCATGCCACGGTGTATCCCATGGCGAGGGCGTTGTCCACCACGGCTTTCAGCTCGTCGAGGGGTATGTTCATATAGTTGGCCCAAAGCCAGTTGTCAGGCACCTCAAAGACGAATTCCTCGTAGAACGGGTGATGCGTGAACGAAGTCAGCGCCACATAGTTGTCGGGGTTGACGGGCAGCGACTCCGCATAGCTCTGCGGGGTATATTCCTTGCCTTTGTACGTAAATTTTTCGGGTAGCTTACCGAGATAGGCCTCCAGTACGCCCTCGAAGGCTTTTTTCCACGCCGGGCTTATTTTCTTGTTAGGTTTCTTTGTGACGACGTCGACTATGGCAGCGAGTTCGCCGTCAAGTTCGCCGTGCACGTGCTTGTCCTCGCCGTAGCAGAGTCCGCGGTACACTTCCTCCGGCACGGCTCCGTAGCGGCGCCATACGTAGGGTACATCCATGATGCTGCCGCCGGCGGCGAAGTTGGCGTTGCCGTACATGCGCACGTAGCGGTCGGCTTTGTCGAGATAGCAGTGGTAGACTGTGAACATCTCCGACAGGTCGAGAGAGTCGCCTCCGGCCTTGCGTATCTCGTTCTCAAAGAACGAAGTGCCGGAGAAGCACCAGCATGTGCCGCTTTTGTTCTGGTCCTTGACGGAAGTTACGGGTATTACTATTTCGTCGGTGAAGACGAATGCGGTGTCAGGTGTTTCCTCGTCGGCCCGGGCGGTTGCGGGGCTGAGGACTGCTGCCGCGAGGGCGGCGATGATGAGTCTGTTCATATCTTATATGGTTTATTTCTTAGGTTTTACATACCATTTGCGCCAGTCGGCGGCCTGGGCGAGGGCGAAGTCGAGCATGGTGTCTGTGCCTGAAAGGGCAAGGACGGGGTCGAGGTCGACCTCGCAGCCTTCGGTTGGCGGTACACCGTGTTCGGTTAGTTGCTTCTGCGCGTCGTAGACCGGGCAGGCCGACATACGCACGGCCCATCCGCAAGGTATCTCGGAGGAGTAGGGCATGCCGCTGCCTCCGCCCGTGCGGTCGCCGACTATGCGGATGTTCGGCAGCAGACGCATTATGGATACAAAGTTGTTGGCGGCGCTGAATGTGCTGCGGTTGGTAAGAATCACCACAGGTCGCAGCCAGCGCACATGTCCTTCGGCTGTGTCGTAGTAGAAAGGATACGGCTCGGAGAAATCGCTGTGTCCGGGACCCGTCTTGTGGCTGATGTAGCCTACGAGAGTGCGCCGGTCGATGAATCGCTCCACGAGGTCCTGTGCGGTAGTCATATAGCCGCCTCCGTTGTCGCGCACGTCGATGATGAGCGCGGGACAGTCGGCTTCGGCAAAACTCAGCAGCGACACGTCGAGGGCGCCTTGCGGTATGCCGCCCGACATGGAGCTGACACGCATGTAGCCTATGGTGTCGTTCAGCACTTTATAGCTCAGCGGGCCGGACTGCGAGTAGTCGAAACGTAGATAGTACTGTTTTACGAGGCGGTCGTCATAGTTCTGGGGATAGTCGCTCCACCATTTGCGGTAGTATGACGTGTTGAACGACGACGACAGATTCACATGCCCGTCGTGCAGCTCGTTGAGCATGTCGCCCAGGAGGTTGAAGTATTCGGCAGTCTTCATGTTCTCCGGGTCGATGCGGCTGCGGTACTTCCGGCCAATCTCGTTCCAGTCCACACCTTTCTCCTCGAAGAAGCAGTAGTGCTCGTCGACCTGCGTCCAGAGTGCGTCGAAGTTGCCGTACATGTCGCCTCCCCACTCCTCCACGTCGTGGCAGGCGGCGAGTGCGGCGCATATTGTGAGAACGGTTATTGTCTTTTTCATCGTCACAATCAGTAAATGGCCGAAATTATGCGGGCGTTCGGGTCGATGCCGCGGCTGCGTCCTATGCTGATGGTCTCGGTGGTGATTCCGATCACGAACTGGTGGCGTATCTCGCGCGACACGATGTTGCTGGCTTTCGACGAGAATATGTCGCATCCGTAGCCCAGGCGCAGACAGGTATTGCCGAGGTGCAGGTCGGCCGTGAGCAGGTTGTCGAGGCGGAAGTAGTTCCCGGGCCAAGCTCCGTGCACCAGACCGCTGTGGTTGCCGAGGAAGATTTCATAATACAGCTCGCCGTAGTCGGGCGAAAAAAATACACCGGTCAGTGGCAGCGATGCCTGATAGCGCAGAGTTACCGGCAGACGCCCGACGCGCAGGGCGTACACGGCCATGCCCGTAGCGCCGACGGTCCATTGCGCTTTGGCCTGCGCTGGATTGTTGCCGTTGCGCGCCAGAAGCAGGCCGCCCACGCCTAATTCCGTATAGCCGCCCCAGTAGAGAGAGAGGCCGGGCACGGCCACGTCGCGGTGGCGCCGCATCATGGCCCAGGACAGGCGCAGCTCAAGGTTAGTCATTGTGGCATTGTCAGCGGGATTGTGCGTATTGTCGAGGTCGAGTCGTCCGCCGAGCTGCATCACCCATCGCTCCGGGTTGAAGCCGGTGGCCTGCATGCGCTCGTAGCGCAGGGTGGCGCTCCATCCGTTGTAATGCAGCGGCGTAAGGTACGTGTTGCACAGGTGGGCCGAGCCCATCCCCAATGTGTAAGCCCCGGCAACGGGACGGTAAGGACGCACGCTGTCGCTGTCGGCGTCGCGTGCCGTCGCGGCGAGCGTCGCGCTCCATATAGCGATGAAAAGCAGCAGGTGTTTCATCAGAACAGTCTCTGTTGGCCGGTAAGTTCGTCGCGCACTTCGTCGTCCGAGCTGTCCTCAGTTTCCGGAACCGTCTCGGTGACATTCTCGATGTCCTCGACGGCCTCTGCCGCGCTGTCGGGCATTTCTTTCGGCTCAAGTTCCTCTACGGCCGCTATGGTGTAGGTTGTCAGGCGTTTGCCACGAGCCTTGAAGCTCTTGACTCCTATGAACTCCTCGGCGTCTACCGTCAGCGGGTCGCGGAAGTCGTCGGGCGCGCCGAATGTCACGCGGAACATCGCTCCGGCATTGTTGCTCAGGGCTATGAGCGAGGACGCTTCGTTTTCTCCCAGATAGCGCTGCTTGCGCGGCGATGGCTCGAAGTGGAAGCGCTTGATGTAGGGGTAGCCCTGGTCGGCATCGTTGAGGATTGCCGTCCACACGGTGTCGGGATTAAATTTCTCTATGCGCAGTATGTCGTCCTGGTCGTAGTGGTTGGTGGCTTCGAAGCCGGTGGTGTAGAATTCGCCGCCGCGGAGCACCACGAGCACGAGGTCGTCGCCCTTGAATTCGCCGAGATAGTCGCCTCGGCCTTCGTAGTTGAGGCGCATCACGTCGCGGTCGAACCATACGTCGAGTCCGCCGAGGGTCGACACGCCGCGTTCCTTGAGTGAGAAGCGCGCCACTTCGTTTCTTGTCACCAGATTGCCCAGCGACTGCTTGCCTTTTATCGCCAGCTGGGCGAAGTCGATGTCTATTTGCAGTTTTACGAGGCGTGCTTTGGGACGGAGCACCACTTTCACCACCTCGGCCTCGCCGTTCGGATTGGCCGAGAACCATACCACGCGCGAACCCGGCTGGCCCGGCGTGAGGTTGTACTCCTTGTCGCGGGTGATGCCGGTGACGGCGAAACGTTTCATGTAGTAGGCGCCTCCGCGGCCGTTCTGGTAGATGACGTTGTAAATGGTGCGGGAGTCGTTGCGCTTGAATACGTTGACGTACAGCACATTCTTGTCGACAAAAAGTTTCTCCTGTACCTTGACAACTTTATATCGTCCGTCCTTGTAGAAGATGATGACTTCGTCGAGCAGCGAGCACGGGCACACGTACTCGTCCTTTTTCAGAGAGGTGCCTATGAAGCCTTCCTCGCGGTTGATGTACAGCTTTTCGTTGGCCTCGGCCACGTTGGCTGCCGCAATGTTGTCGAAATTGCGGATGACGCTACGCCGCGGATAGCGTGAGCCGTACTTTTCCTTTAGGTGTTCGTACCAGGCTATGGTGTGGTCCGTGATGTGGTCGAGCTTGTCGAGCGTGTCGGCGATGCGTCCCTGAAGGCTGCGTATGGCCTCGTCGGCTTCGTCGGCATTGAAGCGCAGGATGCGTTTCATCTTGATTTCCAGCAGGCGCAGAATATCGTCGTGCGTGATTTCGCGTATGAACGACCCTTTGAACGGCTCCAGGCGGGAGTCTATGTGGGCCACGGCGGCGTCGATGTCGGGGGCCTGCTCGTATTCTTCGTCTTTATATATGCGCTGCTCGATGAATATGCGTTCGAGCGAGGCGAACAGAAGTTGCTCGCGCAGCTCGCCAAGCTGGATGTCGAGCTCGTTGCGCAGTATGGCCATCGTGGTGTCCACGCTGTGGCGCAACACGTCGCTGACGCCGAGAAACACCGGCTTCTCCTTGTCTATGACGCAGCAGTTGGGCGAGATGCTCACCTCGCAGTCCGTGAAGGCATAGAGGGCGTCGATGGCCTTGTCGCTCGACGTGCCGGGCTGGAGGTAGACGAGGATATTGGCGGTCTCGGCTGTGTTGTCGTCTACCTTACGTATCTTGATTTTACCTTTCTCGAAGGCTTTCAGTATGCTGTCTATGACGGCTCCGGTGGTGCGTCCGTAGGGTATCTCCGTGACGGCCAGGGTGCGGTTGTCGATTTTCTCTATCTTGGCACGCACTTTCAGCACGCCTCCGCGGCGTCCGTCGTTGTAGCGCGATGCGTCGATGAATCCGCCGGTTACGAAGTCGGGCAGCAGTTCGAAGTCCTCGCCGCGCAGGTAGGCGATGGCGGCGTCGAGTATTTCGTTGAAATTGTGCGGCAGAATTTTGGAGGAAAGTCCCACGGCTATGCCCTCGGCTCCCTGTGCGAGCAGCAGCGGGAATTTGGCAGGCAGTGTTACGGGCTCCTTCTTGCGGCCGTCGTAGCTCAGGGTCCATTCCGTCACCTTGTCGTTGTACAGCACCTCGATGGCGAAGGCCGAGAGACGGGCCTCGATATATCGTCCGGCGGCTGCTGACGCGCCCGTGAGGATGTTGCCCCAGTTTCCCTGCGTCTCCACCAGCAGGTCTTTCTGTCCCAACTGCACGAGGGCGTCGTTGATGCTCGCGTCGCCGTGCGGGTGATACTGCATGGTGTTGCCCACGATGTTCGCCACCTTGTTGAAGTGGCTGTCGTCGATGGTCTTCATGGAGTGCAGGATGCGTCGCTGCACCGGCTTCAGACCGTCGTCGATGTGCGGCACGGCGCGCTCCAGAATCACGTATGAGGCATAGTCGAGAAACCAGTTGCGGAACATGCCTTGCAGCCTGTGGCGCACAACATCGGCCGTGGGGTCGAAATTTTTGCTGCCGGATGCCGCCGGCTGTTGGTTGTCGAAGTCGTCGGGTGTTATTTCAGGTACGTCTGTATCGGTCATGTGATGTGCTGCTCGGGGTTTTAGCACAAAGTTACTAAAAATTAAGCAATGAGAGCGAAAAAAAAGAAAAAATTGCGGATTTGGACTCAGACGGGGTCCTTGCTATGGTCGATGTTGCGCTCGATGACGATGTAGAGGGCGGTGTTGACGATGAACATCAGTACGGGAATCCAGGGCAGTATCCACAGGAGGATGCGCATCAGCAGAAATACGAAGAATCCGAATATGGCTATGACTGTGAATACGACTACGGCCGCGGCCATAATCTGTGAGAAGAATGAGCCCATATCGTGAGTGGTCCTGCTGCCTGTCCTTTGGCCGGTAGCCGTATCGACGGTCACGACTCTGCGTTTCGAACTCTCGTAGGCGCTCATGGTGTAGAGAAATGAGCCCAAGGCGAGCATGCCGAGTAGGGAGCCTATCCGCCCTTTCATAGATTTGCCGCGCCTCTGCTGTTTCTCATAGGCGCGTTCCTCCATCAGGTTGTCATGTTCTTTTTGGTCGAGAGGTGTCCACGCCACGACAAGGTAGGCGGCGAGCGAAGCAATCCACTTCCAGAACTCAAGGGTGACGCCGCCGGGCTGGTAGAGTAACGCATGCACGGTAATGGAGATGATAATTGCGAGAACAAGGAGTGGAAAGCCTACGAACTGGAAGCTTACTACGTGGCGCCGCGTGCGCCTCAGGCGGATGGCGATGGTTATGACAATCATGATGATGTCAATGATGATCCAGCGCTTGTATCCGCCGTTTTCCTGTTCGGTGTACTCAGTTATTGTGCCCTGTTCGTCTTTTTCCCCGTAGTCGTAGCTGAAACCGCGTTTGTAGCCGTTGAAGGCTGTGAATACCTTGTGAGTCTCGCACTGACTGAAGATGACGAAGTCATTGAGCACCACGCTGTCGGCCGCGTTGACGACGACTCGCTCGTAGCGGGCATTGCTGCGCACATTGTCGGCATAGTCATAAAGGCGGTCGCCGACGTAAAGCTTTGCACCTACGCTGCCTATGCGCTGGTATATTATGGATGTGTACCCTTCGGCATCGGGCTGAGGCAATGGATTGCTCCACCAATCGAGGGTCTCGTTGGAACGTTTGGCGCCGAACACGCGTATTGAATCACCGTCTATCACGAATGGCTTTATTGCTCCGTCAGCCGCATTGGTGGGAATGAGCATAATCGGAGCATAGTCGTGCAGCCCCCGTGGCAGACGCATACGCAGGGCCACTGCGAAATATTCTCTCTCGTTGTAGTCGCTTGCCGCGAAGAATGGCACTTTGACGTCAGGAGCGACTGGCGCCGTCAGCAGCAGACCTCCGTCGGCGGCATAGCGCGGCGAACGGATTGCTGAGAGCCCGCACGTGGAGGGGTTGAATTGTTTCAGGCTGTGATTGCCTGCGGAGTCGGCGATGGTGCCGTCTACCCTGATCTGCACTACGGCTTCCGGGAAAGATGGTATGCTGCGCGCTGGCGCGGCTTCGGCCGCGTATGCCGTGGAGATAGCGATGACAGCCGGCAGGATGATGCGGAGTAGGCTCATGGTGTGTGGTCTGAGGTTCATTCGCAAAATTGGCATAATTATTTGATATATGCAAATTTTGCCCGAAAAACCTCCCGCATCACACCGGCGGCACGGGCGACGTTATTTTGCCTGTCGCGGTGTCGTAGACCACCGACGTGTTCTGCAGGCCGATGGTATAGTGGCTTTTGTCGCGTTCCATCGAATACACCTTTGCTACGGCCTGGATTTCCTCGAGATAATCGTACAGCGCCGGCGGCAGCTGGTCGAACACAAGCACCTGTGGCATAGTCTCGCCGTATCCGGCTATGGCGGTCCATTCGCAGGCGGAATCGAAGGTGAGTCCCGGGCCGTTTTTGATGCGCACGCGGTAGCTGCCCCCCGTGCTGCTGCATGATGAAAGCTCGGAATTCGGGAAATAACGGTTTATGAACTGTTCGATTTTGTCCGGCACTTCACCCCACACGTCGTCGTGACTGCACGCCGTGGGGGCGATGCAGATGGCGAGGAGTGCGAGCAGGGACAGAACAGGACGCAATAGTTTCATGATTGTCAGAGAATTTGTTATAAATCCTTAACAATCGTGGGACCGCGATTGTTCTGCGGGAGGCTATCTCCGCCAGAACGACGGCACGAACAGGAGCAGTACGGTGAATATCTCCAGTCGGCCGGTCAGCATCAGGAACGACAGTACCCACTTGGCGGCGTCGGGCAGCATGTCGTAGCCGCCTCCGAAGCCGGTGATGCCGGCGCCGAGACCGGTGTTGCTCATGCAGGAGAAAGCCGAGAAGAACGCGTCGATGATGGGCACGCCCATGGCGGAAAGCAGGGTGCCTCCCAGTCCTATGAGCAGCATGTATATGCACAGGAAAGCTATCACCTTGTTGACGATGTCGCTGCCTACGACGCGCCCGTTGACGCGCACCGACATCACTGCGTGCGGATAAATGCAGCGGTACAGCTCGTTCCGGCAGTTGCGTATCAGGTACAGCAGCCTGTCGATTTTTGCACCGCCGCTGGTTGAGCCGGCGCAGGAGCCGAAAAGCATAAGCAGGAACACGAGCGACAGCACCAGCGGACCCCAGTTCTCGAAATTGGTGGGCGTGAAGCCGGTGGACGTGATGGTCGACACTATCTGGAACAGAGGATTCACTGTCAGGTCCTGCCAGCCGTTCCAGCGGCCCTGCGTCATGATGCCCACTACAAACAGCACATACATCACGGCAACGATATAGACATACGTGCGGAACACGTCGTTGCGCCGCAGAGCCGACCATTCTCCCCGCACAGTGCGGTATATGAGAGAGAAATTGACGCCGCCGATGAACATGAACACCGTCAGCACCACCTTTATGTACACCGACCCGTAGGCCGAGATGCCGTCGTTGCGGGTGGAGTAGCCGCCGGTGCTTATGGCGCCGAATGCGTGGCACAGGCTGTCGAAAAAGTTCATAGGGCCTGCCCACAGCAGGGCTACGAGCAGTGCGGTGATGGCGAAATAGATCATCCACAGCGCCTTGGCCGTCTCGCTTATGCGCGGACGCAGCTTGTCGTGGGTGATTCCCGTCACCTCGGCGTTGAACATCAGCATGCCGCCCGACGAGTTGAGCATGGGTATGACAGCCAGGGTGAAGAGTATTATTCCCATGCCGCCGAGCCACTGCATCGTGGCGCGCCATATGTGTACGCCGTGGCTCATGTCGCTGATGTCGGTGATTACGGAGGCGCCCGTGGTGGTGAAGCCGCTCATGGCCTCGAAGAATGCGCTGCTCAGCGTGAGAGGCTGCCGGCAGAACATGAACGGCAGCATCCCGAAGACGGAGAATACTACCCATACCATCGACGTCAGCAGGAAGCCGTCGCGCTTGCCCATGCCGTAGTGGGCCGGACGTATGCGGCGGCTCAGGAAGAAGCCGCAGAGGCCGGTGATGCCGGCTATGATCGAAAACACACTCCAGTCGCTCTCGCCGTATATCAGGCAGGTGACGATGGGAATGAGCATGAACAGCGCCTCTATCATCATGAGCCATCCGGCCACGCGCAGCAGCATGGGCAGATTTACGAGCTGGTGGTGATGTTTTCCGTACATGCCGTGTCAGGAGAATAGGCGCTCCACCTTGTGTATGGCTCCCTGCAGGAAAAATACCAGCACATGGTCGCCGGCCTGTATGTGTGTGTTGCCGTCTATCAGCATGCCGTGGCCGTCGCGTATCAGCGCTGCCAGTGTCATGCTGCGAGGCAGACTGAGCTTGCGCACGGGTGCCTCCGTGATGCGGGAGCCGGCACGCACCTCCAGCTCCGCCACCTCGGCGTCAATGAGCGCGAGGCATTTGGCCGACGATGCGTCGGCGTCGAGCATGAGCTGGAATATGTTGCTGCTTGCCAGGAGCTTCTTGTTGACTACCTTGCCGATGTTCATGCCCTCGGCGAGGTTGATGAACTGAAGGTTCTCCACTTCGGCCACGGTGCGCTTCACGCCGAGGTCCTTCGCCGCCATGCATGCCAGTATGTTGGTCTCGGAGCTGGATGTGAGCGCCACAAAGGCATCGGCGCTGTCCAGGCCGGTCTCGGTCCACAGCTCGGGGTCGCGGCCGTCGCCCATGATGATTTCCGCGTCGGGGCATTTGGCCGGGAGAGTGTGGCATAGATCGCGGTCGCTCTCTATGATGGTGAAGCGGTAGCGGTCATGCCCGAGGTCGTACACCCGCACGGCCATCTTGTCGCCGCCCATGATTACCACGCGGCGCACGCGGAAGTCGGTCTTGCCCGTAAGATGCCGCAGCGCGTCCACGTCGTCGCGGGTGAACGTCAGGTACAGTATGTCGCCTTCCTCCATGCGGTCGTCGCCGCGGGGAATGATGCTCTCGTGGTCGCGCTTTATGGCCGACACGTGGAAATTGTGGTTGGAGGATGCGAAGTCTTTCAGCTGCATTCCCACCAGTGGCGCCCCGCTGCGCAGCCGCACGCCGGCAAGTATTATCTCGCCGTTGTGGAATTCATACCAGTAGCGCGTCCACGGATGGTCGAGCGCGGTCAGTATCTCCTGGGCGGCGAGATATTCCGGGTATATTACCCTGTCCACGCCCATGCGCTTCATCGACTCGCGGTTCTCGGGCGCCATGTAGCCGTAGTGGCTGATACGGGCCACGGTGATGCCGGCCCCCATCGTCTTGGCTATGGAGCAGGCCACTACGTTGCTGGCCTCGATGGGCGTTACGGCTATGAATATGTCGCAGCCGTCGCGCAGGGCGTTGCGCAGGTTCAGAAACGACGTCGGGTTGCCGGCCATCGTCATGATGTTGTAGCTGGCGTCCAGTGCCGCCAGACGGTCTGCGTCCTCGTCAATGAGCAGAATGTCCTGCTCCTCGTTGCTGAGGAGTTTTGCAAGGTGCGAGCCTACTTCTCCGGCTCCGGCTATGACGATTTTCATTTCTTTATGACATTGGCTATGGTGTCGCGTATCCCGGCCGCGTCAGTGCCGCATATGGCGGCGAGCTGCGCCGGTGTGCCTTGGGTTACGAAGGCGTCAGGCAGACCTATGCGGTGTACGGGCAGCGTGTGGCCGTTGTCGGCAAGCCACTCGGCCACAGCCGAACCCATGCCGCCGTGCGCTATGCCGTCCTCGGCGGTGATTACGGGTACGCCTTTGGCCGCCACTTCGCGCAGAATGTTCTCGTCGAGGGGCTTGGCGAAGACCATGTCGTAGTGGGCTATGCTGTGTCCTTCGGCCTCGAGGCTTCTGATGGCCTCGGCGGCCGGTCCGGCTATGGTGCCTATGGTGAGCACGCATGCCTCGGTGCCGTCCTTGAGCTTTTCTCCACGGCCTGTCGGGGCGCTCTCCACCGGCGTGCCGAGTGGGTCGTCCATGTTGCCGCGCCCGCGCGGGTAGCGTATTGCCATGGGACCGTGCTCTCCGGTGGCTGCCGTGAGCATGAGCCGGCGCAGCCACAGCTCGTCGCGCGGTGCGGCCACGGTCATGCCGGGCACGGTGCGCATGTAGGCTATGTCGAACGCTCCGTGGTGCGTGGCGCCGTCTTCTCCCACTATGCCCGCACGGTCTATGCAGAATGTCACCGGCAGCCCCATCAGGGCTACGTCGTGGATTATGTGGTCGTAGGCGCGTTGCAGGAAGCTGGAGTAGATGGCTACGAAAGGACGCAGACCGTCCTTTGCCATGCCGCCGGCGAAGGTCACGGCGTGGCCTTCGGAGATTCCCACGTCGAACACCCTCTCCGGCATCTCTTTCTGCATTATGCTCACGGATGTGCCGCTTGCCATCGCCGCCGTGACGGCTACGATGTTGCTGTCGGCGCGGGCGAGTTCGAGCAGCGTGTGGCCGAACACGTCCTGATACTTCATGTGCCCGTCCGGCCCGGCGCTTTCTTCGGCGCGCTTGCCTGTGGCGGCGTCGAAGCGTCCCGGTGCATGCCAGGAAGCGGGGTCCTTTTCGGCCGGCTCGTAGCCTTTGCCCTTGACGGTGTGCAGATGCAGGATGCGAGGGCCGTCCATGTCCTTTATATCTCTGAGCACCCGCACCACGGTGGCGACGTCGTTGCCGTCAAATGGGCCGAAATAGCGGATGTTCAGGCCCTCGAAGATGTTCTGGCTCCCCATCAGCAGCGATTTGATGCTGTTGTTGAAGCGCAGTATCGCGCCCTTGCCGCGGTCGTTCACGGCTCCTATTTTGCGCAGCATGCGGTACAGCCTGTAGCGCATGCGGTTGTAGCCGTGCGACGTCGTCATCTCGGCGAAGTACGAGTTGAGCGAACCGACGTTCTTGTCGATGCTCATGTCGTTGTCGTTGAGGATGATGAGGAGGTTGTTGGGCGTATTGGCCGCATTGTTTATGCCCTCGAAGGCGAGGCCGCCGCTGATGGAGGCGTCGCCGATCACGGCCACTATGTTGCGGCGCGGACTTTCGTGGTGCAGCTTGCTTGCCATCGCCATGCCCAGGGCAGCCGAGATGCTGTTTGACGCATGTCCGGCGCTGAAGGTGTCGTACGGGCTCTCCGCGGGGTTGGGGAATCCGCTGATGCCGCCCAGGCGCCTGTTGCCCTCGGCAAATGCCTCACGGCGCCCCGTCAGCAGCTTGTGGGCGTAAGCCTGATGTCCCACGTCCCAGACGATGCGGTCGTAAGGCGTGTTCAACACATAGTGCAACGCCACGCTCAGCTCTACGGCTCCCATGCTGGAGCCGAAGTGGCCGGGGTTCTTGCTCAGGTTGTCGATCAGGAAATTGCGTATCTCGGCGCACAATTCCGGCAGCTGCTCCAGAGAGAGCTTGCGGAGGTCGGCCGGCGAGGCGATGGAGGAGAGAAGCGAACCGTTGTCGTTGCTTTCTGATGCCATGTTAATTTCCTTTGAAATATTTACGGTATAGCGGCACAAAGATGATTATACCCGAGGCCACGATGACAAACGCCGTGTACAGTGTGAATTTAGGTGTGCCGGCGATTATGAGCGCCACGAGTCCCAGCCACAGCAGGAACAGCAGCGCAAGACCGGCGGCAGTTGTTTTCTTCATTGTCATACGCTGCAAATTTACAACATTTTTCGGACACAGAAAAATATTTGTGCCGGCTGTAACAAACTCAGCCCGGTCTGCGTCTAATGGGTATGAACCGCATAGAACACATCTTCACCGAACGCTTCGTGCCGCTGTATCCGCGGCTCTATTCGGCGGCCTGCGCCATTCTGGGCGACCGTCGCGGCGACGCTCAGGATGCCGTCCAGGAGGCGATGGTGCGCATATGGCGCAGCGGCGACGCTATGGCCTCGGTGCAGAATCCGGAGGCTTACTCGATGTGGATGCTTCGCCGCACGGCTGTCGACATCCTGCGCCGTCGCTCATCCCTGGCCGAAATAGAGCCGGACCGCGGTGGCGCCTCTATGCCGGAGCCTGACTCGGTGGAGTTTATCGGGCGCATCGTGGATTCTCTGCCGGAAGGCCAGCGCGAGGTGGTGCGCCTGAGCGCTTTTGATGAACGTTCTAACGAGGAAATCGCCGAGCTGACGGGTTACTCGCCCGGCAACGTGCGCCAGTTGCTCAGCCGCGGCCGTAAAAAAATAAGAGAAATGTACATTAAATATATGGAGTCATGAACAGGGACAGACTACGCACATTGCTTGACGCTTACTACGACGGCTCAGCCACGACGGCCCAGGTCGACGAGCTGAAGCGCTACTTCTCCTCCGCCGCTGCTGGCGACGTGCCGCAGGAGTTCGCCCCCGATGCCGCTGTATTTCGCGCGCTGGCTCGCATGGCCGATGCTCATGCCGTGCCGCCTGTCGGTATGGAGGCGCGCATACTTGCCGCCACCGTCGGCAAGCCTCGCCGCAAGTTCCTCCTGCTGCGCCGGTGGGCCGCTGTGGCTGCGTCTGTGGCAGCCCTTATCGCAGTCGCTGTATTCCTTCTGCCCCGCCCCGAGATGCCGCAGGAAGCGGATGTTCTGATTGCCGGCGGAGGCGAGGAGATTCGCACCGGCTTGTCGGTGGTGGATACTCTCTCGATGGCGGCTGCCAATGACCTTGCAGCCGATACCGTGAGGGTAGGTAAGGCACGCGTTGTCACGCCCCGGCAGATAGCCGCCCGGCAGACCGTTGAGCTCACCGACTCGACTGCGGCCGTGGACGCTACCTTCCGTGTGCTTGCAAGGCTCCGCCGTACGCTCGGCAAGACTGCCGACGGTGTGGAGCACGCCGAGATGGCTGCGGCCATAATTAAAAATCCTATGTCCAATAATAAAGAAAACTGATACGACTATGAAAAAAGTTATTGCAATAGTTCTGCTGGCGGCCTGGATGGCCGTCATGCCTCCTGCGCTCGCTGCTCAGTCGGGCCGCATATTCGGAAGTTTCGCCGACAAGCCCGGGGTGGAGTCTGTATATATCGGCAAAGCCGGCTTGCGTTTCGCCGGCAAAGCCGCATTCATGGACCGTGGCGACCTCGGCGACGTCTGCGCCGGCATCACCGACATGGAGTCGATAGAGATACTGAACTGCGAGAAGAAAGCACTTATTCCGGAGTTGCAGCAGCAGGCGCAGGCTCTCGTCGACAGCATGAAGCTGGAGCTGATAGTGGAGGCGCGCGACGGCGGCGACGAGGCGACGCGTATCTACGGCATCGTGCCGGACGACAATCAGGCCGTCTTGAAATCGCTGCTCATAGAGGCCCGCGACGGCGATGAATACAGCCTTATCTACATACGCGGAACCGTCGATATCGAGGCTCTGCAGAATTATGGCTCCGAAAAATGATGGCCGTCCGAAAAACACTGTGGCTGCCCGTCGTGATGCTGCTTCTGGCGTCAATGTTGGGCAGCTGCATCATAGGCAAGCCCAAAGTGCTTGGCGCCCTGAACGGCTACCCCGCCTCCGAGGGCGTCAGAGTGCCGGTAGGTACCATGATGATACTCGGACGTCTGGCCGGTGCCGGTGACGACTACTCCGAGTATGGCGGCAAGGTTAAGACGGTGGAGGCGTTTGAATGCACCGATGCCGCCTCTGCCGCGTCGATAGCGCAGGACGTAGCCGCAGTGGTGCGGGAGCGCCGTCTGGAACTGTTGCTGGAGACACGCAGCGCCGGTGAAACTACCGCCATCTACGCCCTGATGCCGAAAGGCGATGGCACCATCATCCGCGAACTCCTTATCCACTCCTCCGAGGGACGCGAAACCAACGTCGTTTTCCTCCGCGGCAAATTCGACCTCTCAAAATTTATGGAGGACAACCTGAAATAAAACCGGATCTGAATCTTTTACAGTATATCAAGCTATTACCCGCCGCATGGCGGGTAAAATATGGTTAGCCTCGGGTTAAGGCGCGCAGCGCCGTACCCGAGGTAAGTCCAAAAATGCATCTAGAGGGTGTTGCAGAACTCGATGTTTTCCCCCGCTTGTAGGGACGCACGGCTCGTGCGTCCACGTAACAAGCTGAAAATCAGGAATAATCTCTCGGACGCACGAGCCGTGCGTCCCTACAATTTGGGGTTTTGCAACACCCTCTTGCACCGTCCCCTCCTCTTACCTATCCCCTATAAACTATACACTGAAGAACAAGTTCTCGAAGAGGATGTGTCTGTGGCTAACCCCATGATAAGCAGTGTTTTATGTTGTGTTCGTGGGGCAAAAGCTCCCTCCGTCAAAAGGCAAGCTCGGAGAGCTTGCGTCTGTGAATTCCCACAACTCCCCACTTCATACTTAATACTTCATACTTAATACTTAAAAAAACATGAACCTCCTCAGCATCCGTCCGCGGAACGACGCCGTGCCCAGATTCATGTCGCGCGACATTTCGTGCAGCCTGCCGGCGGCCGTGTCCACAAGGGCATGGGCGTCGGCGTACGCCATGATGTCGTCAATCAGTTTGTGTACGCCTTTCTCGAAAGTCTCCTTATAGTAGACATATTTCTCGCGTATCAGAATGTGGTTGAGCGTGTCGAGCATCAGGCGTAGCACGTACTCCGCCCCGGGGTCATATGCGCTGAACTCTTTTATTGCGCGGCGTATCACCGTGATGCGCGACGTGTTCCGCCCGTGTTTCCCACGCATCAGCTCCTTGTCTATGGCGGCAAGCGTCTTGTCGTAGAGCTTGTCTACGTCGGGATTCAGGAAAAACTCAAAATAGTCACGCGTCTCCTTGCGGGCCGAATATGCGTCGAGTACCACCTGTATTATTTGCTCGCGGTCCATTGTGGCGAGCTCTTTTTTTAGCTGTGTCTTGCTCATGGCTTTGCTTTCATGTTGCGGGCATACAGCCAGTCGAACAGGTTGTCGTATGCGTTGTCCCGCACGTCGCGGCGTGAGAGGAAGATGTCGTGCAGCGCGTCCGGAACCACGCACTCCGTCACGTCGGGGCCTAATTTCGGAGCTAACTTGTGCATGTGTTCCACATTCAGCACTCCGTCGGCTTTCTGGAATTCCGGCGTCCACGTGTCGCCGTAGGCGCTCTTGTCGGAGTGCATCACCAGCACCGGCACGCTTATGCGGCATTTGCGCACGGCGTGCTGTGCGCGTGTTATGGCACCCAGCCACGACGTCTCCACCTTGCGGGGCACGAGGGTTTTCCACTGCGTGTTGAAGTGCCACTCGCCGTGGCGTCCGCACAGCAGCGACTCGCCGTAGGGCGAATCTTTTGTCCCCTGCGATATTTTTATGCGCGGAAAAATTTTCCCGAGAAACCCGACCGTGGGAATTGCCACATTGCGCATGAAGCCGTTCATGTTCCATTCCAGAAACGGACTGTTGAGCACGAGCAGCCGGAAGATGCTGTCGGGCCTGTGGCTCATGTAGGACGACGCCACGAGGCCGCCGGTGGAGTGTCCCATCAGCACTGCCCGCTTTATGCCGTCCCGGCGCATGGCTGCTACCGCCGAGTCTATGTCTGCGTAGTATTCGTCTATGTTCCGCACCTCGTAGGGTGTCTGTCCCGGCATCAGCGAGCGCCCGTATTTGCGCAGTTCCACGGCGTAGAAGTGGTAGCAGGAGTCGGCCAGTCGCTCGGCCTCCTCATCCTGGAAGAAATAATCGTTGTAGCCGTGGATGTATAGCACGGCCGTGGAGTCGCCGCAGTCCGACCGGTGGCGTATTACGGTGCTGCGCACCTTGCCCGAATAGTCGTCGGGCATCTCGACGCGGTGTATCTCGAAGCCGTCGCCGAGCACGGTGTCCGGCTCCCACGTCGCGGCCCCGGCACCGATGCACAGCAGCAGAAAGAGGAGTATGGTATAGTGACGAATATGTATCATGTATATAATACAATGTGTCAGCGCTCAATGTTCGCCATGTACGTTGCCAGAGCCTCGGCGCATCGCATTCCGTCGATGGCCGCGCTGACTATGCCGCCCGCGTAGCCTGCGCCCTCGCCGCAGGGGTATAGTCCAGCTATGGCTATATGGTGCAGCGACTCGGGGTCGCGTGGCACTCGTACGGGTGCCGACGTGCGCGTCTCGCAGCCTATCAGAGTGGCCTCCGGCGTGAGGAATCCGCGTGCCGTCCGTCCGAACTGGCGGAAGCCCTCCTGTAGCCTTTTCGCTATGGGTGCGGGCAGCAGGCGGTCGATGCGCGCAGGCGTCAGCCCCGGTGCATAGCTCGTGGGTGGCAGCGTGGCCGATGGCCGCGATGCCGTGAAGTCGGTCATGCGTTGGGCCGGAGCTTTCTGCGTGCGCCCTGCGGCCTCGAAGAAGCGCTTTTCTATGTCGGCCTGATACTGCATCATGCACAGAGGGCCGTGCTCGCGGTACTTCTCGGGCAGGTCCTCTGGAAGCACCTCCACCACCATTCCTGAATTGGCCCAGCGCGTGCCTCGGTTGCTCGGCGACATGCCGTTCACCACTATCTGACCGGGCTCGCTGGCGGCGGGGATGATGAATCCGCCGGGACACATGCAGAAGGAGTACACGGCCCTGTCGTCCACACGCGTGAGCATGCTGTACTCAGCAGCCGGCAGCCACTGTCCGCGGCCTTGCGGCGAGTGGTACTGTATGCTGTCGATCAGTTTCTGCGGATGCTCCAGACGCACGCCCACGGCTATGCCTTTCGGATGTATCTCCACATGCTGTGCGAGCAGCATGCGGTAGACATCGCGCGCCGAGTGGCCGGTGGCGAGAATCACGGGGCCGTGCCATTCGCGGCCCGAGGCGTCGGCCACGCCTGTGACGCGTGTGCCGCCCTCGTCGGTGAGCAGCCGTTCCACGCGTGTGCCGAAGTGTACCGCGCCGCCGCATCGCTCTATGGTCTTGCGCATGGCCTTGATGACGTCGGGCAGACGGTCGGTGCCGATGTGCGGGTGCGCGTCCACGAGGATGTCGGTGGAGGCGCCGTGCTGGCAGAACCAGCGCAGCACCGCGTCCACAGGCCCGCGCTTGCGGCTGCGGGTGTAGAGCTTGCCGTCGGAGTAGGCCCCGGCGCCGCCCTCGCCGAAGCAGTAGTTGCTGTCGGGGTCGACGATGCCTTCGCGGCTTATGCGGGCCATGTCGCGCCGCCGGTCGTCCACGTTCTTGCCGCGTTCGAGTACCACGGAACGTATGCCGAGCTGTATAAGCCTCAGTGCGGCAAACAGTCCTGCGGGACCGGCGCCTACCACCACGGCCTGCGGCACGTCGGCGGCGAGGGTGGGGAACGCCTCGGGCTCGTAGAGCGTGGCCGAGAGGTCCACCTCGTCTACGTGGACGCCAAGCGTGAGGTTGACGGTCACGTGCCTGCGGCGGGCGTCGATGCCGCGGCGCAGCACGTCTACGCGCTTCACCCTCGCGGGTGATATGCCCAGTTCGCGCGCGGCTTCGGCGGGCAGACGCTCGGGATTGAACGCCACCTCCGGAGCAGCCTGGATGTTTATCTTATGAAGCATTCAGACGGCTTTGAAACTCATGTCGAGGCCTTTCACGCTGTGCGTCAGGGCGCCTACGCTGATGAAGTCCACGCCGGCCTCGCCGTAAGCGCGCAGCGTGTCGAGGGTGATGCCGCCGCTGGATTCAATCTCCATGTGGGGAGCCTTCTCGCGTATGAGACGCACGGCCTCGGCGGTACGCTCGGGCGTGAAGTTGTCGAGCATGATGCGGTCCACGCCGGCCTCGATGGCCTGAAGTATCTCCTCGGTGTTGCGCACTTCCTGTTCTATGCGCAGGTCGCGGCCCGTTGCCTTGCAGTAGGCCTTGGCCGACGCTACGGCCTGCGGGATGCCGTCTGCGAAGTCCACATGGTTGTCCTTTATGAGTATCATGTCGAAAAGACCTATGCGGTGGTTCATGCCGCCGCCGGTCTTTACGGCCATCTTTTCGAGGATGCGCATGCCGGGCGTGGTCTTGCGCGTGTCCAGCACCTTGGTCTTGAGTCCTTCGAGGCGTTGCTGATAGCGGTCGGTCATGGTGGCGATGCCGCTCATGCGCTGCATGATGTTGAGCATTGTGCGTTCTGTCTGGAGCAGCGAGCGCACCGGGCCCTCTACCTCGAAGGCCACGTCGCCGGGCTTTACGCGGACGCCGTCCTGCATGTATACGGTCATCTTCAGCGACGGGTCGAATTTCTCGAACACACGGCGCGCTATGTCTACGCCGCACAGTATTCCTTCTTCTTTTATAATAAGACGCTGGCGGCCCATGGCCTCGGCGGGGATGGTGCTCAGTGTCGTATGGTCGCCGTCGCCCACGTCCTCGGCAAAGGCCAGAGTGAGCAGGTCGTCTATCAATTCGTCGGTGGATTTCATGCTGATTGCTTTATATTGTGTAATTTTGCACAAAAGTAATAAAAATATCGCAAAGACGCATGAAAATCATACTGATGGTAACCGGCCGCACGCGCGACGAGGCTCTGGAGAAGCTCACGAAGCGCTACACGGCCCGTATAGGCCACTATGTGCCGTTTGAACTGATGGAGCTGCCCGACGTCCGCACCACACGCTCCACCACCGAGGCCTCGCAGAAGCAGGCCGAGGGCGCGCAGATGCTGCGCAATATTGCGCCGGCCGACTGTGTCGTGCTGCTCGACGAGCACGGGCGGCAGATGACCTCGCGCGAGTTTGCCGCGTTTATCGACCGCAAGATGTCCACGCTCCCGCGCAATCTCATATTCGTAGTGGGCGGTCCCTACGGCTTTTCGGAGGAGGTCAGGGCGCGTGCCGACGCCATGCTCAGTCTTTCGCTCATGACGTTCAGCCACGAGATGGTTCGCCCCTTCTTCGCCGAGCAGATCTACCGTGCCATGACTATCCTTCGCGGCGAGCCTTACCATCACGACTGACACGCCCAGGCCAACGCGCTGATAGCCAGCTGACAATTTTTCGTTAACAAATTTTTGCAATATTTTTTCGCTGAAATATTTGCAGGAAACGCGAAATGTCCGTAACTTTGTAGCGCAAATGAGGCGATTTAGTGTAGTGGCCTAGCACGCCACCCTCTCAAGGTGGAGACTCGGGTTCGATTCCCGAATTCGCTACTCGCCAAGACTCCTGAGCCCCGTGCTCGGGAGTTTTTTTATATACTTACGGAATAGAACCCTCTATGATTATCAACAGCGCGCGGTTTGTAATAAGTGCCCCCGACGAGAAACGTTGTCCGTCGGACATGCGCCATGAGTATGCTTTCATCGGACGCTCCAATGTGGGCAAGTCCTCTCTGATAAACATGCTTCTCGGACGCAAGGATCTGGCAAAGACTTCATCCACCCCCGGCAAGACTATGCTTATCAATCATTTTCTTGTCAACGACGAGTGGGTGGTGGTCGACCTCCCTGGCTACGGCTATGCCGCGCGCAGCAAGGCCGACCGTGCTAAGCTGGAGAATATGATTCAGGACTACATTCTGAACCGTCGGCAGATGACGAATCTGTTTGTGCTCGTCGACTCCCGCCACGCTCCGCAGCGCATCGACATGGAGTTCATGGAGTGGCTCGGCGAGAACGGTGTGCCGTTCAGCATCGTTTTCACCAAGCTCGACAAGCTTACGTCCGCAGCCGCCAAGAAAGCTACGGAGGTCTACCTCGCCGCCTTGCTCGAACGCTGGGAGGAGCTGCCTCCGGTGTTCCGCACCAGCAGTCAGGACCGCCGCGGACGCGAGGCTATCCTCGACTATATCGAGGAGATGAACCGTCTGCCTCTTGAATAGAAATTTCCTTAAATCATCATAAAATGCTGCAAATAAGCGAAATATTCAATGCCGCCGCAGTATTGCAGGGCGTAGCCCGCAAGACGGCCGTCATTCCCGCCCCGAAAATCAATCCCGAGGCGCAGGTATTTCTTAAGACTGAGAATCTTCAGCTGACGGGCTCGTTCAAGCTCCGCGGCGCTTACTATAAAATATCGCAGCTCAGCGACGAGGAGAAGGCCCGCGGCGTCATTGCCTGCTCGGCCGGCAACCACGCGCAGGGCGTCGCACTCGGTGCGCAGCGCAACGGCATCAAGGCCATCATCTGTCTGCCCGCCGGCGCGCCCATTTCCAAGGTGGAGGCCACGCGCAGCTACGGCGCCGAGGTGTGCCTCGTGCCGGGTGTCTACGACGACGCCTACGCCAAGGCCGTCGAGCTCCAGCAGCAGCATGGCTACACTTTCGTTCACCCCTTCGACGACCCCAAGGTGATTGCCGGACAGGGCACCATCGGTCTGGAGATACTTGAGCAGCTCCCCGATGTCGACGCCGTGGTCGTACCCATCGGCGGCGGTGGCCTCATCAGCGGCGTGGCTTTCGCCATCAAGACGCTGCGCCCCGAGATCAAGGTCTACGGCGTGCAGTCCTCGGGCGCTCCCTCCATGGCCGCATCCCTTCAGGAAGGACATATCGCCCGCCTCAGCGAGGTCAGCACCATAGCCGACGGCATCGCCGTGAAGGAGCCGGGTGTCAACACCTTCGAGATGTGCAACAAGTACGTCGACGAGGTCGTGACCGTCAGCGACGAGGAGATAGCAGCCGCCATACTCGCCCTCACCGAGCAGCAGAAGCTCGTGGCCGAGGGAGCCGGTGCCGTTTCCGTTGCCGCTGTGATGTACAATAAGGTGCCCGTCAAGGGCAAGAAAGTTGTCTGCCTCGTCAGCGGCGGCAATATCGACGTCAACACATTCAGCCGCGTCATCACCCGCGGACTCTCCAAAAGCGGACGCAACTACACCTTCACCATCGACCTCGCCGACAAGCCCGGACAGCTCTCCGGCGTCTGCACCGTCATCGCCGAGGCCGGCGGCAACATCATTTCCGTCAACCACGAGCGCATCAACACCAGCGCCGAAATCAATGGCTGCACCATCCGCATCGAACTGGAGACCCGCGACGCCAACCACATCTCCGACATCCGCAACTCCCTCCTCGCCAAAGGCTACAAAGTCCTCAACTAATCTATCTCCCTGATAATTACCCGCCGAATGGCGGGTAAAATCCGGTTAACCGGTGGTTAAGGAGCGACCGTAGGGAGCGACATACCGCCGGAAAGCGTCACGCCAACCCATCTACCCGCCGCATGGCGGGTAAAATATGGTTAGCCACGGGTTAAGGCGCATTGCGCCGTACCCGTGGTAAGTCCGCAAAATGCATCTACCCGCCGCATGGCGGGTTGCACCGCACCCCTCTTACCTATCCCCTCTCTTTGCCTTTCAGCCTGTCTATTGTCAAGCTCTCTAACTCTCGAACATATAGCTTTTCATTTCGTTCTGATTTTGCGTTGATCTGAAAAGTGTTATTTAGCATGTTTCTTGGCAATCTCATAGCATTATGGTAACTTTGTGTTCAAATTATATCAACGTAGATAAAAGCAGAACGACAAAGGCCAAATAGGTTCAAGACTGTATTGTCAGAAACCTGACACCCAAACAAATGAGTCGCAAACCAATTAAGAAAAGATAGATTTCCTGACTACGAGTGCTTCGCCAACACTTTTCCAATCCAATCTGTATGCATCATTTTTCAGTGTCAATATTGAATCATTAGTACACTCGTCAACTCCAAATTCAAATCCTTTTATGGCTAACATAACCTCAAAATTATTAATAAGAAATGATTCTGGTGAGTACGTTGAAGCATTAGCTCCAATTATTGTGTCAGCCAGTAGAAGTACTGATATCCCGGCTTTCTACGTCGATTGGTTCTTTGAACGTCTGAAACGAGGTTATTCGGTTTGGATAAATCCTTTTAATGGTGCCCGTTCTTATATTTCTTATGACAAGACTCGATTCATTGTTTTTTGGTCAAAAAATCCTAAACCTTTGTTAAAACATTTGAGTTATCTTGATGAGAGAAATATTAATTGCTATGTTCAATACACCCTTAACGATTACGAAGAAGAACGTTTGGAGAAAGGCGTTCCACCATTAAGCCAACGTGTTGAAACATTTAAACTATTAGTTGATCGATTAGGAAAAGGTCGCGTCATATGGAGATTCGATCCAATGATTTTGACTGATAAAATCAACATAGATAAATTGTTGGCAAAAGTCAAAGGAATTGGCAACCAACTCAAAGGTTATACAGAGAAACTGGTATTCAGTTATGCTGACATAGCTACATATATTAAGGTTAAAGCTAATCTTGAGAAAAATGGTATCAATTATATTGAATGGGATACGGACTTGATGATTGAGTTCGCGTCAAGACTTTCAGAGATGAATCGTGCTTTAGGTTGGAACTTCAAACTTGCCACATGCGGTGAAAAAATCGATTTAGATCAATACGGGATTGAACATAATCGGTGCGTAGATGATGACCTGATTATTCGTTTGGCCTATAAAGATAAGGTTCTGATGGACTACTTGAAAGTTGAAATATCTTCAATAAATACAAAACAGCCATCACTATTTGATGATTTCGAAGATCCTAATCAAATACCTGACAATGCAATAATGCTTACTCCCGATTTATATGCTGTTAAAAGAAAGAATAATAAGGATAACGGTCAGCGCCAGTTATGCGGTTGTATTGTAAGTAAAGACATCGGTCAATATAACACCTGTCCTCATCTATGTGAATATTGCTATGCAAATACAACAAAGGAATTAGCATTACAAAACTGGGAAAGGTACAATCTAAATCACAAATCTGAAACAATCACAGGAAAATGAAAGAAAGTAAAACCTCATATGCATATCTGATTGAGCATATGCAAAATCCTTCTTTTATGAAGGTATGGGATATAGCATATGACTTTGTACGTAAATTACCATCAGAGCTAACCGGCGAATTACACGAGGCCCTGAATAGAGGTGTTGACGTACTTGATTCAGAACCTCTGTTACAGATGTATATATATGCATTTGGCAAAATGCATAATGCCAAGCTTCAATACGCGTTTAATCAAATGCAAGATAGAATTATTGAAAATGATGAAATTCAAATAATCGACTATGGTTGTGGCCAAGGATTGGCTTCTATTTGTTATCATGACTATATAGCAGAGCATAATCCAAAACAAAATATTATAAAAATTGTATTAATTGAGCCCTCTCCGCTTGCATTATCAAGAGCTGAATTGCTGTGCTCTCGTTTCTATCCTGATGCCGAAATCGTTGCTGTAAATAAGTCTTTTGACAATTTAAATGTTGAGGATATCATTATTTTACCAGATACGATGACGTTACACCTTTTCTCCAATATTTTGGATGTTGATTCTTACAATCTTCAACATCTTATTCAAATTGTTTCAAAATTGAAATCTGATAAAAATGAACTGGTAATTGTATCACCAATTGTAAATGAGGCTCGAACACAACGATTAAAAACGTTTGCCTCTAATTTTAAAGGTTATATTTATTATGAAAACTATTTGGGCAAACGCCAATTGGATGTGGAAAGAGATTGGACCTGTTCAATCCTTCTCTGCTCAGACATAAATGAACATGAACTGATTAGTAGAGGGTTTGATGAGGCTCAAACATTTAAGAATAACAGAACTAATGATTGGAAAGGAGATGTAAGTATTGATCTGTTAAGATATTCTTCTGAAAAAAAACAGGCAGAAACTCAATTTCTACTTGGAATGCTGTATTTTGAAGGCAAGTTAATTGAAAAAAATGTCAAGCTGGCTTTATCGCTATGGAATTATGCTGGAGAACATAATAATGTAGCCGCAATTCGTTTATTAGGTGATTATTATAGCAATCCGGAGAGCCCAGAGCATAATTATACACTCGCAATTAAATACTACACAAAAGCAGGGAAACTCAAAGATGTCAAATCTATCAAAGCTCTTATTAAGTTATTTCAGAAAGAAGAATGTTTGAGCCTGTTTGATAATGAACAGATAGACGTATTTATATTAGCGGCAAAAATTGCAATTTTTGAAGTTTCTGAGATTACAAATAGTGGTAGTGCTTATATTGATTCTGATGGCGTCAGATATGCTTGCAAGGGATTAATATTGACAGGTAGCTCATATTGTAAATTGTATTTTGGACGCGATGTCACAAGGATTAGATCTGTAGATAAAGAAACGTATGACATAAAAGATGGAGTTCGAATAATTAATAATGGAGCTTTTTCAGATTGTCATAAACTACGAAAATTGGTAATTCCATCTTCTGTTAATTTTATTGGAGCAAGCGCATTTAGTGGATGTTATTTGCCTAATTCCATTATATTGCCCAACTCACTAGTCTATATTGGGGATCAAGCATTTGCATTTGTTGATAGAAGCTTAGATCATCTTGAAAATAGCGCAATTTCTTATGTTATATCTATACCTGAATCTGTTGAAATGATACATGGTAACCCATTTCGCCAGAATACAATTATTTATAATAATAGTCCGCATTTTAAGGTAATAGACAATGTGCTGTATAGTATAGATGGGAAAATACTCATCTCATACTGCTCTAATCAAGAGGAATTTACAATTCCGGATGGCGTCATAAGAATTGGATATGGAGCTTTTAGATATACAAATATTAAAAAAATTGTATTTTCTAAATCCATTGAAATAATTGATGAATATGCTTTTAGTCAAACTCATATGGAGGCAAGTATAATTTTCCCTAAATCTCTAAAAGAAATTAAAAAGAATGCTTTTGATTTTTGTGGAGTAGACAATATTGATTTTACATTCTTATCAGATAAGACAAATGTAGATTCGGAAGCATTTGGCAGTCCAGTGTACATAAATTTAGTTAAGGTACCAAAAGGCAGCCTGTCGCATTATAGATCTTTCTTTTCCGAATGGATGATTAACCAGTTGATTGACGAAGACTTTATATTTGAACATAATTTATATTTAAATTCAGACGGAACGGAGATTTTTACTACAAATTTCGAGTCTTATTATGAAGATATAAGTAATGTATACGTTGTTCCAGAAGGAGTATGCAAAATTAGAGATAGAGCGTTCAATAATCTTTTTTATATGGAGAGTATAAAATTTCCTAAAACATTAAAAGATTTTTCGGAGGAAATGTTCAATGAGGATATAGAGATAAGTAAAATTTATGTACCCATTGGTTATAAAAGTTTTTATGTATCTAAATTGCCAAATTTTGAAGATAAAATAATCGAAGAATAGAAATATCATGAATACTTCGAAAGAAAATCAATATCGTGAATATGCATTAAATCTAGCCCAAAAGATTAAAGAGGCACGGTATTACTTAAATATTCATAAACCGTCCTTGGGCGCATATGGTGAATTTCTATTAATGGAAACATTTTCACATATCCTACCTGATAATCTTAAAGTAAGTCAAGGATTTGTCGTGGATTATACTGGTGAAAAATGGGAATCGCCCCAATGTGATATAATAATTCATCATAAGGATTGCGGTATTGTTCAAACATTTGGCAATGTGAAGTTAATAGATGTGAAGTCTGTTTGTGCCATTGTTGAAGTTAAGTCTTCAATAATTGAAAAAACTTTTCATACAACATTAAAAACCTTTGAAAAGTTAGCTTCAAAAGGTGTTAAGAATACGTATATTTTCGTATATGGACGGTTGACAAAGAGGTCTCTTTCCTCTTGGTTGTTCTCATATAATGGGATAGCAGTCGATACTAATATTTTGACAAGTGAAACAACAAAATTTGATTGGCCAGATATAGAATGGTTACCCAAAGGAATTGCTTCACTTCATAATAATACTTTTTATAGCCTTTCTCATATACAAACTATCAATGAGGATTGCATGGGTTATTTAGCATATAATAATCATGATAATGAAGATAACGTTATCAGCAGTTTGCAAGAATTTTTGTATGCCGTATTCCAATCAATACGCCTCAAGTTTGAAGTCAATACAGAACAATACTCGTTGAAGAATGGAATACCATTATTTCATATATGAGTATCGTGAATTTACATACCATTGAATAACATAATTAATCAAATAACGCGAGTTCGGGACAAGCGCCGCAATTTCCGTCAGGGCGGAGATTGCGGCGCTGTATGTGTGTAGGTGAGTGTATCGGTTTACTCCTCCGCGCTCTCGGCTTCGGCAGCGAGAGTGGTGGCGTTTTCTTTCTTCACGTTGGGCTCTTCAAGGCCGTAGTTGTGCTTGCTGTTGAGCACTTTCAGCCAGATGCCGAAGAAGATGGCGAGCACGCCGAATGTGGCGAAGATGAGCATCGGCACGAAGTAGCCGCCGGTGGCGTCGAGTGTCTCGCCTATGAGCAGCGGCACGAGGCAGAGGCCGATGTTCTGTATCCAGAATATCAGGCAGTAGGCCGAGCCGAGGATATTGTTGTCGATGATTTTGGGAACCGACGGCCACAGGGCGGCTGGCACGAGCGAGAAGCTGACGCCGAGCACGAGTATGAGCGTCACGGCCAGCCATACCTGCGGAACCGCCGGCAGCAGGAATGCGAAGCCGAGGTGGCAGCACGTCATGATAATGGCGCCGATGATAAGCATCGTGGCTCCGTGTCCCTTATAGTCGAGGAACGCGCCGAGGAAGGGAGTCAGTACCATAGCCAGGATGGGGAAGACGCTGAAGAGGCGCGATGCCGTCTCGGCGCTTACGCCGAGGGTCTCCTGCACGTAGTTCGGCGCGTAGCGCTGGAAGGGGAAGATGCCGCTGTAGTAGAGCACGCACAGCAGGGCTACGAGCCAGAACATCTTGCTGCGGAATATCTTGCCGAGGTCGGAGATGTGGAACTCCTCGTCCTCGCCGCCGGTGTCCTCGCCGTTAAGCTCGCCGGCGGCCGCCAGCTGACGGTCGAACTTGCGGTCCATGAACACAAACACGGTGTAGCTGAGCAGGCCTATGACGAGCAGGGCGGTGCAGAATGCCACGGGAGCCAGCACCGACTGGTCGAACATGCCGGAAATCAGAGGCGAAATCCACATCACTGCGAATACGCCCAGACGCGCGATCGACATCTCCACGCCCATCGCCAGCGCCATCTCCTTGCCTTTGAACCACTTCGCAATGGCCTTGGAGACGGTTGTGCCGGCCATCTCGCAGCCGCAGCCGAAGATCATGAAGCCCAGCGACGCCATCTTGGCGCTGCCCGGGAAGCTGCTCCACCAGCTGTCGAGCCAGCCGCACAGCGCCGTGGTCTCGAACCACTCGCTGATACCTATAAGCTTGATGGACGCGCCTATCACCATCAGCGATGCCGAAAGCAGACCCGTGAAGCGGATGCCGGTCTTGTCAAGGATTATGCCTGCGAAAATAAGGAAGAAGAAAAACACGTTCAGGAAATACTCCGAAGCGGCGTAGGTGCCGAATGTGGAGCTGTCCCAGTGCAGTTTTTCCTCAAGAAGCGACTTCAGGGGCGACATGACGTCGACGAACATGTAGGCGAAGAACATCATTGATGCTATCAGCACCAGTGCGAGCCAGCGGGCCCACGCCTTGTCGTTAAGCAATTGTTGCGTTTTTTCTGTCATAATGATGGATTATAGATATTTTAACTGCAAAATTAGTAAATTAATCACTAACTTTGTTCCATAATTTCAAGAAAATGTCAGAAACTTCTCGTCCGTACACGTTCGACAGGGTAGTGCGCCTTGTCATATCGACCCTCGGTGTGCTGCTGGCTGTCTGGATCATAGGTCTGTTGCGCGATGTTCTGCTGCCCTTTCTCGTGGCATGGCTCATTGCCTATATGCTTGAGCCGTTCGTGCAGTACAACAAGCGGCTCCTTAGGGTGCGGACGCGAATAGTGCCCATCTTCCTGACGCTTTTCGAGACTGTGCTGCTGATGATTGCCCTGGGCGTCATCTTCATGCCCGGCATAGCCGCCGAAATGCGCCAGATGGCCGTGCTCATAGGCCATTATGCCGCCGAGCCGGCCTCCATCCCGTTTATCCCCGAGGGCGTGCACGATTTTCTGCGTAACGAGATTGATTTCAAGGCCATTGCGTCGCGCATGACGCGTCAGGACTGGCACGACGTCAGCTCCATGCTCCAGGACTTCGTGGCCGGAGGCTTCAGCCTTGTGCTGGCCGTGCTCAACTGGTTCCTGGTGGTGCTGTACGTGGTCTTCATAATGCTCGACTACGAGCGCCTGCTGCGCGGCTTCAAGCGCATGGTGCCTCCCAAGCGCCGCGACCTGGTGTTCTCCGTAGCTCACGAGGTGAAGATCAGCATGAACCACTATTTCCGCGGACAGGCACTGGTGGCCTTCCTCGTGGGAGTGCTTTTCAGCATAGGTTTCGTCATCGTGGGGCTGCCGCTTGCCATCGTGCTCGGCATGTTCATCGGGCTGCTCAACATGGTGCCGTACCTACAGCTCATATCCATCGTGCCCACGACGCTGCTCTGCCTTGTCTACAGCATGGACGGCAACGTGGAGTTCTGGCAGATATGGTGGGCCTGCATGTTGGTGTACATCATCGTGCAGTGCATCCAGGATCTGGTGCTCGTGCCGCGCATCATGGGCAAGGCCATGGGGCTGAACCCCGCCATCATCCTGCTGTCTATCTCGGCCTGGGGCACCTTGCTCGGTTTTATCGGACTGATAATAGCCCTGCCGCTTACCACTCTGCTGCTCGCCTACTACAACCGCTATATCTCCAGCCGTGAGGACGGAGAGACGCCGGACGAGCGACACCGCGACGTGGAGGCTCTTGAAAAAATGACTGAATTTCCTGAGGAATGAGTGAAAAAAACACACGAGGGCAGTTCGCCACACGCCTTGGCGTAGTGGCGGTGACTGTCGGTTCGGCCGTAGGGCTTGGAAACATATGGCGTTTCCCTTATGAGGCCGGAACGCACGGCGGCGGAGCGTTCATGCTGACGTATCTGCTGTTTGTATTCATTATAGGTGTACCGGTGATTCTGGCCGAGTTTGTCATCGGACGCCACACGGGCACCAACGTTCGCTCGGCTTTCCGCCGACTGGCTCCGCGCTCGCTGTGGAGCGCCGTGGGCTATATGGGCATTCTTGCCTCGGTGCTTATTCTCGGCTTTTACTCTGTGGTGGCCGGCTGGACCATGGAGTACATATGGCAGTCCGTGACGGGCTTCGGCGACCTGCATTCGCCCGACGCCCTACACAACCGTTTCGACGCCTTCGCAGCCTCGGGATGGCGCCCAGTCATGTGGACGCTGCTCTTCCTCGCCTGCAACTATCTCATCCTCTCTCGTGGCGTGGAGAAAGGCATCGAGAAGGTGAGCAATGTGCTCATGCCGCTGCTCTTTGTCATCCTCGTGGCTTTCTGCATTCATTCTCTGTTCATGCCCGGCGCCGGCGAGGGTCTGCGCTTCCTTTTCAGTCCCGATTTCTCGCAGCTTACGCCCTCCACCGTCCTCGGCGCTATGGGTCAGGCGTTCTTCTCCTTGAGCCTCGGTCTGGGATGCCTCATCACCTATTCAAGCTACTTCTCGCGCCGCACGCCGCTGGTTAAGACGGCCGTCACCACGGCGTTGCTCGACACTCTCGTGGCCGTGCTTGCCGGTGTCATCATCTTCCCGGCCGTGTTCACCTACGGTCAGCAGCCTGCCGCGGGTCCCAAACTTGTGTTCGAGGTGCTTCCGGCCATTTTCGCCGACATGCCCTACGGCATGGTGTGGAGCACGCTCTTCTTCGTACTGCTCTTTCTTGCGTCGCTGACGAGTACCATATCCATGAGCGAGATCTCTATCGCGTGGCTGTGCGATGACTGCCATATGGGACGTCGGCGTGCCACGGCGCTGAACATCGGAGTCGCCTCCGTGCTCGGCACGCTGTGTGCCCTCTCGTTCGGATGCCTCAACGAATGGCGCATCTTCGGCAAGACCGTGTTCGACGCCTTCGACTATTTTTCCTCCAATATTCTGCTGCCTGTCGGCGGTCTGTTGATCTCCGTATTCACGGGCTGGGTGCTGAAACGCACCGTGCTTGAAAACGAGCTCTGCGGCGGCCGCCGCATGTCGTTTGCCATCCGCCTGCTGGTATTCTGCATGCGCTATGTGGCCCCCGCCGGTATCCTCATTGTCTTCATCGGCGGCCTGTAAATTTGCAGATTATAAGAATTGTAATTAACTTTGCGGGAAGAAACCAACAGGCCCGTCGATGGATAAGTATGATGTTTTCATTTCCTGCAAGAGCGAGGATTATGTATATGCGGAGGATATATACAACTTCCTGCGTGATAATGGTATAAACGCGTTCCTGACCTCAAAGGAGCTGCGCAGCCTCGGCGAATCGGAATACCGCAAGGCAATCACATCGGTACTGAAGGATGTGGAACACATAATTGTCTTTGCCTCCAAGGCCGAGTACATCGATTCGCGCTGGGTATTCTACGAATGGGACTGGTTTGTCAACGCCAAGCTCAAGGGATTCAAGCAGGGAAACATCGTCACCATCCTCAAGGACACCAATGTCAACGACATCAACGCCGACCTGTGGAAATATGAATCGCTCGATTTCAACAACTTCGGCGACACGCTCCTCCGCTATGTGGAGACCGAGCAATCGCGTCAGCGCCGCCGCAACGAATCGCTCAGGCAGGAACAGGAACACAAGCGGCGCGAGCTGAAAAAACGTCTTGTGGAGTACGGCGAGGACTACAAGCAGGGAGCATATGCGCTTTCCATCAAGGGACACAAGGTAGACGACGTGCTCAAGGACCTGGATATGTCGCGGATATGCCCCATATGCGGCAACAAGGTTGAACCCGGAAAGACGTATTGCAGCTGTTGCGCATGGAATCTCTCACCTATAGACGGGGTGGAGGAACTCGATTATCTTTCGACAGTCGATCAGGAACAGCTGGCTCTGCATCGCAGCCTGTGCAGCGGCAGACACAACGGTCCTGCCGGCAGCTTCCTTTCCAAGGAAGCGCACGAGAAGGAAGTTGAAGCCCTGAAGAAGGCACTGGAAGCGGAAAAGGCCAAAAAACAGGAACCTGCCGGACAGAAAAAGATGTCCTGGCTGTCGAGAAACGCCAAAGGGGTGGTAATTACTGCCGGCATTATGCTGCTGTATGTTTTGTTCGGAGCATTTTATTTGATTGGTGATGCGTCTGATGAAGCCGAAAATTATAGAATGGTTCTGCACTATACGAGAGAGACTCTGAACGATCTGCTCGCTGATACTCCTATCGTGGTCACTAATATTAAGGTATGGAATGGTGACGATAATCCGGATGATCCGATATATGCCTCTAAATCAACCTATCTTCATACATCTGCGGACTATATTTGCAAGAGCAATTTTGATGACAAAATATATGTAAAAATCATAGGACCTTCGGGTCTGTCCACGGGCTCGAGTTCGCCTGACGGTTATTCCTTCAGCAAGGATATTTTTGTACCTCGTTATAAAGCTACCCGTTTATCCATGCCGGGCTGGGGAAGCGATGAGGAAGGTAACTGGCCGGCCGGGAATTACAAGGTGGAGTATTGGTACAATGGCAATTGTATAGGGGAAAGAAATTTCAAAATACAATAATAAACAAAACAGCCGCATGCTGGTACCTGGGCATGCGGCTGTATGTGTGTTTGTGCGCGAGTCGTGCTGGCCGAGCTTGGCTCGATGCGGGTCACAAGGCAACCCTGACGTCGGGGACTATCACCT
>ERZ808029.197-NODE-197-length-51318-cov-28.508284_pt1 | contig 51318 bp, 42 predicted proteins | sample MGYA00380185_ERZ808029 | MGnify/ENA primary metagenome ERZ808029 (study PRJEB31490, sample SAMN06133404) | mouse gut metagenome | isolation source: M2_3 | host: mice | place: China: Chengdu | collected 2015-05 ... | reverse complement strand
TAGTAGCTGGTGACATAGGGCAGCCAGTTCGTGCCAAATACATTTTTCACATACTGCCGGTTGCCTTTGGTCTGCAACAGAATCTCGCAGATTTCCTTCTGGTCTGGGTTCATGCGTGAAACAACCAGGTTTTCAAGCGGCGTAGAAGTAAGCGTTACATTCAGGATGTGCCACTCATAAGGCACTTCTTCCTCTGTTTCCTCGCCGGTCTCCGGGTCAACGCTGGTTTCTGTCCGGTAGCGGGTTTCCGTTTCTTCTGAAAAAGACAGGGAATACTGCCCGTTAAACAGCTCCCGGAGGACACCCTCGATCTGCGCATAGGTAAAATTCTGATAGGCAGAAGTGAGGTACCCCATTAAGACATAGGGATCATGCTCAATGGGGCCGATATTATAGCGGTACTCGTCATAGCCGGGCCGGTCCGATTCCACACGGTTAATCTGCATCTGCAGGTCCGTTTCCCACTCGGTATAAGCAAGCTCCGCATTGTTGATGTCCGCATCGTCCGCCAGATAGGTAGAGGCTGCAAGGCTGCCCAGCCCTCCGGCCCCCAGGTTGGAAAAGGAAGAAATCAGGGACGCGATCAGGAAAAATACCAAAAGGAGCAGGAGCACGATCCCGCATATGACCGGGTGGCGCCTGACGGCATGGACCACGCCGGCAGCGATCTTTTCCGTGGTAACGGCGGTGTTCTTTGCACGCTTTCCCGCTTTTTTCGCTTCTCTGGCTGCTTTGGCATACTGGCGTTTTATCTTTTGTTTCTGCCACATCCGGGCAAGAAGGTTTTTCTTCAGTTCCGGGCTGTCATGCAGGGTCTGCCGGTAGGCAAGCCGGGCATTGGCCCTGGCTGATCTCTGCTGTAATTTTGCCACCCTGCGGTACGGCGCCGTCTTATGCCTGTGATATGCCATACGCAGCCCCGATTCGCTTACAAGCTCGGTGCGGTGGGCCGCTTTAATGCCGACATTTTCATTCTCTGCCTGGTAAATCTTTTTATGGGCGTAACCCACCGCCATATTTGCGCCGGCCTTTACCGGGCGCATCGGAACGGGACCCTTGACATGGGCCCGCTGGGATTTCACCTCCTTTTCAAATTTCAGGCGCTTTTTGGCCTTGCCCGTATCGGGATCAGAAGATGTTTCCATCCGCAACTTACGGCGGGCAGGAAGGCGGTTTTCCGCCTGTTCCAGTTTTTCCGCTGTCCGTTCTGCCTTCCGTCGGGCTTTCGTGAGCTTCTTATCCGCTGTTTCCGGTGGGAGTTCGTCAGCGGTAAATTCCAGCTTGGAAGGCCGTTTTGGTTCTCCTTCGGCTGCCTCCGGCGGTTTCTCCTGAGGTTCCCCGGCTTTTGCCGCCTCCTGAAAGCGCTGTTGGTATTTATTACCATGCTGCCGTGTCCGGTTCCAGTGTCCTGCCTGGCCGGATTTTTCTTCCCCTTTCTGTGCCCCGGCTCCTTCCTGAAATAGTTTCCCATACCGGGAATCCGTACCTTTCGGACCGTGTTCTGCAAAAGCTGTCTGTCCGGGATTTTCCTGGCCGGAATCCGCCTGCCTGGGTTCTTCCTGCCTGAAATTCTGGTAAGCGGCATTGCGCCTCCCTGGGCTCTCCTGGCTGGAATCCGCCCGCCTGGGTTCTTCCTGCCTGAAATTCTGGTAAGCGACATTGCGCCTCCCTGGGCTCTCCTGGCTGAAATCTGCTTGTCTGGGTTCTTCCTGCTTGAAATTCTGGTAAGCGGCATTGCGCCTCCCTGGGCTCCCCTGGCTGAAATCCTCCTGCCTGGAATCCCTGTAAGCAGCATTGCCCTGTCCTTGGCTGCCCCGCCTGGTTTCTGGCACATATGGTTCTGATCCAGTTGGTTCCTGTCCGGGAAAAACCTGGGTAGGGGAATCCTGTGCTGCCGTATCACTGTTTTCGCAACCGGCAAATATATCTGATCCATAAGTTTCCGTCTGCACCGGCGCCGCCTGCCTGCGGTTCCTTGAAGTGCCGGAAGAAGGGGCGTCCCTTGCCCGGCGCAGGTCATAATCCGGCTCTCCCTGCCGGGCCGCCATGCGGTCCTCCCCGTGGGAATCCCGCGCCGGCATCCGGGCATCTTTCTGTTTCCTCTGAAAATTCCTGTCACGCGCCATTGCCCTCACCTCCAATCGCTTTCAGGGTATTTTTGTTTCCTCATGCCTTCGTCCCCGCCACTTCATCAGGCCGTGTTGTAAGTACGCTGTACAGCAGGGTATCCTTCGGAAAATGATCGACAAAGGGGATAATCACATTCCCGAAGAACAGAAGCCCCTCGCCGGGGCCGGAATGGGTCACATAGGAAAGCTGGTGCGGGGAAATCCCCAGCTGCTTCGCCAGAATCTGCCGGTCCCCCTGGGCCTGGTTCAGCATGTAGATAAAATCCGAGTTCTCAAAGATATTCTCGATCTCACGGGAGGCCAGCAGGTCCTTCACGTTCTGCGTCAGGCCGCTCGGTATGCCGCCCCATTTCCTGAACCGTTTCCAGATTTCCACGCTGAAACTTCCGGTCTGTCCTTTCAAAAGGAGATGGAATTCATCAATATAGAACCAGGTCGTCTTATGCTTGGAACGGTTGGCCGTGACACGGTTCCACACGGCATCCTGCATAATGAGAAGGCCGATCTCTTTCAGTGCTTTCCCCAGAGACTTTAACTGGAAGCAGAGTACCCGGTGGTTGTTCATGTCAATGTTGGAACGGTGATTGAACACATTCAGGGAACCATTGACATAGATTTCCAAAGCCGTAGCGATATTCTGTGCCTCCGGTTCAGCCTGCTTCAAAAGCAGCTCATACAGGTCTCCCAGGATCGGCATATTCTCCGGGCGGGGGTCCTGCAGGTAATCCCGGTACACCAGCCTCGTGCAGCGGTCAATAATGGTCCTCTCAATCGGGGAAAGCCCTTCCTTGCCGCCGATAATAAGGTCACACAGCGACAGGATAAAATCGCTTTTCAGCGTAATGGGGTTTTCATCGTCCGAATAGTCCAGGTTAATGTCCATCGGGTTGATGTAGTTGGTGGAAGTCGGGGAAATATCAATGACCTGCCCCTGGGCGCCGAACTGCTGTACTAAAGGCCCGTACTCATTTTCCGGGTCTGCAATGATGATGTCATCCTCCGTTAAAAGGAACACATTGACGATCTCACGCTTTGCCGAGAAAGACTTGCCGCTGCCCGGCGTGCCTAAGAACAGGCCGTTGGGGTTCTTTAAGTTCTTGCGGTTCGCCATGATCAGGTTGTTGCTTAAAGCGTTCAGGCCATAATAAAGCGCCTCGCCCTCCTGGAACAGCTCGCAGGTCGTGAACGGCACGAAAATGGCGGTGCTGCTGGTCGTAAGCCCCCGCTCAATCTCAACCTGGTTCAGCCCTAATGCAAGGGAGGACATAAGGCCCTGCTCCTGCTGGAAGTCCAGACGTTTCAGGGCACAGTTATATTTCTGCGCAATGCCGGAGGCAGACAGAATATCGTTCAGCAGCTTCTGGCGTTTCGGCGCGATGTTCTCCACCAGTACCGTGACTAAAAACATCCGCTCATTCCGGCTCTGCAAATCCTGTAAGAGATTTTTTGCTTCTTCGCCATAGGTGGCAAGGTCGGTAGGTATGATGTCCATGTCATACCCGGCGCGGACCGCTTTCTTCTGTTCCTCAATGGTCATTTTCTGCAAATCGGACATTTTGCGCTTGATGTTCTTGATCGCCTGGGCCTGGTCGATGGACTGGATATGCAGGTTCACCGTCACGGCGTCGTCCAGGTCAAGGAGCTCCGCCAGCAGTCGGTCCGTCAGCTCCGGCGCTAAAATCTGCAAAAAAGACACCGCCCCGGAATGGTCGGCTACCCGGAAAGTCTTTCCGTCATTTGAGAACGACAGGCCGGAGGGCGAAATAAAATCCTTTGTGGAAAGCCCGGTTTTCGGCAGGTCCGCCCAGACAAAATGAAACTTTTCCTGCCCGTCCGGGTGGAGCTGGCTGTGAAGAACCTCCAGGCGTTCCAGCCCATTAAGTGGCTTTGCATGCGCTCCCAGGGCTTTGAAATTCGCCAGCACATCGGCCTCGATCCGCTCCAGGCGCATCTTCGCGGTGCGAAGGTCGTCGGCCTCAATGCCGAAAGTGATATATTTCCGCTTGGTAAGGCCGTTGTTGCCTTTTTGGAGCTGGCCCTTTAACATATCCCCATACTCCCTGCGGATTCCGTCATATTCGTCGCCGCGGATGGGGATGTCGATACTGCGGGCGAAATCCTGCATATTTGCACGCTGGTTGATGAAGGTAAGCTGCACATGGATCGAAGCGTCAAAATAATTGAGGAAATCACAGTAGCCCTCAAAAATCTGCGCCTTGTCATCCGCCTGTGCGAGCTGGTAGTTAATGTCAAAAAACTGCACCGTCTTGGTGTAGAGCTTATCCGTCAGCCGGCAGATCCCATCCCGGTACATTTCCTTATAGGGAATGCTCTGCTGGACCGTCTGCGGGGCGTCCGATTTAAGCCCACTGAAAAAGCCGCCTTTCCTGGACGGCTTTATGCGGGAAGCATTACGCCCGCCTGTTTTTGCGTCTGCCCTGGCCTTTTTTGCCTGCCTGATGTTTCTTTGCAGGCGCTTTTCCTGGGCCTCCTGCTGTCTGGTTTTTGGCAATCCTCATAACCTCCTTCTCTGACATGGATTTATACAAATTTTCCGTCCGGTATGGCCGTTTCTTCGGCCAGAGCTTATAGCGGAGCCTGTTTTTCAGAAGTTTCTCCGCCGGCTGCCCATCCCGCTCATACATGGCGAAAAAGAAAAAGGGCATCATAAGCCCGATCATCATTAGCACCGCCGCCGAGTTACCGACAGCGCCGCGGGTAAGGAAGTATACCGGCAGCCCGACCAATGCGGCCAGGCTGAAACAGATAAGCTGGCGCTTCGTCAGGTTGAACGCCAGCTTGGTCTTGACTTTCGTTAAGTCTTTGGGTACGGGGACATAAGGCATGTAATTTCACCTCCATTCATGCTGTATCTCACTGGTTTTGTTCCTGCATCGTGACCGTGGATTCCACCTCATTGCCCCACACATCCCAGCCGGGGGTCTGCTGCCTTGCAAAAAGCTCTATCCTGGGCTGGTCGCCCATGAGCTTCACAATCTTATCCCGTACCTCGTCCGGCTTTTTGCTGTGCTGCTCAATATGGGAGATCACAAACTGGTGGATTCCCGCGCACTGGCGTTTCGGGCGCCCGCGTGTTGCCAGAAGGCATACCTCGGCATTAGAGCGGGTCCAGAACCCCATCCCGTAAAACCAGGAATCCGCTTTCCGGTTCTGTTTGAGCCAGAGGAAAGCCAGCGTCTTATATTTGAACCCCCATGCCTCGATCACCCGGAAGGCTTCATTAAGCTGTGGGAAGGTGGCCCATAGGAAAAGCGCACTGTCTTTGGCCGCAAGGTCTGCAACTGGCAGCGCGCATATTTCGTCCATGCTCATGGTGGGATAGTGGTTTTCAGCCACCCCGCTGCCGCGTTTCATATCATAGCGCCAGGGCGGGTCCGCGTACACGATGCCATATTTTCCGGCCTCCGCCATTACCGTGCCTGCTCATTCTTGGCCGGGGCGGATTTTGCCGGGGGCGTCTTGACCTTGCCGGCATTTTCTTTCAGGGCGCCGGTCAGGGAAGGCTTCTCCGCCGCTCCCTTTGTCGCTTCAAGGGTGGCCTGCAGGTTTTCAATCGCCTGGCCGTACCCTCCGATCAGGGCGTCATTAAGCTGCCTGCGGAAATCCGCCGTCACCGGCCAGCAGACATCCCTCCATTTTCCCTGCTTATCCTGGGTGGAAGGCATATTGACATACAGGCCGTTCTCGCCGGAGCAGATACGGAAGCCGTCGATCTTGAAACAGTCCCCAATCGTCACATTGGCGAAAGCCAGAAGGTTCCCCATCGGGGCAATCGGGCGCACGGTTACATCCAGCTTCAAGCCCTCGCCCGCTTGGGCCTCCGGCTGCATGGTTTCATGGTTGGTCTTACTCATATAGAAAAATCCTCCTTCTTGTTAAAATAGGTCGGTTACACACTAATGCGAGTTAAAAATACTTTTGGATAGCGAGCCTGTCTTAAACAGGGCAAAGGCCAGCAGGACGGTATATCCCGCCGTGCCCCAGATCGCACCGTGAATATCGCCGGACGAGGGGATCGACTGGACCAGCACCGCATAGATCGCGACGCAGACCATAATCAAAAACCCCTGGAAACCCAAAGCAAACAGGGAACGCAGGTAATTCGTCCCCATCTGCCCCCATTCACGGTTTGCCATTGTGGAAAACGGTATGGGTGCCAGGCTGACCGTGAGATATATTTCAATCATGCGGCCATACACAATGACAAAGATCACGATGGACAACACCCACATGCACAGGTTGATAATGTTGGTCTCCAGCCACAGGCCGATCAGTTCCCACATCCCCATTGCTTCAAGCTGCGTCTCCAGGTCGGCCAGCGCGGCGGTAACATCCATGCTCCCGTTTATCACGCCGGAACTTTGATTCACCACATGCTGGGCGACGTCAAACACCGCCATGACGATGGTAAAGCAGTTGGTGAGCAGGTATGTGGCAACAAAGGTTTTGAAAATCCACTTGAAGATGTTGAACGTATCAAAATCGTGCATGTTGTTCTTTTCGAGGATCATCTGGATCAATTCATAGACAAGAACAAAAGTCAGGATGATTCCCGCAATGGGAATGACGACGGTTTCAGAAAGATTCTGGATCATGCTGAACACGCCGCCATTCCACCCCTGCGGTGTCTGGCCTACCTGCGAGGCCACATCCGAGACCTGGCTGTTGACGGACTCAAAGATACTGGTGTATTGTCCTGTGATCGCTTCGATCAAGCCCTCTTTAATCCAGTCTGTTATCCATTCAAACAGACTGCCCATCGGCTATTAACCGAACAGGCCGGAGAGCAGCGGGATCAGCGTGGCACCCACCAGCGCAATACCTCCGCCAGCCATAAGCTGTGTTATCCCCAATTAGTAGGAACAATACAGCTTTCTGGCGGGCGGCGGCACGTCAAGAAATATATATGGAGTTTTTAAAGAATCCCCCGGAGCAGGGGAGCGGTCAGCCTGTGACCTGCTCCACTTCCGGTATGGGTTTGAGATTAAAATGAATTTCGATAGAAATGTGTCTTGTTTTGTCGCTGTCTATGGTTTCATGGACAACGATTTCTTTAATCAGGCGGTTCAGGATGGAAGCGTCCAGTTCGGTGATGTCCCGGTATTCCTGTATGGATTCCACCCACTGCCTTGCGTCCACGGCAAGCCGGATTTCATTGGCAAGGTGTTTCCTGCCTTTCTCAACTTTAGCCTTTAATTCCGCCTGTTCCTTCTGTGTCTTTTCCAGCAGGAGATTGAAGTTTTCTTCTGTGATTCGTCCGGCTACCATGTCCTCATAGAGCCGCAATACCATCTTTTCCAGCACTTCAATCCGTTCTTCGTCTTTGGCAAGGGTGCGCTCCATCGCTTCCCGCTGGTCTTTCTGCTCGGCCTGGCAGGTGTCGGTCAGCCGTCCGGCCACCGCTTCGCTGTCGGTCAGGGCAGCGGTGGCGCACTCCCGGATTTTGTTCAGCACAAGAGAATAGAGCGTGTCAAATTCAACCCGGTGCTGTGTGCAGTGCTGCTTCCCATAGGCATTGTAGGTCTTACAGGAGAAAATCCGCTTCGGGAACTTCTCATGCGTGGTGCGGATGGTGAGAGCCTTTCCGCACTCCCCACATTTTATCAGCCCTGCAAAGAGGTTGATTTCCCCGGATTTGCCCGGTCGCTGGCGGGATTTCAGTTTTTCCTGCACAATCGCAAAGTCCTTTTTGTCCACCAGCGGCTCATGCGTCCCCTCCACCACAATCCAGTCCTCCGGCTTCTTATCCCGGATAGTGCCGATTTTAAAGCGGTACTCGGTCTTTTGGGAAGCGATTGCGCCGGTGTAGACGGGGTTCATCAGGATTTCCTTAATCACGGAGAAGTCCCAGACGTACCGCCCGTTTTCCGGGTCTTTCTTTTCCCATTTGGTGCGGATGTTCCGGTGTCCCCGCTTCCGGTTCCACCATGTCGGGCAGGGGTGCTTTTCTTCCTCCAGCCTGCGCCGGATGTAGTTGGGGCCGTGGCCGTCCAGCGCATATCCGAAAATCAGCCGGACAACCGGGGCGGTTTCCCCGTCAATGAGAAGGTGGTTCTTGTCCTCCGGGTCTTTCTTGTAGCCAAACGGGGCGATACAGCCGGTGAACTGGCCTTTCTGCGCCTTCAGCACATAGGAAGAATGGACTTTCTTGGAAATATCCTTGCTGTACATCTCATTCAGGATATTTTTAAAGGGCGCAATGTCGTTGTTGTCCCGCATGGTGTCGATACCGTCATTCATGGCGATGTAGCGCACACCGTTTCTTGGGAAGAAGTCCTCGATAAGCTGCCCGGTCTGCAAGTAGTTCCGTCCTAACCTCGATAAATCCTTTGTAATCACAAGGTTTATCTGTTTCCGCTCAATGGCTTTCAACATCCGTTTCAGGTCGGGGCGTTCCATGTTCAGGCCGGTGAAGCCGTCGTCCTGATAGACTGCCGTAACCTCCCATCCCTGCTTCTGGCAGAACTTTTCCAGCATATCCCGCTGGTTCTCGATACTGGCGCTCGTCCCGTCAAGGTCGTCGTCCTTGGACAGCCTGCAATAGATAGCTGCCCGGAAGCTCCCGGCAAGAAGTGTGTCCATCCCTGTATATTCCATTGCGTTCATCATAACCGTTTACCCGCACAATCCAGACGGAACACGGTCACTTGGAACCTCATCTTTATTATACCCTATTTCTTGTGGTTTAGCAAGATATTCTTTATCTGTTTTTCTGCTGTGTTTCTGTGCGATGAGGCTCACGAAAACGTCCGTAGCGTCCAGCTCACCGTCAAATACTGTGGTGACATGAATCTCTGTTTTATTTTTCGCCATAGGCAGTTGTCCTCCATACATGAAAAGGCCAGACAGGGACGGTCGGCAACGAAGTCCGGCAACGGGCTTCAAAAAACCTTGGAACTAATCCTTGTCTGGCGGTTGGGTTATTTTATACTTTTTCTTTTATTTTTCTGTTGCTTTGGTTGTTAAAGGGGAGAAAAGCCCGCAGTTACGGGATTTTGCCCGGCAACCGGCCCGGCAACGGGATAGCAACGAAGTGTGCAACGGGATAGCATTGGGCTGTTATTTGCCGGTTTTTTTCAGAAGGGAAGCTCCATTTGCTCCGGCACTGGCGTAAATCCCTCCGGGGTTTTTCCACGCCCGTTGCTGATGTCCGTTGCCGGTTGCTCCCGTTCCCATCCCTTCTGCCTGCCGTACCCGGCGAACATCCGGGGGTTGGAGAAATAATTCCAGCCGGTGACGCACTGGTTCATTATCTCGTTGATTTCCCGGATTTCCCATTGTTTCGGCTCGTCAAAGGAGTGGTTCAGGGCTTCTTTGTAAAGCTGTTTGGAGCAGACGGTATCGCCGGGGTAGCTGTCAAGGAAAGCCTGAATCATCCCGGCCTTGGTGTCCTCCGGCATGAAGTCCCGCTGGCGTTCCTTTAGGTGGCGCACCATTTCCGGGCTGAATGTCAGCTTCCATCTGCCGCTTTTGTAAATCTCCATCGCTTCTGCCCACACCTGGCTGATATAGGCTCTGGAAGCGGGTTCGTCCTCTAAAATGTGCGTTTCCGCCTGTTCCGGGCATACTTGTATGGGGATAAAGCGGCGGTTGCCGGAGCGGTCAAGGGGCAGGAAGTCAAGGGCGTTGGATGTGCCGCCGAACACACACTGCCTTGGGCGGTCTGCCGGGTGGGTTTCGTAGGGTATCTTGTAGACTTCCTTCTGACGGCTCAAAAAGGACTTGATTTCCTCTATGCTCTTTGCATTTGCGGTGGCAATCATCTCCGACATTTCGATTATCCAGTGACCTTGCAGCTTCCGGTATACATTGTCATCGTCAAGCTTCCGCAAATCGTCCGAAAACCACTCGTCTTTGACTGCCAGCAGACGGAAGAAGGTGGACTTCCCGGCTCCCTGCCCGCCCACCAGACAGAGCATGACCTCAAATTTACAGCCGGGGAAAAATGCCCGGTGGATGGCTCCCAACAAAAACAGGCGCAGGGCTTCATAGGTGTACTGGTCTGTGTCTGCCCCTAAAAAATGCCGCAGACAGAAGCGCACCCGCCCGGTTCCGTCCCATGTCAGGCTGTTCAGATACTCCCGGACAGGGTGGTAACTGTTCTCATTGGCGGCAAGGTCGGCGGCGTCCTGTATCTTCTTTTCGCTTGTCAGGCCGTAAGTTTCTTCCAGATACAGCCGGATATATTTCATGTCCGTGTCGGTCATGGGGCTGTTTTGGGGTCTTTTGTAACCGATGGGCTTTAAAATATCGGTGCGGTCGGTCAGCAGGTTATAGGCAACCGCCCCGGACAGGAGCGGGTCGCACTGGAACACGGTCAGGCAGTTGCGAATGCTGTTGCGGAAGCCGCCTTTCTCGGTGGTTTCCAGCATGGCCTTGACTTCCTCAACGCTCCGGGGCGGCTCGGCGCTGTCTGCCATGTTCGCTATTTCCTGCCGTATCTGGGGCGGTAAATTCTGCCATTCGTCTTTCAAGGTTCCTCACTTCCTTTCCGTGTCCTGTAATAAGGGCTGCCCGCTCCTGAATGTCCCCGGAGAGAAGCACGTCCATCAGGTATTCCACCCGGCTCATGTTCTGCAGGGCTTCCACAAACCGGGGATTCCATGCTTCATCGGGCTGCCGTGGGGCATATTCCTCCTTCCAGCGGCGCAGGAGATGGTAATAGTCGGACAGCACCCGGAAACAGTGCCGCTCCATGCGCTTAAATTTCTGTTCCTCGGTTTCCCTCCGCAGGCGTGGACGGATGGGCGGCTTCCCGGCGTTCCTCCCGTCCTCATAAGGGATGGAGAAGTCCTGCGCCAGCATGAGGGCGGCTTCTTTACTGCCGATACCGTGGAGCCGGGAAACAAAGTCAATCACGTCCCCGGTGGCTCCGCAGCCGAAACAGTAAAAGCGGCGGTCAACCTTCATGCTTGGGTTCCTGTCGTTGTGGAACGGGCAGACGCACATCCCATTTCTGTTCACTTTAATTCCATAACGCTCCGCAGCCTGCCTTGTGGTGACGGACTGCTTCACGGCTTCAAATACGTTCAATAGGCGTTCCTCCTGATAATCCCAACGTGGGCGACACAATGTCGCTCACGTTGTCTGTAAATCTTTCCAGTTCAAAATAAAAGGCACTTGTCTGCGGTTTCCAATCACAAAACAAGTGCCTGTTTAAAGTTCCATATTCTGTTGTTTCTGTGTCCGGGGCGGCTGGCGTTTCTCTGCCTTCTCCTGCCGGATGCGTTCCTGCCGCCCTTTCAGGTTCCCCTGTACGGACGGTTTCTTCCCCGGCTCGGCGGTCTGGCGGTACTGCTCGGACGGCAATACCTGATTGAGCCAGCGGCGCACATCCCGCAGAACTTTTACATCTGCCTGCACCGCTTCCAGCTCCTCCCCCTGTTCCGGCAGGGCAGAAGCAAGCTGTTCCCGTTCCGCTTCCAAATCTTTGCGGGAGTAGGTATTGCCTTTCAGGTTGGCTTTCAAATACCGGATAGCGGCATAGTAAGCGTCCAGTTCCTCCCGGTGGCTCTCCGCAAACTGCTCTTTTTTCTTCTTCCAGCCGATAGCGGCATACTCCTTATGGACTGGCTTGCCCGCTTCGTATTTGTCAATGTAGGACAGCATGGTGTTGATGGCTTTGATGCGCTTCTCGCTTTTTTTCACGCTCGCCATGACAGAAACGGCGGTCTGGCTGATTTCATCCAGCCGGGTGTCAAGGCTCTCTACGGTGGAGATTTCTTTTTTCCGCAGAAAATCCATAGCCGCCTGTACCTTGTTGAAGTCGGCAACTGTGCCCTTGAGCTTCCCTCTGGAAGTCCAGTCGGCACGCTGTCCGCTCCGCAGTTCTAAATACTGTGAGAGCAGCTCCGATATGGTCGGCTCCTTCGTCTGTTCCAACGCTTCCATCAGAGCGGCTTTTTTCTCCTTTAAGTCGGCAATCCAGCCTTTTAAGTGGCGCACCATCTGGCGGATGGACTGCATGAGGGAGTTGGCGGCTCTGATGTCCCGGTTCAGGTTGCCGATGCTGGTCTGGATTCCTTTCTTCTCCATCTGGCAGGCGGCAGGCCCCATGTGGACGGTAGGGATTTGGTCAATCCCTTGCCGGGCATAGGAGCGCAGGTCAAGGCGTTCCGGGCGGTCGTTTGCTTCCAGATAGCGGTTAGCCGTGTCCGCCCATCCCTGCCGCCAGATTTCAGCGTACTTCTGGTCGTTCCAGTCCACGGTGTTCTCCTTGTGGCTTTTCCATCTGCCGGACGGGAGCCGGATTCTTTCGCCGTTTCCGTCGAGGTCGTATACCTTGCGGCACTTGGGAAGCCATTTCCCTTTTTCGTCCATCGCCCGCATGGTAAGCAGGATATGGGCGTGAGGGTTGCCATCCCCCTTGTCGTGGATGGCAAAGTCAGCAATCATGCCTTTGGAAACGAAAAACTCCCGGCAGTAGTCACGGATAAGGTCGGCGTACTGTCCCGGCGGGATTTCCCTTGGGATGGCAAGCACGAACCTCCGGGCAAGCTGGGAGTTCCATTGTTTCTCCTGTGCTTCGGCAGAGTTCCATAAGGTATTGCGGTCTGCAAACTCCGGCGGCACATGGGGTGGGAGCATGATTTCTTTGTGGGTGACTTCGTTCTTGTAGGGATAGTATTTCTGCTCTTGGTCGTATTCAGAGAACAGCTTTTCGCCGCTCTGGTAGGCGGCGGCAGAAACAGCGGATTCATTGTTGCTCCGCTTAATGATGGTGATTTTACAGTGCGGGCATGGCAAGTGTGCGCCCTCCTTCCTCCCGGATTCCGGGCATAGAAAAAGCAGGATACCTTTTTTCAGTTTCCTGCTTGCGTTGCCGCTGGTGGGCGGCAGGTATTTAGTTTTTGATGAGTTATCAGTTTGATAAGCTTAAATTTTACAATTTGAATTTATTCCTACAAAAGTACAAATACTCTTTAACGGTTATTTCTTTACTATGTAAAATACCGATGATAACAAATATAATTCCTGCGACTGTAAGGTAACAGTCCTTAATATCAAAAATAAAGAAGTTTGGTATCTGCAAAAAGTCTAAACTTCCTCCCCAAAAAATTTTATCTATTAAGCTACACAAACAACCTGCCAACCCAAAAACTAAAATTATTTTCACTGAAAATTTAGTTTTCTTCGTTTTTGCTCTATACAATAAATATCCTGATAGAATAATATAAATGGCAAGAATGTTAAAAACAACCATAAGAAATGAACTTGAAAAAACATCAGCAAAATTTCCAAACCATGACAAATTTGTATTTTGTTCTGGGTTAAATCGCAACAAATGAAATATTATATCAAACTCGTCTTGCATAAATAACTTTAATATAATTATTTTTATAGTTTGGTCTATCAATGTCAAAAAAAGTACAGGGATAATAAATGGCTTAATCTGTTTGATGATAAAAAACTCCTCCTCTCAAATCCTGATTTATCGCTGGCACTATTATACAGCTTTAACTTGCTAAATGGAATACGCTTTCTGAAAGATTTCCGGGTGGCAAAGCCACAAAGGGGTAGCTGGCAAAGCCAGCGCAGGGGAAGGGTAGCTTCCCCTGTGATGATTGGAGCAGATTGAAAATCTGTGGAAATCATCTGCTGTCCGCAGGACGCTCCCGGCAGGGCGCAATGCACCACTTCCCTAAGTGGTGTATAATTGCGCCCTCTTCCAGAGGGGGATTTTCCAGCTTGTCACTTCGGAATCTGTCAACGTGAACGCGCCCGGCTCGTCCACGTTAAAACTTCCCTTCAAAAATCAAGACGCGCCCGGCGCACTTTGATTCTGGAACAGTCTTTTTTATCGTTCCTGCTGTCGGGGCTTCTTGTCAGGATAGAGTTTCCCGGCGACAACGGCGGCATGGCTCTTTATCTTGATTTCCCCTTCCTGTTCGCTGTGTTTTGCGTTCCGGTAACCTTCATCGGAAAGGAAGAAACGGAACCGCTCCCCCTTGAAACCGACAAAGCATTGCTTCTGTACTTCCAGCGTAATCATGTGCCGGGTTTCCGGGTGGAACCGTTCTATCCCTGACAGGTCATGCCCCTGCAAAATCGGCTCCTGTGCCTTTGCCGCCGCAAGCCGCTGGCGGATGGAATTGTCACGCTCTGCCAGGAACCGGGCTTTTGTGGCGGCGACAAACTGGCTGCACTCCGGCTCCGGTATCTTTTCCAGTTTTCGGATGGCGTTCTCCACGATTGCCTTTGTCAATAAGTCCTTTATCACAGGCACGATTTCTTTCATGCCCGCAAGGGTTTCCGCCTTGGTCGGTGCGGCATACTGGCAGATAATATCCAGCTCGCTTTTTGAAAATTTCATTCTGTGTCCTCCTTCCGGTTTTCGGTAAGAACCTGTGCCACAAGGCGTTGGATGTCGCCCCGGTGGAACAGTACCTTCAAGATGGTGCTTACCTGCTCGTCCGTCACGGATTCCGGGTGGGGGAGATGGCTTTCCAGCATTGCCCCTCTGGTGCAGAGCCGGTGTGTCCGCTCCTTCCGGTTCAGTGTCTTTATCTGGTGTTCCAGCATTTTCTCCTTATGCTGCGCCCGCCGCAGCCTTGCTTCGGTCTTTTCAATCTCCTGATTCAGTTTTTCCAGCTTCTCATTCATGGGCAGCGTCCTCCTTCGGGAGCAGGATATAGATGTGGCTGACCTCCCCGATTCCCTGACGGACACGCATAATCATCCCGGCCTGTTCCAGCTCGTTCAGGGAACGCTTGCAGGTCTGGGGGCTTCGGGAGAGTGCCGCCGCTATCTCCATGACGGGGAAGCGGATAAACAGAATCCCGTTGCTGTCCTCGGTTCCCCTTGTCAGGATTTCATCCAGCAGGCGGGCATACATGACCTTTGCCGTATTGCTGACTGGAAGCCGGAGCATTGCCTTTGGGAGCGGCATACAGGGCGGCAGGGGTGTACTGGCTATCATAAATTCACAATTCATTGGGTGGTATCCTCCTTTTGGCTCGTTTGGATAGATAGCGGGGGCAGTCGATCATGACAGCCCGGAAACTCTGCTTACACTCATGCTGGCATTTCCGGCAGACTTCATTGTAGCTTCTGCGCCCCCGGTCGTTCAGGAAGAAAGCAAGCTCTTTCTTCAACTTCTTTGACATTCTCGGCATAGTGCCTCCTTCATAGAAAAACCGCCCGATTCAGCAGTAACAGCCGGAATGGGCGGATAGTGGTTTTTTGTGTAGCGTTTCGGGGCGATTTTCAGGGGAAATACGGCCATGGAGCCGCCCCAAAATCTCCCTTGGTATTACGGGCAGGGCAGACTATGCCCTGTGAAATTGTTGTGTTTCGGTATCGTTTCGGTGTTCATTTTTGCCGGTTCCCTCTGCTGTCGTTCCTGCCCCCGTCTTTGGCGGCGTTTCGCTCCCCTTGGTACGCTCGTTCCGGTCAGGGTTCCTCCGTTTCCCTGCCGGAAGTCGTTGCGCTACATCGCCGGGGAGCATATCCCATACAGGCCGGTCATTCGATTGGAATAATCCATCGATGAACTGCCTATATCATAGGACATTTTTGTACCCTGTGCCGTATGTCCACGAATCAGGAATAAAGCCTAAAATCCAAAAAATTCCACGATTGCGGAACGGGTGTGGTATAATGGCCTTATTGCGGCAGGCTGGCCGCAGGGAAGGAGCAGGAAGCCATGAAGAAGGGGATAACAATTCAGGAGCGGCTGAAGGATTTAAGGACGGAACGGCATTTAAAATTAGAGGAACTGGCGGCGGCTACAAAAATTTCCAAATCAGCTTTAGGAAGCTATGAAAATGACGACTACAAGGAAATCAGCCATAAAAACCTTGTGGCACTGGCGGATTTTTACGAGGTATCAACGGATTACCTTCTCTGCCGGACAGAGAACCGGAACCATCCGGGCATGGAACTTACGGAACTGCATTTGAGTGATGATATGGTGGAGCTGTTAAAAAGCGGGCATATCAACAACCGGCTGCTGTGTGAGATTGCCACACATGAGGATTTTGTTACCCTGATGGCAGACACGGAGATTTATGTGGACGGTATTGCCACCACGCACTTCACTGACTTCAACAGCCTTCTGGAAGCCTTACGGGAGCAAGTCCTTTCCCAATACCAGCCAGCAGAGGAAGATACTGCTTTAAGAGCATTAGAAACTATGCAGGTGCAGGAAGAAGATTATTTCTGCCATGTCACCCATCGGACATGGGATGCTATCCTCCATGACATAAGGGAAGCGCACAAGAATGATACAGACAGTGCGGCGGATGATTCTAATGCTTTGAAACTGCTCAAGGATGCACAAAGGGCAATGGCTGTGCCGGGTTCCTATCTGGATGTGTTCACCGCCCTTATGTGTTCGCAGCTGCAGATCCGGTATGAGAAGCTGTCGGAGCAGGAGCGTACGGTTCTGAAAAATGTTATGAAGAAAACTCCGGCATATAAGGATTCCCCGTTGAGCAGAATGAAACGGAGATAAGAAAATGCCGCTGCTTGGGTTTTGTCCATGCAACGGCATTTTATACTTTTGATTCAATTACATTACTTTTTGTATGGAAATCTATATCTTCAAATATGCTACTGCTTACTGCTTCGCTATATCTTTCAGCTTTGCCACATCATCCGCCTCATCCAGTACATGCATCTTTCTATGACAATTAGGACACAGTGCCACAGCATTATAAACCTCATCAGCCCCGCCTCTGGCAATCCATTTGACATGATGGCATTCAAGATAAGCTTCCCCGCTCTTGTTATAAAACGGTGCTGGTTTATTACAAAGCTGGCATACACCAGCAGCTCTTTCCTTTACAATATTTGCTACAATAGATGAACGCTGTATTACCTCAACCTCTGTCATCTTTGATTTTGGATGTTGTCTGTCAAAATCTTTCAGCTCATCCTTCAGTTTCCGCAATCTGCTTTTCTTCTTTGTCAGCCCCTTGTCAACTGTAGGCGGAACCCCAAATTTTTCATAAAGATATGCAACGTATTCCAAAAGGCTGTAATCCCGGATTTTTGTCTGGCTATTTTTCCACAAAATCAATTTTCTTTGAAGCACAAGCTCATCGTCATCCATGGTAAATGGCACATCCGCTTTTTCACAGAAATATGATAAATGCCTCTCAGAATGTATGGTGAGAAATTTATTCGGATAGTACATTGACAAAATCTTGAATCTGACAATCGGTGCTATTTTATTGTTTCTTATAGCTGTATAATCTTTGTAAAGAGTTTCCTCTATACATCTTTCTTTCTGTTTTCCAAATACTCTGAAAAAGTATTGGCTGGCAATTTACGCTTCTTCGCCAACATTTTTTGCCAAATATTATTTCCTTCTGACTCTGTTATTAGTTCTTTCTCAAGAGCTTCCGCCAAAATCTCCCCTGTATCTATATGCTTCAAATTATACATTTCAATATAAGGAGCAATATCTTTATAATTGTTACTTGCAAGAATCCCATTATATGTTTTAGCTAATGCAATTCCACCCGCTTCACCACGACCAATACTTTTCTGCCCTTTCTTCCCACGTACAAGTGTAGTATACAATTCATATTCTTCAGTCCCTGCCTCAATCGCCTTTACTGATATATCTTCGTTACTAATCATGGCGTCTGCACGTTGCTTTAAATGTGGAATGTTTGGAATTGACAGTTCCTGATAAACTGGTTCTGGTAAAACAATTTGTCCTCCATAAAGTTCATGTAAAATACTTGTATCATTTATCCATAAAAAAGCAGATAAACAATCTGTATCAAAAAATAAATCATTAGTCATTCAGATTAGCTTCCTCCTCATCATAATTGTATACAATATCTGCTCTATACGCTTCTAATAGGAGTTCTTCTCTCCTTCCTTCTGAGATAAGATCTTTTTCTGCTATTCTCTCAACCTTTCGAATATATTCTCCCGTAGTAAAAAACTGTTTCTTTTCCTCTGTAGAAAAATACAATTCCTTTCCATAACCTAGTCTGGCAGCCACAGTAGAAACTGTAAGATTTTTATATTTATCTGCAATACTATCACTAAGCAGGTTGTCACATACTAATCTATGAAGCATCGCTTGATGACTTACTTGGAAAAATTGTTCAGCGTCAATTATTTTTTCAAGACTCCATTTTTCTTTATCATGTTCGTATTCTAATAAAGCATCATACGGCATTAATAAATAGCTTGCAAATTGATCCGCTTCTCTTTCTGACTCAGATTTGTCACTATTCATACTCATATCGCAAATTACTCGTTGCATCCCTTCTTCATACAAGACGTGATATAATTCATGTGCTAAAGTAAATCTTTGTCGTCCATATGATGTTTTTGAATTTATGCAAATAACAATATCCTCTTTTTCTTTTGTACACATACCACTGATACGTGATGACATTGGATATTTAACAATTGTAATTTTTTTGTCTTTCCAACCATTGACAATTGCAAAGATATCAATTGGGGAATACCCATCTTCACTCCATAACCTTCGTATTCTCAATGCTAATGAATTTAACTCCTGCGCTGTTTTCATAAAGATTAGTCTCCTATCATTTCATTCATATAACGAATGTTCATAACTATTTTATTGACTGCCGCTATACTTTCCAAATCCTCTGATTGGATTCCATTGGAACGAAACGCAAAATTCAAGGGAATATAATCGTCTTCCACCCCCATCAAATAAGTATCCGAACATCCAAACAAGTTGCAAATTTTTTCAATAAGCGTAACACTTAAATTTCTCGTTCCATTTTCCAATTTAGTAATCATTGACTGATCGACATCCAAATAGTTTGCTAATTGTTCCTGAGTTATTTTACTTTCTTTTCTAAGTTGTTTTAAACGAATATTTTTTGTGTTTCCATCCATTTTATATTCTCCTTTCAAAGAACACACTTTATGTTCATTTACATTATAATCTATCATTGTCATATTTTCAACATTGTATTTCTCCATTTTTATGACATATATTTTATCTGATGTTTTAGCACGATTAATAATATCTTTTTCTTCCTACCCTGCAATAAATAAATCACAGATGATTTTCATTTTTCAAAAGTTGTAAAATCGTTGTAAGGTACGCCCCTATTATGAGGAAACCCTCATGAAATAAGAAAATTTAGACAAAAGGGAAACTTCTGCCGTGGCAAATAAATAATACTTTTATTATGTTCCGATAAAATCAAGAACATTTACATACTCTTTTCCTTTGTATGTGCGAAGGCCACGACCTAATTGTTGTAAAAAAACAGTTGGTGATTCAGTCGGTCTCAAGAACATAATCATATCAAGAGATGCAATATCCACACCTTCATTGAACATATCCACTGAGAAAATAACTTGCATTTCTTGATTCTTTAATTTCTCAATTGCCTGATTTCTGTCTCCTGAAAATTCACCATTTGCATTACTATATACAGCTACGGATTTTACACCACGTTTGCAAAATTCTTTCGCCATTTCTTCTGCGTGTTTTCTTGAACTGCAGAACCCCAAAGCACGTTTAGAACGATATTTCTTATAATATTTATAAATCAAATCGTATCGCTTAACGTTGCCAATATATTTATCATTCAAAATATATTATTTCTCTGTTTGACTGTTCTATACTCCCTGGACACCAATCAACAGTTATGCACCAATTCCCACGCTTCGTATGGATAGACGAATGACACGACTTGCACAGCGCAATCAGGTTACTCCGATCATGCGTATAGCCGCTTAAGTTTACTCGGCAAAAATCCCCCCGAACATTGCGAAAGCCACCGCAGATTTTCTCCACGATGGCTTCCATCTTTTCAATTTCTCTATTGTAATATTATCACATATCACCCACTGACTTATAGTGTTTCTTAATATCTCCGTACAGTTATGTCAATACTTATTACTTTTATAAAATAAATTTCCACTCTTCCCTCGCAAGATATACTTATTTTCTCGCAAGATATCAAATCAATTTGATATCTTGCGAGAAGTATTGTATAATATGCGAAAGAGATGTTAATTATATTACTGATTGGAGTTGATAATAATGATGACATGCAAAGAAAAAGCTTTGGAATGGGGTCTATCGATTCGTACAATAAATAATTTTTGCAAACAAGGTAAGATTCCGGGTGCCATAAAAGTAAATAGTCGCTGGCAGATTCCAGATGATGCCAAAAAACCTGATGATGGTCGCATCACCTCTGGCAAATATACTACATCTACTGAACCTCAAGTTCTTAAAACTCTTCCAATAGGAATTTCAGATTACGCACGAGCACAATCTGAATACTATTATGTTGATAAAACTTTAATGATTAAGGAATTTCTTGACCAGAAGCCACTAGTTTCTTTATTCACCAGACCTCGGCGTTTTGGTAAAACTTTGAACATGGATATGCTCAGAGTATTTTTTGAAATTTCAGATGAAGACACAAGCAAATATTTTGTTGGAACTAATATATGGAAATGTGGTAAGGCTTATCACGATCATCAAGGAAAATATCCGGTTATTTTTCTTACATTTAAAGATATAAAATTTGAATCTTGGTCCATAACACTTGATAAAATAAGAGCACTTTTACAAACTGAATTTGGAAGACATCAAATACTTCTTGATAGCGATAAACTTGCTCAGTACGAGAAAGAATATTTTTTAAGAATTCTTAATGGTACAGCATCTGAAGTAGACCTTACGTCCGCACTAGAAAAGCTATCACAAATGTTGAGAAAGCACTATAATATAGCACCAATTATTATCATTGACGAATATGACACGCCAATTCAGGAAGGCTATTCAAAAGATTTCTACGATGAAATCATTGGATTCATGAGAAATTTTTTCTCCGGTGCATTCAAAGATAATAAAAATCTTTCTTACGGTTTCCTCACAGGTATCCTTAGAATTGCACAGGAAAGTATTTTCAGTGGACTTAATAATTTAAATGTGAATTCCATTATGGATTGTGATTATGATAAATTCTTTGGATTCACTCATCAAGAAGTTCTTGATATGCTTGCATATTATAATGTGCTTGATAAAGAAGAAGAGCTTAAAGATTGGTATAATGGATATCTTTTCGGAAATGAAGAAATCTACAATCCTTGGTCCGTAATCAACTACGTATCAAAAAGCTGTGTTCCACAGGCTTATTGGGTAAATACAGGAAAAAATGAGATTCTTGATGATGTGTTAAAAGTTGCAACTGATGATATCACAGAACGCCTCCATTCTCTGTTGCAAGGAGAAAATGTTGTTGCACGAATTGATCAAAACGTTGTTTACCGTGAACTTTCTGAAGATCCAGGTAATATTTATAGTTTATTATTGGTAGCCGGTTACCTCAAAATATCAAAAAAAGAACTTCAACCGGATGGTTCTTATTTGTGTGAGGTATCCATTCCAAACAGAGAAATTGCTGCCGTTTATAAAAGCGAAATACTCTCCCATTTATTGCAGATTGGTGCAATTACAAGAACAACTGCAAATAAGATTGCAGAAAGTCTTTATATTGGCGACTTGTCTAAATTACAAAAAGCCATTGCTGAATACATGGATAAATCCATCAGTTTCTATGATGGCGGTTCAGAAGGATTTTATCATGGATTGTTTTTAGGCCTTATCGCTTTGATGGATAATCAATATAAGATTAAATCCAATCGCGAATCCGGAGACGGCAGATATGACATCTGCTTATTCCCAAAAACTTCAAAATATCCAGTTATCATCATGGAATTCAAATGGGGCAGCAATCTGAATAACGATACACTCGATGAACTTGCTAAAGAAGCATTAACTCAAATTGACCAGAAACGCTATGATTCAGAAATGTCTGAGATTGGTGTTACCAATATCCTCAAACTCGGAATCGCCTTTTCTGGTAAAAAGGTTAAAATCAGAACAGAATAATTATCAAAGTATCAAATACAATAATAGTAACAAATGGCCGGGAAGGTGAGTGTCCTTTATCACCTGACCCGGCGAAAATTTATTTACAGTTACATAATATTCGGTTATTAAACTCACACATTAAAAATTCGGCCAATATTCACAATATCATCATAACTTACCAACGTTACATTTCTCATTTCTTGAGCCTTTTCCATACAGCCTTTTGTAAATCCAGTTTTAGAAAACAAGAAATAATGTACCTTCGTATAATGAAACAATCCGCTTCGGTCAATCAAAGTCTCTAACACATCCAGGTCAACATTCTCGTTTCGCCATTTGCATTCGGCAAAGATAGCCGAACTGCTATCCTGCTCACCCATAATATCAATCTCTGTCTGAACTTTCTTTCTTGGATCATTTCCCCACCAACGCCCAAGCGATACAAATTCTATTGGCATACGCCCTTCTAGAAGCAATTTCCATAAATACTGCTTACATATTTCTTCAAATACTCTACCCATATAATCACTGAGCTGTGCTTCGATTCTCTTGTAAACAAGATTCACGGCTCCTCTTGCAATGGCAGAAGTATTATCCAGTACAAAGCGATACCAGAAATAGAACATATTATCCTCGATGGAGTAGATTGATTTCTTAGACGCCTTCTCCCCATATGGAGTTTCTTTCCTGATAATTCCAAGATCCATCAGATTCTTGAGATATCCGGAACAAACCGTAGTGCTTTCTCCTACTTTTGTCGAAATTTCTGACATTCTGGAATGTCCTGTTGCAACTGCTGTAATAATTGCATTATAAATTGCTGGTTCTCTTACTTCCTGTTTCAAAAGATTTAACGGTTCCTCATACAAAAAAGACATTGGGTTCAAATACGTATTTTTTATATTATCTTCCACACTTAACTTGTCATTCATCTGAAGAAGATACTGTGGTGTTCCTCCCGCAATCCCATATACATATGCTTTGTCTTCATCTGACAACCCACTTAGATAAGTACAGCACTCTTCAAAATCAAACGGCATAATCTTCATCTGTGCAGTTCTCCTACCATAAAGCGCAGCTTTATACGCAAGAACATGATCCTCCATGTATGACATTGAAGATCCACACAGGATAAGCATTAATTTTGAATTGTCCTTGTATTTGTCAATTAGCCTCTGCAATGTAGAAGCAAGACTTTTTGATGCTCTTGCCACATATGGATATTCATCTATAGCCAGTATAACACGGTCATTCTCTGCTAACTTAAATGCATACTCTAGTGCAGTCTGGTAAGACAAAAAGGATGTCTCTGCCTGAATTCCGCTGCTAAACTCAATGATACTTTTGCTGAAATTCTCCAGATTCTGCTTCTCATTACTCTCTACACCCATAAAATAGATAGCCTTTTTATTATCAATGAAATGATTGATCAAAGCTGTCTTTCCTACACGACGACGTCCGTATATTACGACGAATTCAAACTTATCTGATTTATATAATCTGTCTAAAGCTTCTAATTCTTTGTCTCTTTCAATAAACATATCTGCACCTCCATTTCTACATCCTCATTATAATGCTAATTTATATTTTAGTCAATCGTACTTTACTAAATCATATCTTATTTAATTATCACTCTCTGTATGAAACATCAAATCTCCGTCTTTTATCTGGATAATTTCATCGGCTTCTTCTGCCAAGTGTTTACTGTGTGTTACGACAATTACACATTTTCCAAGTTCGTGTGCTGTTAATTTTAATAGCGCGATAATCTCATTTGCAGTAGCTTCATCAAGATTTCCTGTCGGTTCATCTGCCAGCAATACTTTTGCGTCACTGGCTAAAGCTCTGGCAATGGCTACTCGTTGCTGTTGACCGCCGGATAGCTGCAAAACATTTCTTTTCCAATCTTCGCAAGGAATATTTACTTCCCGTAACAGAGTTTCCGGATTTTTATTCCCGCCCAGTTTGACATTTTCCTCCGTAGTCAGATAATCAATCAGGTTATAATTCTGAAAAACCAAAGATACATTATGTTTCCTATGGAAATTTAGTCCTTTTATCTGTATATCTTCACCGTTATAAAAAATGTTTCCCTTTACCGGAGTATCAAGTCCGGCAAGCAACGATAAAAATGTTGTTTTTCCTGCACCGCTTTGGCCCACGATCGTATAAAATCTGCCTTCCTCAAATCCTATAGATACATCTTTTAGAATCTGTTTCTTTTTCTGTGATTTATAAAAATAATCTACATTCCTTACATCTAATATCATTCCCTGAACCTCCTTAACTCATTTCGCTAAAAATATCCTTTGGATTCCTGCGTATTACCATAATGCCGGAAACACCAACTGAAAAGATAATCATTACAACGATACAACCAATGTCAAGTAACATAATCTGAGGAGAAATAGCTACAATAACATCTGTAACAGTTTGTTCTGATTCTTCAAATGGTTTCGCAACTTTTCCCTCGTCCAACAAATCTTGCTCCTTTTCCTGCTGCACCTGTTGTTCTACCAAATAGTTTGCAGTTATCTTTGAAACACCGGGCGCCACGGTAAAAGACAGCATAACTGCCATAGCAGCGATTAAAAATGCTTCTAAAAGAATTTGTCCTAAAATTTTTACCTTTGCTGTTCCAAGTGCAAGTAAAATACCGATTTCCTGAACCCTGTTTTTTATCCAAAAGACAAATACCAAACTTAAAATAACAGAACCGGCGCCAATTACTATAACAAGAAGCATTTGACTGATGTTCTCCAAATCATTGAAATTAGAGGACATCGTTTCAAGATTTCCGTTATTGTCAATCAGATCATAACGTTCCCAATCAATATCCACTTTTTTAATTGCTTCTTTTACAGAATCATACTGATTTACATTCCGGACTTTAAAATATGCTTTCTCATATAATGGATTCCCTGTGTTCCCATCTGCTTTCTCCGGAAAATCCAGATCCGTAAATATCACATTTTCAGAACGGTAAGTATCGCCCCACATATAAGGCGTCATTTTTTGTTTTACTTCATAAACACCAACAATGACCGCTTCACAGGCAATCGAGTTTTCTTTATCATGGTAATCATTGAATTTTAACTTATCCCCTAAAGCCAACTGATTTTTTTCTGCTAATTCCTCTGAAATTACACATACATTAGAATCATCTGCATTTATCAGACGGCCCTCTTTTATCGTTACATTTCCCGATAACACATTAGAATCCATCTCCATTTTTTTATTCCCAATCAGACTAACTCCTAAAATATCCGAACTCTGGTCTACATCGCTGTCCTCTATTCTGGAAAAATTCACTGGATTTACCGCAGTAACAGCGGTTGTTAGGTTATAATCGAGAATCCCTGAAACAGACGCAATTTCTTCTATATCTTCCATTCGTAGCGTTTCAAATGAATTGTCTGTAGATACTCTCCAAGACGTACCCCCTGCAAGTTCCAGTTTTTCCACAAGAACGCCATCCAGGCTGCCCTCCACATTTTCCCCAAGTTTGTTTAATACTTCGTCAATCCTTGTATGACGGTTCGCTTCATTTTCTGCGAGCAGAAACCCTGCACCTACAGCCTGCCTTGTTTTATCTTGAGTTGCTACACTTGCATTTTTGCTTGTCATACCGGATAACAGAAACAGGCTGATAATAAAAACTACTAAAAAAAGCAAAATGCTCTTTACAGGTTTTCTTATTACAGAACGCACGGCCAACTGAAAACTGTTCATTTCTTATCCCTCCATTCTTGATAAAGTGTCTCTAGGATTCGCTTTTAATATTGGAAACAGTGAAACCACCACCGCCGCCAATACAATGAAGCTCCCCCAAATCATCAAACTGCCTATATCCTTTCCTTGCAGAAAAACATTCAAAGAAATTTCTGTTGTTTCCGAATGAGTAAGCGCTTTCTGTAAAAATCCAGCCATAAGACTGCCCAAACCACAGGCACCAATTACAGATACCATAAACACCAGAAAAGACTCCAAAAATACTTGTAAAAAAATACTGTACTTTGATTTGCCAATACTAGTAAAAATAGCGGCTTCTTTTTGCCTTGTACGCATCCACATACAGAGTAAAAGTGATACAATCACGATTCCAGTTATAAGTGTCAGAACAAGCATAAGATTTGCTACTCTTGTAATCTGTTCTAACGGCAGCGCCATTTGTCTGTATAAAGTATCAGAAGAAGTAAAACTTACCTTTTCAGAAAGAACAGAACGAAGTTGTTCCTCCATCATAGAAAGCTGCTCAGGATTTTTACAGTATACCGAAACTTTATAATATCCTGTATTTCCCAAGAACTGCGAATACGATTCGTTATCTACAAATATCTGGTTTTCAATTCTGTCTGCCGAATTCATTTTTTCTGTCTGTTTTCGTTCACTTCCTGCTAAAAACAACCCGACAATTTTTAAGGAAATAATCTTCCCTTCTGCATTTTCTATTTTAATATCATCCCCCAACTCTAACCCATTGGAATCCGCCAGCAAAGAATTGATAACAGCCCCTCTTTGATCCTTTGTAATATATTCGCCAGAAACAAGACGATATTGCCCCTCATAAAATGCACTGTCATTTTTCAAATCATCATAAGAGAGCAGCGTTATTTTCTGGTTGTTTTCTTCCATAGAATCATTGGTCGTGACAGGATAAAAATTGTTTGGAAACGCCTGCCCTTTATCCTGACAGTTGACCTCCGATACTTCTTCTAAATTCAATATTTCTTCTACTTCTTGCTGTGTTATCTTATTTTCTTCTTTTGCAATTTCCAAAACAATTTTGGATTTGGCTTTTTCCTGTATCGCGGCTTTAGAATCTTTTGTTGCCCTGAGAATCATATTGGTGCTCAATATCATACTGCTAACCAGCAATAACACGAAAAACAAAAGAATCGCTTTTGCCTTTTTCCTTTTCAGATAACGAAACGCCAGTTGATAAAATGTCACAAATGTACCTCCTTTACTCATAACGCACAATGATTATTTTTGCAGCTGTCAGATTATGCGTATCTTCAAAATCACCATAAATTAACAAAGAAGTTTGTTTCTTTATATCTGATATGGAAGCGTCGTTAATACTTGCTTTTCCAGTTGTTATATTTATGTTTGCTTTCTGGAAAATGCAATCTGTTTTATAAGATATATTTACATTCGTTTCATCATTTTCGTTTCCGGGAGCAGCGACAACCGCTGTATTCTCATCTTCATTTGTAACTGGAGTGACTGTGCAGCCACTATCAGAAAATTCAACAACACTTCCTCGTAGATTTGATGAAAGAATCAAGCTCTCCCCATCTGTATTGTCTGATGTCCCCACATTATCTGCCACGTTTGATATGTCATTATCCTTTGAATCATTGATGGTATTATCATTTGTGGCATTGTTATCTGTATTTTCTGGACTTCCACCTTCTGATACCCCGCACCCGGACAATGCCAGAACGCACATTCCTATCAATATACCTCGCATAAACTTTGTGAATTTCATTATCATTCCACCTTTCTTTTTTGATTGTGCCACCATTTTAAATAAAAACCTTTCCAAAAATCCTGTAAGATGAAAGAAATTCTTTCTGGTTTTTTACAGGATTTTTAGATACTTTTCTGTTATACTGTTTTTTATGATAGATAGAAAAGGATTTGATAAATATGAAAATACTTTTATTAGAAGATGATTTAGAACTTTGCAATATCATACAACTGGAATTAGTGAAAAATGGATATATCGTTGATTCCTGTAATGACGGAGAAACTGCTATGTTATATGCTTTAAATACAGACTACTCTTACGATCTGGCCATTATAGACCGCATGCTTCCTGTGATTGATGGTTTAACCATTATAAAGGCCATGAGAGCAAAGGGAATCTCTATCCCAGTTATCATCATTACCGGAATGTCTGCACTTGATGACAGAATAGAGGGATTAGACAGTGGCGCTGATGATTACTTAGTAAAACCATTCCATGTGCAGGAACTGTTGGCAAGAGTACGGGCTCTGACACGCAGACCAGCAGAAATAAGAACAAATGAAAAAATGATTTTTTCAGACTTAGAATTTGATAAAATGAACCGGGAATTACTTTGTAAAGACAAACAGATTCTTTTAACTGCAAAAGAATCCGAATTATTATATGTTCTCATGCAAAATCCGGAAACGCTTTTTTCAAGAGAACAACTCATATTAAAAATATGGGGAACAAGCTCCGACGTTGAACCGGGAAACGTAGATAATTATATCTCTTTTCTCCGCAGGCGGTTAAAAGAGCTTCAAAGTTCCTGCAAAATAAAAACCGTCTATGGCGCCGGATATAAACTGGAGGGATTCGATGCTTAATAATTTATATAAAAAGCTGCATATCATGTTTACAATCTCGATTATGCTGATCATTACACTGATTATAGGTATTCTTTCCGTAAACTATATCAAAGAGCAATCTGTGAATGACAGTACCTTTTTTCAGAGAATGGCTACATTTATGATTTATCAGCTAGAAGACAGTGACCAAAACATAGAAACTGTACTACATTCTTACGAAGATAAATATTCTATATTCTGCTCTGCCAAAGACACTAATGGAACTGTGATATATAAAAGTAACTTGAATTTCCCTACGGATACCAAAACACTTCTGGAAAATTTTAATAGTCAAATATCCAAGCAGCTGACACTGGTCACAAATCCTTCGTCTATGTCAGAGCAAGATGGGATTATTGAAATTACTGGCACATCCAATGAAAAATATTGGGGAATTTCCGCAAAAGTAATTTCCAAAGACGATAAGACGTATTATTTAGCACTGATTTATAAGCAAAAATCCGTTTTTCAAATCTTGCAAAAACAATTTCCTTCCTATTTTGCTCTATGGTTTATTGCTTTATCATCCGTAATCTTTGTAAGCCGGCTTCTATTGAAGAAAGCATTTAAACCAACGGAACAGGTCTTAAAAAGTCAGAAAGAATTTATTGCTTCTGCCTCACATGAACTAAAATCTCCGCTTGCGGTCATTCTTGCCAATGTTGAGCAGTTGGAGCAACAGGCGGATAATCAAGGACTTCAAAAAACAATAAAAACTATAGATTCTGAATGTATGCGAATGTCAAGGCTGGTAAAAGATATGCTGCTGTTAGCGTCCTCTGACGCTAACACATGGTCGTTATGTAAAAGTAATGTTAATGTTGATACGTTGCTGATTACTTTATATGAATCTTATGAGCCGATTTGCATTAGCAAAAAAATATCTTTACATTTGGATATTCCGGAAAACAGTTACCCGATGCTTTATACAGATCAGGAAAGGCTCATGCAGATACTGAATATTTATATGGATAATGCAATCCACCATTCCGTAGATAACAGCCATATTGAAATTCAGACAGAATTAACGGCCAAAAATATAACATTTCTTGTGGCAGACCACGGACAGGGAATTGCCCCAAAAGACAAGCCATATATTTTTGACCGTTTCTATTGTGCTGATAAATCAAGAACTGATAAATCAAATTTCGGTTTGGGATTAAGTATCGCTAATGAACTGGCAAAAATGTTGAATGGCAGGGTTGGATTCAAAGATACAAAAGGCGGCGGCGCTACGTTCTTTGTAACCATTCCTCTCAAATAGTTATGAAGGGGCTGCCGGTTATAGAGCAAAGCGGGCAAGCCCACTTCAGCTCCCCATCCCCTCACTCATGAGGAGCTTGCACGCTTTTTTCTGCAACCATCGCTTTAATTGCTTCACAGGTAAATACTGCTGTTCCAATGCCTTACTCCTGTCAAAATCGGGACTATCCAGAATCTCCTTAATATCTTTCAGTGAAAATTCCAGTTCTTTGAAAAGCAATATATGCTGCAGGCGCTCTAACGCTGTTTCATCATACAGCCGGTAGCCTGCTTCGGTTACTTCTGTGGCCGGCAGAAGTCCGATATGATCATAATGGTGGAGAGCACGTATACTTACTCCCGATATTTTGCTGACTTCATGTACTGTCATCATTGCAGATCACCTCTTTCTCTGTGGTAATCTTACTATAAACTATGACGTAATGTCAGAGTCAATACTTTTTTCTAAATATTCCCCTAGTTTCTCCACCAGCCCTAAATCCGCCGGCAGCCAGTTCACACTCCCCAGCGTTTCTTTCGTCAGCCACTTCGCTGCTTCATGCTCTTTGAGCACCAATTCTCCTGATTTAATCTTACAAATAAAACATTTCATAGATAAATGAAACTTCGGATAATCATATTCTACCGTATCCAGCAACTCCACAACTTCCACTTCCGTATCCAGTTCTTCTTGAATTTCTCTTACAATCGCAGCTTCTGGTGTTTCATCCGCTTCGATTTTTCCACCTGGAAATTCCCAGCCATCCTTAAATTCACCATATCCACGCTGGGTTGCAAACACCTTGCCATTTTCAACAATAATCGCTGCTACTACTCTAATTGTTTTCATCTTATCTCCTATCATCTCTGTTATCCGTTTACGATATACTCATAAATATCTTCTCTCACTGGCGTATCCAGCATCCATTCGATTTCTACTGCCGTTTTCTCCGTATTTGGCATCACAAATTCTTTCACCATACCGGTTGCTGTCATTCGTCCAAGATAATAAAATTCCTTTGATATTTTATCGTCTTTATTTTTTCTCACAAAAAGTTGGACATCAATCCCTCGTTCTTTTGCGTGAATAAAATTCTGCACATCTTCTGAGTCAATGCTTCGTCCACTTTTGGAAATTGCAATCAAACGATTATACGCGGTAAAGTGATCTTCGTATTTTGTTGTATCACTGATATCGTCCTGTTTATCATAATTGATAAATACCGGAAAAGTTTTTGTTTTCTTATCGAATTTATAACCACCAATATTTAATGGCACTTCATTCTTCTCCCAATTCAGTAAACGACAGGCATCTTCGTATGTATATTTCTGATACAGCACCAAATTCGTATCCTGATAGCGTATACTGAAATTTTCTTTATATCGACTAATTCCAAAATCAATTAATTCTTCTAAAATATGATAAAAATCCGGATTTTGAAGCATTTCATCAAATGATTTTGAAACCTTATAATCAACATCCTCTTTTTCCAAGAATACACATGGTGCATAGGTCTTCTTTGCCACACTGGTCGCAAATTTGTTGGTCATCATATTCACAACATTCTTTACACAATGTTCATCCATGGAACAATCATAATTTTCCTTCAAAGATTTCTTTAATATCTTCATCAAACCATGATGATATTTCAATAAACGTCTTAATAATTCCAGCTCATGAACTCGCTTTCCGCTTGCTAACTTCTTGGACACAAATTCAACAACTTTTTCCTCATCTTCAGACAAACGAATCGTATACTCTTTTTCATATTTCACAAGGAATTTGTAATAAGAGCCTAAACTGTTATTATCAAAAATTCGCAGTACATCCATTTCACCATATTTATCAAAATCAGATAGCGCCGGGATGTGTCCCAATTTATTTTTCAGATTCGTATAATTCTCGCGAATCAATTTAATGTCGCTAAAGTTGGCATTATCGACAGCCTGGAAAATCCGTTTTCTGGAAATTTCATCAAAATGAATTGTACTTGCACCAGGGATTACACGCCCACCCTCTGTTACATAACGGCGAATATTATCCTTGTTGTAGCTTCTATCACCGGAAAGTGCAATCGGAATCATAAAGTTATTCCGGTAATTTCCAATAAAATCTAATACAACTACATACTCTTTATCTTCTGCCTTACGAAGGCCTCGTCCCAGCTGCTGAATAAACACGATTGGCGATTCTGTCGGCCGCAGCATAATAATCTGATTGATTTCCGGAACATCTACACCTTCCGAAAATATGTCCACAGAAATAATGTAATCCAACGCATCCTGCGCTTCCTCCCCAGCAAGTCGCTCAATAGTTTCTGCTCTCACCGCTTCTGAATCACTTCCACTAAGAACCCTCGTCCTCCAACCTTTATCATTAAATTTGTGAGACAATTCTTTTGCTTCATCGATACGACTGCAAAAAATCAGCCCTCTTACACGTTCTCCGCTATATCCGAAAAATTCTGCCTGTTTCATAACGTTAAGTACACGTTCCTCAGATGTCAAATATCTAAAATGTTTCACTTTTTCTTCAATTGATTTTCCCGCATCCGCAATCACTTCCAGATCCGTAATTCCAAAATAGTGGAATGGACATAACAGATTCTCTTCCATGGCATTTTGAAGACGAATTTCGTAGGCAATTTGATGGTTGAAAATCTCATAAATATTTCTTCCTTCCAGATTATCATCACGCTTGTCCGGTGTTGCCGTCATTCCCAGCCACAATTTAGGTGTAAAATAGTCCATAATTTTCTTGTAACTATCTGCAGAACTGTGATGCGCTTCGTCAATAATAATCAAATCCCACTCATCTCTCCCATATCTGTTTAACATATCTTCTTTGCTTAAGGTCTGCACTGTTGCAAACACAAAATCCGCATCATAATCCTGGTATTTTCCGGCCACCATCCCCATAGACACTTTACCATCAAATACTTTGCGGTATGATTTCATCGCCTGCTTTGCAATCTGATTACGGTGTACCAAAAAGAGCACCCGTTTAAACTGCAACTCTCTAGCCGCAAATGCAGAAGCGTAGGTTTTTCCAGTACCTGTCGCCGAAATCAACAATGCCTTGTCTTCTCCGGCCTCATATATTTTCCGCAGATTATTGATAAAACCTACCTGCATAGAATTTGGCTGTAGCCGGTATATTTCCAACGACGGAACTTCTGCCCTCCGTGCAATTTCTTTCTGCTTCTGAATAACTTTATTTTTAATATATACTTCTGTGTAACTTTCTATAAATTGCTCAAATGGCAATGACTGTTGTACATTCCACAACTGTTCAAACTCTGCTACCACATTCTGTGCATATTCTCCCTGCTCCGCTGAAACAATCTTCGTGTTCCACTCCCGATTGGTCGTCAGCGCACTGAGCGTCATATTAGAACTCCCCACAATGATACGATACATTTCTTCTTTCTTGAAAATATATCCCTTTGTATGGAATCCCTCCTTCGCATTCGGTGTTACAAACATTTTCACTTTAATATTTTTAAATTCCGAAAGTATACGAAGTGCCTTAGGCTCACTGAACATTAAATAATCCGTAGTAAGTATTTTCCCAGGGATACCTCGTTGTTCTAATTCTCTAAATGTCTGAAGCAGCGGTGTAATCCCACCCATGGTGATAAATGCGACGCTGATTGCAAATCCATCACAGGACAAAAGCTCATCCTCAATGGATGAGATCACTTTACGTCCTTCTCTATAATTATTTGATACAAACTGTGGCTTATAAGCCAAGTTCGAGGAAATATTTTGATTGATAAAGGCTGTGGCTAAGCCTTGATTTAATTGTACTATTTTCTCTTGATTCATTTTCCTACGATTCCTTACGATAATCTGAACTCTTTAACATAAGCTCGATTATTCCAAATGTATTATTAGTGCGTTTTTCGTCCTACAACATATCCAAATACATATCCAACCTTGCATTGATGTATCCTGCAATCAGATTTTCCATTGCCAAAAGGTTGTGTTTTACATGATACTCATCAAATGCATTGTAGTAAACAATTCTATCTGTAAACTTAATATCAATAGGTGGATATCCTGCTTTCATCAATTCAAGATTCACAAGCAGCCTTCCGGTTCTGCCGTTACCGTCAATGAAAGGATGGATACTCTCAAACTCGATATGGAAACGAGCCAGTTTCGTCACGATATGCTCCGTACTCTCTGTAAAATCATATAACAACTGTTCCATCTTCGGCTCGATAAGATACGGCTGAACAGGTTCATGCTGTGCACCCATAATACGAACCGGAACTCTGCGGTATACACCACGGTCTTCTTTCTTATCAGCAAGGACGAGATAATGAATCTGTTTGATGATGCTCTCACTAATTGGAACATTATCTTTCACAAGTTCACTCACAAAGTCAAACGCCTCTTTATGACCAACTGCCTCCATATGATCTTTTAACGGTTTCCGGTCAATCGTAAGACCCCGAAGTACCAAGTCTGTTTCTCGCAAGGTAAGGGTATTCCCTTCAATGGCGTTAGAGTTATATGTGTATTCCACAATAAATTCTTCGTTAAGCCTTGCCGCTTCGCCTGCTGTCAAAGGTCTTCTTCCATCCAACTCTACCTTTTTTCGATCGATTTGTGCTAAAAGACTCTCCTTTGATTTGTATCGGCCATCAGCAGGTTTCTTTACATCCACAGGAATTTTCCAACCGCGTCCTTCTTGGTACGCACCGGGAATTTTCCCTTCAGAGCAAAGAACTCGGATTCTTCTATCAGAAATACCCCATTTTTCAGAAGCCTGTTTTGCTGTCATAAACATAGATTATCCCTCCAATTTATCATATAGTATACCACTTCAACGGAACAGTATCAACAACATCGGAACAACACTTTTCAAAATAACGGAACAATGCAGAATCCGTTTTATTCTAAAAAGGCACCTGCATAGCCGCATGGTGCCTTCTACTCTCCTGGAAAAAGGAATTTGTACATATATAGTTTTCATCAGCTGGATCGTAGTTTTACCACGAGAAATAAGTTCCGCATCAGATTTTTGGATTTCACTTGGAAGCATAATAATTCTCCATGCATGTTAATAACTAATCCTAAAGTAATCCAAATATGCTTTATATCTATCCTGTGCCATCAAGCAAGTATCTGTCAGATAGCCTTTCTCATTGTTCCATTCCTTTAACCCACGGTAATAGAACATTTTTAAATTATCTTCGATGATGAACGGAACAATATTGTATTTCAGACACTCCTTGAACATAATCAGTCTACCCACACGACCATTCCCATCCTGGAATGGATGAATTCGTTCAAACTTCACATGGAAGTCCAGAATATCTTCAAAAGTCTTTTCTTCTTTTCCGTTATACTCTGTCAACAGAGCTTTCATTTTATCGGCTACTTCTTCCGGAAGTACTGTATCCATACCACCAACTTCATTCGGCATTTTTTTATAATCGCCAACAGCAAACCAATCCTTTCTGGAATCACTGGTTCCGTTCTTCAGGATCAGATGAAGTTCTTTTATGGACTTCTCTGTCAGTGTCGCTTTTGCATTGTCGATAATCATATCAATACAACGGAAGTGATTTGCTGTTTCAATCACATCATCCACATTCAGCACTTCTTTTTCTACACCGATAGTGTTAGTTTCAAAAATATATCTGGTCTGATCATGGGTAAGGCAGCTGCCTTCGATATGATTAGAGTTGTATGTCAAATCAATTTGTGTCTTATGGTAAATTCCGCCGGAATGTTTACTTGCTTTCTGTTCTTGCAGAATATTTAGCAATGTAATCGGCTGCTCTTTCTTCTTATTGGAGCGCTCCGGTTTCTCTGCATTTTCAGGAATATTCCAAGTCTTGCCGGTAAGAAACGCTCCATTTACTCGTCCCTGTGCACAGTAATTTCTAACACTGCGCTCCGACACATCCCATTTCTTAGCTATTTCAGTAACTGAAAGGTATCGCATCTGCTCTTCTCCGTCATAAATCAACTCTAAATTTAAACTTCATTACGATATAGTATACCACATTATCGGCAAAAACCTCAACATTTTTATATTTAATTTGCATGTTTTTTGCCGTTATTGGAATTATATATATCATCTCAATAAAGCCATTCATTCCTTTCTTTATCGAATATCTCTCTAAATGCTTCATAATCCGCTTTCGGGATTTGATACTGTTCTCCTGCATTCTGTTTGCTTATGGAATATGTTCTTTCACTGCATCCAGCAAATATGCAAATCTCCATCAACAAATCCAATACCAACCGCTTGATATTGTTTTAATTTATAAGCATACTTTCCATCGGCAGGATATTTTTCCACTAAACCAATAAAAAATGTTTCTATTGTTTCCCAATCACTTTTTCTCACTATTATAAACGGATCATCTCTTGTCGTAAATACCTCATAACATGCCCAATCTTCATCATTTTCATCAAATTCAGATGTCCCAACCATTCAACAAATGATGCTTTAGGATTAAACATCCTATAGTAAAACAATTCTTTACCTTTCTCATCATTTTCTATAAAATCAAATTTCACAGGAATATAAAAACCAACCTCTTTTATGCCTTTTATATTTTGTAATAGTATTTGTTCAATTTTCATCGCTTGTCCTCCCCTTATTGGAACATTATAACAGATTGGATTGAGAAAGTATGTGAGAAGGTAGCTTGGATTCAAGAAATTTATGTGAGGCAGGTTGGACACGGATGAGCAAAACTATACGGATATGCCCACTCGTTGGGAAAAATTGGTAAGGTTGCAAGCTGAAAAATCCAATTTTTTCAAACTTTTGCGAAATTTTGGAGTATAAAACTGATTATATGTTCCATTTACATTTTTCTAATGCTACTCATCCTCTTTGCACAGAAAAACATAAATATCTACCCCTGTCCACTTTTTAAACCTCCTTTCACAAAATTCTGCTGGAAAGAACATCCCTTTTTCCAATGCCTCCTCTAGGCTTAAATAGAAATCTGCTATTTCCTCCTCATCTAATTCCAATTTTACTTCTTGGTTCGTAATTATTAAATTTTCTGCTTCATCCATTTCCGTAATTTCAATAAAAAAATTTTTATTCTTTCCATTATTGGAAATTACTATTGAAGGAATATCTCTTATTATTTCCAAGTATCGCATCATTCTTTTTATACCACTTGTATTCATTCTTAAATGGAAACTCTTTCTTCCAGTTTGTATTAATTCAATCATGCTATCATCTTTTTCCTCCTACTATTCTAAATTCCCCAAATTTTTCTGCCGCTCAATTGTTGTATTGTAATATTTGCTGTTTGAACTTATAGTATTTATCTTATTCAGGGAATAATCTCCGTATTTTATTAAGATGATAAAGTCTCATCAATAATTAATTCTCTCTGAATTTTCACGGCGATTTCCAAAATTGTCGCCCCTACTCCTAGCAATTTGGGTTCCTTATATAATTCTTCTTCACACTTATTAAAAATTTTGTCTACAAATTATTTTTAACATACTACATTTTTCACGAATAGCATGTTCATCAAAATAAACACCCGGAATATTCAAGTCATCTATATCCTCAGAAAACCTGGCAGCCATGTCACATAAATCACCCAATTCTTCTTTTTCCTTTGAATTTAATACGTCATAATCTAATTCCAAATCATATATCCTTGTAAATTCATCACAAAATGTAACTATATCATACTCATTTTGTAATAAACCATCAATTAAATACCAAAGTTGTTCTTTTTCTGTCATGAATTATCTTATCTCCTCGATATACTTCAGCCAAATTTTGTATTTTTCATACAATCGTTTATAGTTTAATTCTTTAACAGAATGACACGTACAATTTATAACAATTGCTCTGGAATCTAATGCTCCTCCCGTAAATCCAAGTAATACTGGCATATTAACAGAAACCAGGTTTCTAGGCTTTGTATAATATCCCCAATATATTCTTGGTGCATTATTCCTGACCATCACCTCCGCAAAATATATGGCAAGATCCATTGCTATGTTCCATGTACTTAATGCCAACTGCTCTTCTGCAATAAACTCCCGCATCCACTCTACTTCTTCTGCCCTTTCCGCTTCTATTTCTTCTGGTAAACACGGTTCTACAACAATCTTTCCTTCATACTACTCCCAAAGCTTTAGCTTTTTTTTGTAAAATCAACTCCGGCTGCTTGAACTTCTATAGGTGTTTTTATTACCCTTTGTTTCATATCGCCTTAATCCCTTTCTATATAATTTACACTTTTCATATTACTGTTGTACTCACATCTAGACTTTTTAAATCCCTTTTCTTATTGATATATACTAGAGGTATTTCATCATTAACGCTCTTCCAGCTCCCTGGTACATTAGAGTAACCTTCTAACGTAGCGATATATCCATTGCTAATAAATAAAATAAATCCTACTGCTCCATTAATTCCATCTACAATACCATTTACATCACCAAAAACAAAATCTTGTTTTACTGTATCATTTAAGGGTATTGCTTCATGACTTACCTTAAAATCAACATATAATCCCACACCTGTTTCCTCAATATCTATTATTTCGCTATGCTCATATTGACACTTTAATATTCTCAAAATTTCATGCTCTCCGTTCAGTAGTAAATTCATCACTCTTTTTATTAATTTGTCATACATATTATGATATCCTCCACTTATTTTTGATTCAAAAATGATCTATTCTAAAAACCCCATCTACAAATTTTCCCCGCACTGTAATAGGAAATTCCACTATGAAAACTTCAAAAAATCATCTAATTTTCCATACTAAAACTCCAAACTATCTGCATTGAGCAAAAAATATTTCATGCCCATGATCACGAATCCTTCCTCATTTCTCCAAGGCTTTTTCGATCCATTCACTATAACAATCTTCTTAAATGAATCCGGTATATTTCGAAATGAATTAAGTTCCTGTATCTGCTTTTCCTTTGAGGTCATATCATAAGCCACCTGAATGTAATATCTCTGACTGCCCTGGTTCACTACAAAATCAACCTCTAACTGCTTATGAACTCTCTTTCCTTCACTATTCTTTGCAAATACATCCACAATACCAACATCCACATTGTAACCACGCACAAGCAGTTCATTATAAACAATGTTCTCCATAATATGAGTCGGCTCCTGCTGTCTGAAATTCAGTCTGGCATTTCTAAGTCCAACATCCGAAAAATAGTATTTCAGATTTGCTCCTACATATTTTCTACCCTTAATATCATATCGGTCCGCTTGAGAAATCAAAAATGCTTCTGCAAGATAATCTATATGGTTGGATATAGTTTTATTGCTATAATTAATGCCTATTTCACTTTTGAAAGTATTTGATATTTTGGTTGGATTGGTAGGTGCTCCTATGGCAGAAGCAAGAATATCTACCAAAGTGCCCATTTCATCAACATTTTGAATCCTGTTTCGCTCTACCACATCCTTGATATAAACATTGGTAAAAATATTTTTAAGATACTCAACCTTTTGGCGTTCCACAGAGAATTGTGCCACCTGTGGTAAACCACCATATATCATATATTCCTCCCAAGCATCATCATAATCTCCATCAAAAGCCGCATAGAACTCTGCAAAAGACAACGGATAAATTCTGATTTCATCTCCTCTGCCCCTAAATTCAGTTACAATATCGCTAGATAAAAATTTAGAATTACTGCCGGTTACATACACATCAATGTTGCTGATACGAAGCAAGCTGTTCAGCACTTCCTCAAATCGTGGCATAAGCTGTACTTCATCCAAGAGCAGATAATACTTCTGTTCATCTTTCATTGCATCTTTAATATGCTGATAACACTTCTTTGGATCTCTCAGCTCCTCATTTTCAATGCCATCCAATGCAATCTCAATGATGTGGTCATTATCTATACCACTTTCCAATAAATATTTCTTAAACAATACAAATAACAGAAATGATTTGCCGCCTCTCCTGATTCCTGTGATAATCTTAATCATTCCGTTATCTTTTCTTATCTTTAACTGTTCAAGGTATGAATCTCTCTTAATCTCCATAGTATAACTCCTTGTTTTTGTGCATTGCACGAATTTTGGTAATATTATTTTACCGCTAAATTATTTTTACTTCAATAGTCATTACTATTTTTTGTACGTTTGCACTTTTTTATGTAGCGATTATAGAAGTCTGTGTTTCCGTAAATATTTGCTTGTCCAAAAGCAACAATTCAACCATAGCAAATTGGTTTATGAAAGTGTACAGGAAAGAGTCTTGAATTCAAGAAATTTATGTGAAGCGGGTTGGACACAGATGCGCAAAACTATATGGATATGCCCACTCGTTGGGAAAAATTTGCGAAGTCGCAAGCTGAAAAGTCCAATTTCTTCAAACTTTTGCGAGATTTTGGGGTATAAAGCTTGTTGTGTGGACATTCATGACCAATACGGTGGGCATAGGAAATCTGCGAAATGAAAAAATGTCCAACAGCACTAGGCAAGGATCAACCACATATGGAATGTCTTTTCATCAAAAGAAGCTGCTGTGCAAAGGCCTCACATACCAGCTTCTTTTTCCAAAACTATCTTTTAAAATGATCTTTCAATGTCGGTACTGCTCCAAGCGCCGTAAAGAGGTAAATCATCCCCAAATCTTTATAGTACATTCCACTATCAATCGCACCTTCACTAAGCAGCATCGGTACCGATCTAAACGATGTTATGGCGTCCACTTCGTATACTTCTGCCACTAAAAGCGCATACGTAGCCCAGTTGCTAAGATATACCATCACAATCATAAGTACCGCACAGATGACAATTGCTTTTACGCTGAATCCCTTGCCAAGTATCTGATAACCTTTCAAAGCACAGAATCCCATAATCACACCGGAAATGGAAGCTATGTATCCCCACTGACCAAGCAATACAATACACACCGCACCAATCAATGTTCCTGCAAATGCTCCAATAATTCCAAGCACCACTCTTTCCTTCGGCGCCTCCTGTACATTCGGTGCTGCAGAATAATTCGCATCATACTCATAGTTCACTGTTTCTGTTCCATTTCCTGCTCTGTCCATCTGTCCGTTTTCATTTGTTGTTTCATTCCATTCATTCATGTTCTTTTGTTCACTCATTCTTTTGTCCTCCTCTTGTTTTCCTGTTTTCATCCACAAATCAGCTTTCTATCTTGTCCCATACTTCTCTTTCCTCCAGAACAATGTGTCCACTCCAAGGAACACGTATAAACACGATTTCCCCGCTTCTCAAATAACGCGTTCTTGCAGAGCTTGCTATCCCAAAACGATATATTTCCCCATCTGGCCCCTCAACCTTTATCTGTTTCTCTTCAGTCTTATATGGAACAATCGCATATTCATATGGTACCTCTGGCTCATCCTTGAATTCATTCATTGTTTTTCGGAATATATATGTACAAACTATAAGTCCAGCACTTCCCAAACCACCTATCACAAAAGACAGATTTTTATACTCCTCTACAACTCCAATATATATTACACCTGTACATAATATCATCAGCGGTACACCCGCCAAAAGCATAAAACACATTCTCCTCAACAGTTTATACTTATACTCCTGATATTTTATACTTGTTTTTATGCTCATCTGTTGTAATCGTTCCATTCTAATTCCTCCTAACCTTGTCCTTTTGTCCTCTTACTCCTTTGGTACTGATATGTAATCCCACGTCTCCATAGTCTCAGTAAACGTCTTTCCTTTTGCTTTTGTTCGAACGATCACAACCAAAGTGCCATCCTTAGCCTTTACTTCATCGTCAAACTCCATTTTACAAATTTCCTCCTGACCATCCGTATAGACAAATATTTTTTCTTCATGAATATCCAACATTGTTACCGCATATTCCACTCCATACTCCGCTGCCGATTGAAGCCACCCATTCTTTTTGGCAAATCTTCGAAACAGAAGGATTGGCGTGATTAGGAAAAGAAGAATTACACCTCCTGTAATCAGCCATTTCACTTGAGAATCCATAAGCGTAACCACTATAAAGGCACCCATACTCCAAGTAATTTCCAATGCTAACAACATTTCATTTCGTTCTCTTTTCTTCTTGGCATATTTATACTCGCAGTATCTCTTTGCTCTCGTATAATTTAATGTTTGGAACTGTACCAACTGCCTTTGCTGTTCTTCTTTTAACTTTGCTGCTTTCTCTTCAATTTCAGCCTCCTTTTTAGCTTTTTTGCGCTCGTCCGTCCACACATACCCTCGTTTTTCTAATAAATATAAGTATCTGCATACTTCTCCGACTCCATACAACACACACAAAGCATATCCTACTATATTACCAATTAACATACTTTTAACTGGTATCCAAACCCAGCCCCATAACAATATCGAAAACATACTTGATCCACAATGCCACAGCTTCCAAAAAACAATGCCTTTTCTTGTCATGCAACGTATTTTTCTGTTTCGTATATATTGCACGAAATGAATCAGTACCATTGTCATTATTATAATGGTCATGGTACCCCTATCTGTTGCAACATCTCCCCAAATATAAGGTCCCTCTTTCTCATAATCTGTCTCTATACCGTTTATCTTAACCGGAATACTATAGTTTATGTATTCTCTTACTTCTACCTGATCTCCCACTTCTATATTTTTTGAAGCTAACTGATCAAATACTTTTTCCTTCTGCGTATCAGAATCTATACACACTACCATATAACCATTGAAATCTCCCAACGATATGCCATACTGATATTTTTTACATTCTGTTACAACTCCTTGATATACTTCATAAACTTCATTCACACTCGCAGGTATCTGCAAAAGCATTGTTCCCATCATAATTATCACCAAAAGAGGACCGCCAACCATCCATCTGCTTTTTCCTGGATTCTTTTTACTTTCCTCAACTGTGTCTTTCATATAACTTTGAGCTGAGAGCCAAAGAGGAACCGCCATCACTTGAACAAATGTAAGTATATAAGATCCCATTCGATAAACCTGCATTATACTTTTCTCTTCCTCCTCAAAATCAGACTACTTTTAAATACTAATACTTTTTATTTTCTTGCCTTGTAAGATCCCAAACTAGTCCAGATGTAAAATCAAATACGTCTTCTACGCCTCCCATAATACTGCTTAGAATTACTGTTTCAAACTCTTCTCTAACTGGGATACAATTATCCAAAAAAGTATTCATACCTCCTAAAGCAGCTTGTCGTACGCCATGCCCCAATGCTGTCCCATATACTTCTCCTCCTTTTTTATTATCTAATCTACTATTGATATAACTACTGCTAAAACCGCTGATTCCTCCCACTACTGCACCTGCATGTTTCATTCCTTCTAATAAAGTTCCTCCAAATCCTGATATAGCACCACCAATAGCCCCTGATATTATTCCATTCCTAACATTTCCGTTACTTATTTTACTCTGCAGCCCCCCTGATACAGCACCTCGCGTTGCGCCAATTCCAGCTTTTATACTCGCTTTCGCCAATGCAGGCTTTGTAATTTTAGGTTTCTTAATCGCTGTCTTTACCTTTGACACTGCCTTTTTAACTGCTTTTTTCGGCTTTTCTACTGCCTTTTTTACTTTGGATATCTTCGTCTTACTTGGCAGTTTCTTTTTTATTACCTTAACTGCTTTCTTGGCAACTTTAGCAACCTTTGGTCCCACGACTGCCCCGACTACTGCTCCGCCTATTGCGCATCCGGCAATAATCGCTACTTTCTTCCAGCCTTTTGCCTTGGTCTTCTTCGCAATCTTGCTTCCTGCAAAGATACCTGCCGCTGCTCCGACAATTCCACCGACAATTCTGGAAATGGCGATATGTCCGCTTGGGTCTTCGTAGTTTACCGGGTTGTTTGCACAATACGCATACAGGTGAAGCGTGGATGGCTTCTTAATATTTCCGCGGTAGCTGTCGCGGCTTAGGAATCTTCCATCTTCCGGATCATAGTATCTGGCATTTAGATAGTAAAGTCCTGTGCTTCTATCATAGATAGCTTCATTATAACAGATTTCGTTATAAAAGTCTGCGTTTCCGTAAATACTTGTCTGTCCAAAGTCCGTATATTGATAGGAGACGATGCTCGCTCCGGATGCGTCCCTAAGATTCGTAATGCTTCCTGCCGGATCTTTGTGGTAATAGTAATATCCTTCACCACTACCTGTCTTTCTTCCTGTCGCAATGATATTTCCTGCTGTTCCATGCAGATTCAGGCTTGTCCCTTTGCCGCTTCCATCTTCGGTATAGAGGACACTGCCTTGGCTATAATAGTAATTTGTCGCCGTTCCATTTTCGGATTTCTGGATGCGTGTACCGGAGCCATTGTACTGATTCGTCTGCTGGGTGATGGTCTTGCCGTTTTCTCTTACAGTGCATGTGGAAAGTCTGCCTGCTGGGTCATAGGTATTCTGCGTTTCTTTTTTGCTGATGCTGTCTGCTGCCTTCAGCTGATTACCGTTCGCATCATACTGATAGTTCTTAGACTCTGTTACGGTTCCATCTGCCTTCTTTGTCTCACTGGATAAAAGCTGATTGAGGCTGTTATAGGTATACCGTGTCGTTTCCGCTGTGCCTGCGCTGCTCTTTTCCTCTGTCAGGCGGTTGCCGACTGCGTCATAGGTATAGGTAGTAACATAGCTGTCTGCTGCATCTAACAAGTCTTCTACTTCGGTCTTGATAAGGCGTCCTCTCGCATCATAACTGTATCTGCGCACTTCATTCTGACAATCTGATGGGCTTTGCGGATACAGGTTCTGGATGGTTTCCTCTACAAGCCGGCTGTTTTTGTCATAAGAATACGTATAAGATTCTTTTACCGTTCCAGGCTCGGTGCTGTCCATATAAGACATCGTTGCCGGTCTTCGGCAGTCATCATAAGTATAACTGCAGGTGGTATACGCCGGATTTTCTACTCTTTCACCGGTATCTGAGATAGCGCGGTAATCCTTGATTGCCGAAACTGCTCCATACGCATCATATTCATAAGTACGAATGATGGCTTTCTTTCCATCCTTCCATACTGCCTCTATTCCTTGCAGCCATTTATTCGTATCGTATTTGTATTCCAGGGCTGCAACCTTCCAGTCAAGCTGTGGATAAACGACCGATAATAAATTGCCGTCAATATCATAGTTATACTTCGTTGTATGCGCTTCTTTTTCAGCTGCCGTAATTGCAGTTGGCGCTTTATTCGTATTTAATTCGGTTACACCGGTCAAACGTTTCAATCGGTCATACTTGAATTGGGTATAACGGTATAAGGTTGCCGTTGTTCCGCTTACGGTATAATCCAGCATCGTAGTCACATTGTCAGATTTATCATAAGTGTAGTTGGTACGCAGCACCTCCGCACCGGATGCATTTTTGTAATGTACCGTAGTAACACGGTCTTTTCCGTCATAATCAAAGATACGGCTTGTACCAAGGCTGTCTGTCTCTTTCGAGGTACGTCCTTTACTGTCATAGGTGTAACTGGTGCTGATTGCAGATACGCTTCCATTGCCCTTATCCGCTATGCTGACTGGCTGCATCGTGATGTTGTAAGTGGTTACCGAAGTTCTTCCAAGCGCGTCGGTCACGATATTCTGCGTATTTCCGTTCTTACTTGAGGTATCAAATTGATCGTACTGATATCTCGTTACACTTGCGGCTTCTCCTGCGATCTCCGGTTCCGTCACGGATGTCAGTCTTCTGTTCGCATCGTAGGTATAGGAGGTCGTATTGCCTTCTCCATCTGTCGTAGTCAGTACATTTCCGGTACTGTCATAGGTCATCTGCTGTGTCAGCGAATCGCTTGTCACGGTAAATGCATTCGTTTCTGCATCATATCCCGGATTCAATATCTGGCCTGCGGCATTTCCATTTTTATCATACAGATAGGCTGTAATAACCGGATTCTCATTATTCGGATCTGTTCCAAGCTGGCAGCTTGCCACTACATTTCCATCCGTATCATAATCGTAGTCTACATACAGACCATCTTTCTTCTGGCGAATGATCTTGCCAAAGGTATCCGTGTAAGTGACTTCCATAATCTCGCCATCCGGATTCTTTTCCGTTGTGATCAAGACATGGTTTACCGTTTCTTTTCCTTTCCCGGTGTTGATTTCCACGCTGCCATAGCTATACTCTGTCGTCCAGTTCTTTGACAAGTCATCTTTCTGGATTCCTTCCTTTACCAGGCGGTTCATATTGTCATAGCCATAAGTATAGACCGTTCCGTCCTCCGCAACTTCCTTTATACGCGTGCCGTTGGCATCATATTCATATGTGATGACATCTGTAATTTCACCCTGCTTTACGGTGATTTTTTTCACACGTCCAAATGGATCATATTCCGTCGTGGCAGCTGTTCCCATGGTGTCTGTGGAACTGATTTCGCGCCCCATGATGTCGTATACGGTTGTGGTAGTTACCGTATATTGACCGGATTTTTCTGTCTGTACTTCTGTTTTCTTGCCTGCTGCATCATAGGTATAGGTCGTCTCCGTAGAGGTGTCGTTGGCGCTGTCATTGATATAATACTCACGCTCGGACTTAATCTCACCTTTTATCTTGCCGGCTGTCGGATCATCCACTTCATAATAAGTCGTCTCTACGACACGTCCGTCAATGGCATCATAAGAACGGATGACGTTTCCATAGCTGTCATAGGTGTATCTTTCATCTAAGACAAAATATCCTTCTGCATTCACTTCCTGATATCCAACCGGATAATCTCTTAAATGCTCCGGTGCATTCGGATCATAAATATACGTACATTTAACACCATCTTCATCCACTTCTTCTGTGATACTTTCCCTGTTGGAATATTTTGTCGTATCTGTTTTTTCTGTTGTCTTTTCTACGACTTTTTGCCCTTCTAATTCCTGATATACGGTAGAATAGATTGATTTTGTACGCAGATTGTCTGTATATTCATAGGTGACAGAACTTCCCTTGCTGTCTACCATCTGGATGCTGTTACCGGAAGAAGGCTCGAATGTATTCGTTTCCAGCAAAATGCGCTCTGTTTTGTCGTTCTCGTTTACTTCTTTGTACGCGGTTGTCTTATTATGCTCGGTGTCATATTCAAGGGCAATCGCTTCCTGGTTTGGATATATGATCTTATCTGCCTTTTTCCCATCATATTCGATGGCGTAAATATTTCCGCAGGCATCCGATATATCCGTCAGCTGCCTGTCTGCATTGTATCCAAGCGTCCACTCCCTGATAGAGGTCTGGTCCGTTCCGGTTTTTACTACCTTTGACAACCTTCCGTCACTATATTCGTAATTTACCTTACTGGTATCCGGCAGACGGACTTCTTTTACCGTAAGGACATCCGGCCTTGCTTTGCCTTTGATAAAATCTGCTTCCGTGTAATAGTCAAATTCCATCGTTAAGTTTTTACTTGTAATGACCTTTGCAAGAAGACCTTTATTTGTCTCATATTCAAACAACAAAAAATTCCCGTTTGCTTCTGACATGTAGATCAGCTGACCGCTGGAGTTGAAGCGGTATTCTACATTGTCTTTTGTTTTCATCGTGAACTCACTGACCACTTTGACTTTTTTCTTCTTGTCCTTGACTCCTACGGTTTTGTCCGGAAGTTCTACTTCTTCGGTCTTGGATTCCTTTTTCAGCTCCGTGTATTTTCCCATGGAGGAAATGTAAGCTCCATCGTCTTTCTGACTATAGAAATACAGTGTGCCGTCACCGTCTTTTAAAACGATATTTTTAAAATCCAGGGAATCGTTTTTACAGATGTTGACTAATTCCATATCAAAACTATGGGTCCAGCCCACTCCAAACGCGGTTTTCTCGGAGGACTGACTGTTGTAGGTACGCTCCAGCATGACCGGAAGCTGTTCGTTTGGAATCTCTGTATCCACTTGCGTATACACAAGATTCCCCTTACTTTTTTCAATTGCTCCGTTTCCCGATGGTGTGTCAAACTCTGCATATTCCCAGTATTCTTTTAATCCAAGGCGTTTAACATATTCATCTGCATCAATAACGGTACTCGCTACTTCTTCGGAAAAGCTGCTGGCTCTTATGATATTTCCGGCGCCATCCTTTTCGACTGCCCGAATCCGATAGTAAAATGTCTGGGAATAGTTGACATTCATCTCTGCCCAATAGTTTGCTTTCAGATTAGAAGCTACAAGATTATCGGCAGATGGAACAAAACCTTCATCCTGTCCGCGGTATACTTCATAAGTCACATTCTCCGGCCAAGTCCCCTGAATACCGTCCCATTCCAGATAGGTTTTGTAATTCAGCTTATCTTTCACACCCGCTTCATATGGATGGTAATTTTCAGCAGGAGATAACTCGAATGTTTCTCCGTCGATACAGTCTACCTCTAATGTCCAGCCAAGCGTACTGAGGTCTCCTCCCATCGCGGTTATCCTTACCATATCCGCAGTTGCCTTTCGGCCATCTCCTAATCTTGCAATCTCATACCTCGTGCTGGAAAAAGTATCAAATATCCCCAGCCCTTCTATGTATAATCTGACATGCCCCGCCTGGTCTCCCATATTTAATTTGAATGCAACACATCCATCTGGCAGTCGTATGTCATCACTCGTCCTGATTGGAATAATCTCTTTATTTTTAATTCGTGGTTGGCTGTAATATAAATTCATTCCATTATCCACTACTGCCAAAATACTGTGCGAACCGCTTTCAACACTTGGAAGATTACTGTTCCAAATACGATCCGAACTTACCAGCTCTCCATCACAATACCATCTGGTAGTTCCGGCTGGCACACTGGAAGCTGACGGCCATTTTTCCAGTTCAATCTTGTCAATATTCGCCGGAAATACAATATGCTTTGCTGTATGTGCCGTATATCTTGGGCGTTTAATGATAAAGTCAGGACTTACTCGTTCTGGCTGACTAATCTCTCCTTGACGGAATACGAAAATATCTGTTTCTGATTTATTTCCTGCTTTATCAAAAACTTCAAGACATAATTTATATGTCTGTCCTACCACTAAAATGCTTGTATCAAACAGACCGATGTATCCATCCTCAACTGCACTCTTCCCTTGCAGCAGAACCTGATCCGCAGTAGTTCCTTGGTATCTTAAGAATATTCTCCACTCTGCCAGATTTTCGTCCGAAATAGTTCCATAGATGAGTCCTCTGTCCGCACTATTTAATATTGCAACCGGTCTTGTCTTATCTATGGTACATTTTGCAGTCGCCGCTTCTCCTCGGTTCCCGAGTATATCCACTCCGCATACTTCTACATCATATGTGCCTTCTTCATCCGGCAGCTGCACTCTGATCGTTCCACTTATCTTTGCTTCTTCGTTTTCTACGGTCACCCATTCTTCGCTTCCCGGAAGTTTATAGGCGATTCCTGCTACTTCGGCAGCGGCGTATGTGAATTCCCAGTCTATGTCTACCGCTCCGTTATTTGACATCTTTGGTCTTACGATTGGCGCCGATAACTGATTCACAATCCGAATCGGTTTTTGTACTTCAGCGGTAAACCCTACGGAATCTTCCATCGTAAGCTTTAGTGTATAGCTTCCGTTTGGAATATCCGGAGTGAAGACATTTTGTATCTTGGATTGGGTCGAATTCGTGTAGATATCCTGTACAAACTCCCCTTTGCTGTCATATAGCTTCATGGAACTTGTCTTGATCGGAGAACCGGTTCCATCTACTTCCCCAATGATTTCTACTGTATCCTGCAAAAGGTCTGTCTCTTGTGCGGTCCCGCTTGCCAGGACTTTGATATTGCCTTTTGGCGCTGCATTGTCAACTTTTACAATTGTTGCGTTCTCTTCTCCTAATGCACTGCTTTTTCCTACTCCCCGGACTGCAACCTTATATGTCTTATAAGAACCGGATGGCACGGATTTTCCTACTATAACATTTCCGCTTCCATTCGCAGTCGTACCGATTTTTGTACTTGTCGAATATCCGGTCTCTGCCTTTATTTCTTTCTTCGTTTTCTCGTCATACTCTGCACTTCGATACTGGATATAGCTAAGTTCTCCCGACGTAATCCCTGCCCATTCTATCTTTGTCGTGTCTCCTGCTTTGACATATTCCGGTACTGCTTTTACGGAAACCGGTTTCGCTGGGCGGTCATAATATTCTATCGTTAATTTCGGACGATAACTTGCCGTCGCATGACGCATGCCAAAGAATTTTGCAAAGTAACTATTGCTGCTTTCATTGGCATTTTTCAGAACCAACCCGTAATCGGTATAAGTACGGTCCGCATAATTCTGGAAAAGTGACGTCAGATTCATTTCTGTCTTGCCATACAATCCTTTGGTTGTTACACTTCCCACCACGCCGCCGGTTGTTCCTGGCTGATTATTCCATGTAAGCTTATCTAATTCCCACCATTTTGCTGCACGGTATGCCTGAATTGTCTTGCCTGCTATGGAGCCGCCTGCTTCCGTCAGTGTAAGTGTTGCTTTTTTAACATAGCGTTTGGAAATCTTGCTTAAATCTCCAAACATCAAAAAGGCTCTGGATACGCCTTGCTGGCCTTTTCCCAAATAAAATGATGTCACATCCCACTCCAGGTAATTGTAGCTTGGATAACTGCTAAGTGCATACACTTCGCTCATCTGGGAATCACTGTTCCATATAATAGTTGGATCGATCGTTACTGGATATACACGTTCTTCATCATCCAGATAGGCTTCGTCCACCGTCATGGTAATCCGATACCGACCTTCCTCTTCATCCAATGTTTCCAATGAGTATGCAACGTCTTCGCTGTAGGCTTCTCCAGTCGCATCATTCATATAAGGTTCCTGGATTCCTGCTGCGATTTTTCCATCTGCATATATGGTCATTCCACCGCCTACGATATTCTCCCGTATCGTCATTCCCGGAATCTCCAACAAGAAAGAAAACTCATTGTTCTCTGGTCTGGACTTCAAAATAATTTCTTCCTTGATACCATTTTCAAGAGACGTATACTCGAAACTTACATTTTCATCCGCAGATATATAGGAAGTTTTGATTGGTTCCATCTCTTCTTCTGTATAGATATCTTCTACTTTTTCCGTCAGAAGATGAACCGGCTGCGTCTCTGGAACCTGAAATTGTACAGTTGCTTCCATCGGTACAAACCGAATTTGCTTCTCTCCTTTTTCCATCAAAAGCGGCGTTTCTTCTGTCAGATTTTCCGGAAAATAATGCTTCATATCCCCTTCTTTATTCTCATATGCATAAGAATCAAGCATATTTCCCAGTTCACTTGTCTCTTGATTGACCTCTACCAATGATGCATCATAATCGACAAGCTCCCCTTCTTCATCCCGAAAACGTACATCCTGTGCATAGAATTCCGTGATGCGTAATCCATCTCCGATATCATATGTCGTAGAATTTTCAGTGCTTTCGGATTCGATGACATTGTCTTTGCCAACTTCATAGTCTTTCATTTCCTGAACGTCTTCTGTTTGAAGCTCTTCCTGCGACCCTGTTTCTCGCGCCAGACTTTCAAATGACAATGAAGTCATCGATACAGCAACAATCAATATTGCAGCAACGATTCGCTGCCAATTATAAAATAGTCCCTCTCGTTTTCTCATTCGTATGTCCCTTGTCCTTTCTTAATATGATTTTGTTCCGCTATAATGTGTTGACGTTTTCGATACCGACCTTCTATAGCAAGTTACATTGGCCTTCACCCTGATGTTGTATCATAAAAGTTGACACCCTATTCTCAAGGGTTTTGATATAATTATAATCAATACGAGAACAGGAGAA
>ERZ808029.196-NODE-196-length-51463-cov-5.207216_pt1 | contig 51463 bp, 49 predicted proteins | sample MGYA00380185_ERZ808029 | MGnify/ENA primary metagenome ERZ808029 (study PRJEB31490, sample SAMN06133404) | mouse gut metagenome | isolation source: M2_3 | host: mice | place: China: Chengdu | collected 2015-05 ... | reverse complement strand
GCGGCATTAATGGCGGCTTCGTTCATCAGGTTCTCCAGATCGGCACCGGTGAATCCGGATGTCGTCTGGGCTATACGGTGCAGATCCACATCCTCGCCCAGCGGTTTATCATTCGTGTGGACACCGAGTATCTCCTCGCGTCCCTTCACATCTGGCCTGCCGACCGCCACCTTCCTGTCAAACCGGCCCGGACGCAGAATCGCCGGATCCAGGATATCCACACGGTTGGTAGCTGCCATGACAATGATTCCCTCATTAACTCCAAAGCCGTCCATCTCTACGAGCAGCTGATTCAGCGTCTGCTCCCTCTCATCATGGCCTCCGCCCATACCGGTTCCCCTCTGGCGGGCCACGGCATCAATCTCATCGATAAATACGATACAGGGGGCATTCTTTTTGGCATCCTCGAACAAATCACGGACACGTGATGCGCCCACGCCGACAAACATCTCCACGAAATCCGAACCGGATATCGAAAAGAACGGAACTCCGGCTTCTCCGGCCACTGCCTTGGCAAGAAGCGTCTTTCCTGTTCCGGGAGGGCCCACCAGGATAACGCCCTTTGGGATCCTTGCGCCGACTCCCGTGTATTTCTGCGGGTTTTTAAGGAAATCCACGATTTCCTCCAATTCTTCTTTTTCCTCCTGAAGCCCGGCAACCTTTGTGAAATTGATATTGCTGGTCCGGCTCATCTTTGCACGGCTCTTGCCAAAATTCATCATCTTCGCATTGGCGCCGCCTCCGGAACGTGAATTCATAAACACAAAGAAAAAGATAAGCACACCGGCCGAAAGCGCAATCGGAAGGATTACGGTCATGAAATAATTGTCCTGCTGGACTTCTGCGACCTTGTATGCAATCCCTGCGTCTCTCAAAGCTGTCTCGATTTCCTTCGTGTCGAGAACATAGAAATCCTGCTTATCGCCGGATGTCATGTAAAGCTCCACTTCTCCTGTCGGTGTTTCCCGGTTCGGCTTGATCACTGCACTGCTGATACTCCCGTTTTCCACATTCATCATAAATTCGGGATAACTGATCTTACCCGGCATAAACATGCTCTGGTTTCTTGTACTGAATAACATTATGAGGAGCATTACAAGGATCAGAAGTCCCATGCCCCCTCCAAATGACTGCCGCTGTTTCAACTGGCTTCCTCCTTATACTTCCACTACTCCTATATATGGTAAATTCCGGTACTTTTGATCATAGTCAAGTCCATACCCGACTACGAACTCATCCGGGATGGTAAAGCAGGTATATCTGACCTGAACCTGTTTCTTCACACGGCGCTCCGGTTTGTCTAACAGAGTGCAAAGCTCGATGCTCTTTGGATTTCTCTGCTTCAGAACCTCGATCAGGTAGGAAAGCGTCCTTCCGGAATCAATGATGTCCTCTACGATAATAACTTCCTTTCCCTCAAGCGGTTCATCCAAATCCTTGACAATCTTTACGATACCGCTGGATTTCGTCCCCGCACCATAACTGGAAACGGACATAAAATCAAGGGAAACCGACAAATCCAGACGTTTCGCCAGCTCGCAGGTGAAAAATACGCCGCCCTTTAAGATACAAATTAAATGAACGTGTCTTCCCGCATAATCCCTGTTGATTTGCTCCGCAACTTCACTGATTCTTTTATTTACCTCTTCTTCTGTTAACAATACCCTGATCTTATCGGCCACTGTCTGTTCCTCCGTCTGTTTGTACTTGTAATATATTTTTCGTCTGTTCCGTTACCTTGTAATATTCGCTGATACGGTATCCCACAATCCATAATACATGGCTCCCCTCCGCCAGAAGCAGAACCGCATCCCGGCTTTCCCTGGGAATCTTTTCATCAATCATAAAGGATTTTACCGACTTCCTGCCTCCCGATGCCAGCGTAATATAGTCGCCTGTTTGGCGGTTCCTGACAGATAACGTATCTTTTATTTTATCATAATCAAACCATTTCGTATACTGGTTTTTGGGAATTTCCTGCTGATTTTGCCGGGGAAAAACCTGAAAATCAAGCCGGGCCGCCGCCCTTTCCCCGCTCCTTTCCGGACCGGCAATTGAATCCGGCATGGCATACGCCTCTTTTCCACGGCTGAATATGAGCCTGCCGTATTCAATTCCGGCCGTCATGCCATAGGGAAGATTCACTTCTTTCCCTGTCCCTTTCCCTAAAAGTTCCAGGACATTGTCTATATGCCTGGCTGTAATATCTTTTAGAGGACAGCCCAGTTCCCTCAGGATAATGCGCACAGCATACCTCCTGATAATCCTATCCTCTTTCAGCAGCTCCGCTGCCATAAAGACTGCGGTTTCCTTGCCGTTTTCTGTTCCGGCATTTCCGGCAGCCGCCGCAACGGCATGCTGGCGCACCCACTCTCCGGCCGTCTTTTCCAGATACCGGTCCGCCTCGCAGATATGTTCGCCGGCCCTCAGAATATTTTGGACTGCCTGCCCGTTAATGCGGGATGTGATTACCGGCAGCAGTTCATTCCGGATCAGGTTTCTCGTATAATCTGTCCCGCTGTTGGTGGAATCCTCCACATACGGATATCCATGCGCCCGGAGCCAGTCCAGTATCTCCCGGCGCTGCGCCCACAGAATCGGGCGGATAATCCTGCCCCTGACCGGCGGTATCCCGGACAGGCCTTTCAAGCCTGACCCCCGGAAAAGGTTGTGAAGGATTGTCTCCGCACTGTCGTTTCCATGATGGGCAGTAGCGATATGGACATGGTTCCGGCCGTCTTTCTCCCACAAAAGCGCCTCTGCCTCTAAAATCCGGTATCTGGCCCGGCGTCCCGCTTCCTCCACTGATATCCCTGCTTCCCGGGCTTCTTCAGCCGCGTTGATTCTTACTGTTTTAAACGGGATATCAAGCTCTTTGCACAGTTCTTCCGAAAAGGCGGCATCCCTGTCAGCCTCCGATCCTCTGAGCCCGTGGTGGACATGGACTGCCCGAAGCTCAATTCCAAGCTCTTGCCTGAGACACCGCAAAATACGGAGCAGACAGACGGAATCCGCTCCTCCGGACAGGCCTGCGATCACTCCGTCTCCCTGTTCAGCCATATGATATTTTTGAATAAAATTAAGAGTCTCTTTCTTCATAATATAATTCCCGGTATCTGCCCGTTACCATTCACGGTCTGTATTCCGCGAGGTATTTTCCTACGCATTTGCTGCGCTGACCGTGCGAAAATGTAACGGCAGCAAGCATCCCTTCGCCTGTTTGCCTACAGTATACAGGAATCCCGTCCGTTTCACAAGGGCTATCTCTCAAAAACTCCCCCCACAAGGACCGTCATATCATCTCCCGGCTGCTCTTCAAACGAACCGGCAAACTCAAGGAGCCGCTCCGCCATCTCCTGCGGATTGCCTGTCCCGGTTCCTTCCAGAAAATCTTTCAGCGTTTCTTCTTTGTTTTCACCCGGCAATGCCTCCAGCACTCCGTCACTGACCATAATAATTCTGTCATTATCCCACATTTTCCGCGACAGGAGTACCGGTTCCACGGTCTTTACCACACCCATCGGCACATCCCCCGCTTCCAGGACCTCCACTCCGTCATGTCCCACAATGAACGTCGGCACGGCTCCCAGCTTCATTGCCTCCAGAACCCCCGTATACAAATCCACGCAGCACAAATCCAGCGTTGCCGGATTCTGTTCCGTGCCTGCCAGTAAAAGCACCGTATTGACCAGTTTGAGCGCCGAACGGGCGGAAAATCCGGTCTCCAGAAGCTGCTGTGTCAGCTCCACCACCTTGCTGCTGTCCTCGTTTGCCAGAGGGCCGCTGCCCATACCGTCCGACAGGCTCATAATCACCTGGCGCGGCAGCCCTTCATGGATAGTAAAATTATCCCCTGATATCAGCTCGCCCCCCTTTGCCGCTTTGGCCACCCCATGGAGCATCCTGTATTTTCCCTCCTCGACAAAGCGGAATGTGGCCGCATTCCTGGTAATAATGCTCTTACTGTCCTTTGCCGGACTCCATTTCCGTCCCGACATGGCCCGTCCCACCAGATCCGCTGCATCCCGGGCCGTCATGCATCTGCCGTTGGTGCTGCGGACGGTGAGAAACGCTTCCTTTTGCTCATTCTCGTATTCAAGCATCAGCATATTCTCCACCTTCATGTGGTGGCGGCGGAAGATGTACTTGATCTGTTCCTCCCAGTCTCCGGTGATATCCGTCGCATTTTCCATCTGACCGGAAAACTCCTCCAGGATGGAAGCAAGTTCACGGAACTGCACGATGACGGTGTCCCGGCTCTCCAGAAATCTGTTTTTCCACGACAGATTCATCGTGGCCCGTCCCAGGTTCCGGTTCAGATGCAGGACATAATCATCCTTTCTCCGGCACGCCTCATTGAACAGCCTGGGCATGTCCTCCATGTCGATTTTCCCTTTCTGTTCAAATGCGCGGAGAAGATAGTAAAGATAATAGCTGTCCTCTCTTTTGCTGCCTGAGTACAGATTGCATCTCACACAGTCTCCGCAGACCGCTGCCGCCGCAGTCTGCATGGCTGCCAGACCGTCATCCTTTGTCAGCTGCCGTCCTCCCCCGATTTCGTCTGCAAACGCCTGAGCCAGGCCGCTCAGCGACATTGCCATATCCTTCAGGCGTCTGGCCGTATAGACATTGACATCCGCCATGTCTCTATGTAAACTCTTCTTTTTAAGCACAAAAATCCCTCCTAACCTGCGTGAAACCATTATATACAGGCCGGAGGGAAATATTTGTCAAATTAATTGGTGGAATACCGGAAATCGTACGACAGATAACCTCAGGTTTCGCCCGAATCCGCTTCTGTTATTCCTGTTTTTGCATCTTTACCGGCCTCTGCTCCGTATCAGTTCATGCCGTCTGAACTGCTACGCTACTTCTTTTCCGCCGGCTTAAGCAGAATCTCATCTTTATTGACAAGACCCAATTTTTCTTTGGCTACTTTCTCAATATATTGTTTCGTCTGGACATAGACACGGTACTGTTCCAGCTCCGCCGCTCTCTCCTCTTCCGCCTGGACCTGGGCCTTCAGATTTTCCTCCCTGATTTGATAATTCAGATCTTTCTTTTTCAGGTCAAGCCCTTTTAAGTGAACCGCTGTCGCCAGGCTCAGAACCACCAGAGTGATGCCGATCAGTGCCATGCGGTTATTCAGATTTTCTTTCTTTTTTCTTCTCATTCTTCCGCTTTCCCGCATCTCTCTCCTCTTCCGCCTTTCTGCTCCTGCGTAATTCCTGTTCCTCTTTCTCTTTTAAAAGAATCTGTCTCTTCGCTTCCTTCTCCTGCCAAAGCCGCTGCTTTTCTTTCTGTTCCTCTTCCCTGTGTCTCTGCTTTTCTTCGCGCAGTCGAAGTTTTTGCTCTTTCTTTTCCTTTTGTTTCTGTTCTCTCAGGAGGCGCTGCTTCTCTTCCTCTTCCAGCTGCTTCTGCCTGATCTTTTGACGTTTTATTTTTCTTATTGTAAGATATTTCTCCACTTTTTTCAAGAGCCTAAGCAAAATACGGCTGACGGTCAGATTATAGACAAGCATTCCCATAAGAACGCCGAATATGGCATACCATCGGAGTATCCCGTCATTCTGCCCAAACAGCAGGAGAAACGTGGTAATGCTGGAGCCTGCCCAGTAAACGGCATCTTCAATGCCTGTCCAGAAATTGCCATGGGGAATCAGGGTTCTGAACAGTCTCAGGCCGTCGTAAACCATCATCAGGCAGATTCCCACCGTCAGGCTCGCAGCCAACAGCTGTAATTCATAGCGAATTGTCATGCTCATCCCATTTTTGCCCGCCTTTTCTTATTATTTGAACAGCCGGTTAAACAGGGATTCTCCTGATTTGCGGTAATTCTCATTGGAGGAATAGGCAAAGCTGTCGAACGTCCCCTCTATGTCAACCTCCCCTTTTTCCAGCGTCAGCCGGCTCACATGCAGGCTTTTGCCTTTCACTGTCAGGAGACCCATATCCGTATCCAGTATAATCTGGTTTTCGTCGAATGACACCACGTCCTGGATTCCGGTCACACTGCCCGTCCCTCTGCCCGTTACCTCCAGCTTATGAGGCCGCCGGTTTAACTTTTCTTCCATGCAAAAAACCTCCTGATATATCTAACTATTGTTAAATATATTAGGAGGTTATCCTCTTTATGTTAAAACTCACAAATAACGATAAAGATCTTTCGCTTCGTCCTTCTTGACCGTCTCTGCCACGTCCAGCACTTCTACTTTCACAGACTTCATACCAAACTGGATTTCGATAATGTCGCCCGTCTTTACATTCAGGGACGCCTTGGCCGGTTTGTCATTAACCAGAACCCTGCCGGCATCACAAGCCTCATTGGCTACGGTTCTTCTCTTAATCAGGCGCGAAACCTTTAAAAATTTATCTAATCTCATAGAATTATGCGTTTACCATATCCTTTAATGCTTTTCCAGCTTTGAATTTAGGTGTTTTGGAAGCTGCGATCGGCATTGTCTCGCCAGTCTTAGGATTTCTTCCTTCTCTTGCTGCTCTCTCTGCTACTTCAAATGTACCAAAACCAACTAACTGGATTTTCTCACCTTTAACTAATTCATCAGAAACTACATCAGTGAAAGCTTTGATTGCCTTCTCTGCGTCCTTTTTGGAAAGTTCTGCCTTTTCTGCCACAGCAGCGATTAATTCGGTCTTATTCATTTGATATATTCCTCCTGTCATCTTCTCATATGAGCTCATATTACTCAAGTTTTCTTGTAATGCTTTACTTTACATTTATATACATTTATCCTTGTTTTGTCAAGGTTTTTTGCTCTTTTTTACTCTTTTCCTCCGTTTTTATTCGGTTCCATAAATCAAGTCCTTCTTCTGATGAATTAACTTTCTCATCCCCGAATACGTTAGGATGCCTTCTGACCATCTTTGCGCTAACTCCGTCCACAACATCGTCAATTGTAAAAAGTCCTTTTTCCTCTGCTATCTGGCTGTGGCTCATCACCTGGAACAGGAGATCCCCCAGTTCCTCGCAGAGATTTTCGGGGTCCTGATTGCGGATTGCGTCGATTACCTCGCCCGCCTCTTCCTCCAGACAGGGTATCAGACTCTCATGGGTCTGACGGCGGTCCCAGGGACAGCCATTTTCCGAGCGCAGCGTGCGCATGATTTCACGCAAATCTTCAAAGGTGTATTTTTTACCGGATTCATGGATTTTATCCATGTTTTTGCTTTTATCTTTATTATTCGTACCTGTTTCGTTTATCTGATCCATTTTGAAACCTCCCGTCGCTTCTGCCGCTGCCCGGCAGTTCCCGCCGGCGGCGAATAGTAATGCGTGATGACTATAACAGCTGATGGCAAAAGTATAGCACAGGTAAAACAGTACGGCAACTGCAGGATGCATTCAGATAGGGGATTTAGTTAAGCAGGTGAGGACGCCGCCGGGACGGCCGGCGGACGGGGTGGTGATGTGGTGTTATGATTCTTTCGTCCTGAGGGAGAGTTGTCGTGAATTGGGACTTCGGAGAAGATATAATCTGCGGAGTACGTGGCCGCTCAGTGATTCCATATGTGTTGGATATGGGCTGATGTAGTGGCAGCGACAAAGGTTCCTTCCCCCTTTGAGACTGGAGACAATCAGCGACCGTAACGGACCCGGGCCGGTGTGCGGAAACCTTCGCCTGAGTCTTCCGTCCCCGGAGAAAACCTGAACCGGGGAAATAGGCGGAATCAATTGCGGAGGGGACATGGGAGTCCGCCGGTGCTTAGCGAGGTTCCTCACGAGCTTAGCACTGTTGCGCACTCCAAAGAGTGCAAACGGTCCCCGCAGCAATTCATTCCGGCCGGATTCCCCCTCCACGACAACCTGCAACCCGGGGACGGAAGACTCAGTCTCCCCCTCACCACACCGGCCCCGGATCGTTACGGGCGCGTCCTCCATTCTCAATAACTACTCCCACTCAGTATGGAAATGCCCTTCCCTGTCGCAGCGCATATAAGTATGGGCTCCAAAGTAATCGCGAAGCGCCTGTATAAAATTAACAGGCATCTGATCGGACCTGTAATAATCATAATACTGGAGCGAGGCCTGGATGCAGGGGAGCGGCATGCCCGACAAAACGGCCGCCGCCGCCATTTTCCGAAGGGAGCCTTCAAGCGTGCCGATATCAGAGAAAGCTGCCGATAAAATCAGCGGTCTCCCTGATAATTCTTCCGCCTGCTCGATCCTGCCAAGCAGGGCGCTTCTGATGATGCATCCGTCTTTCCAGACAGCAGCCAGACCGGCTAGATCAATGTTCCAGTTTTCCTCTTCGGCCGCTTTGGAGATCAGCTCAAATCCCTGGCTGTATGCCAGAATCATGGACAGCAGAAGCGCTTTTTCCATCTCCTCCGTCCGGAGTCCGGGCGCTTCGTTTGAGCTGTATTTCAGATGTGCGGCACCGTATGTTCTCTCCTCTTTTTTTGTCGAAAATATCCATGCCATCTGGGCTTCATAAATCGAAGGAATATAGACGCCCCTCCCAACTGATTCCGCCACGGTCCATTTTCCGGTTCCCTTCTGTTCTGCCACATCCAGTATTTTATCAATCAGACAGCCTCCGTCCTCCTCTTTTTTCCCGAGAACCTTTGCGCTGATTTCAATCAGGTAGGAATTCAGAGGCCCTTCATTCCACTGTTCAAAAACGGAGCGGATCTCCCCGGCCCCCATCTTTTTCACGAAACGCATATACTGATATGTCTCCGCTATCAGCTCTAAAACCGCATATTCAATTCCGTTATGCACCATCTTGACGTAATGGCCCGCTCCGCCTTCCGCTATATAGCCGCAGCAGGCCTTTCCCTGATGACGGGCAGCAATTGCCTCCAGTATGGCTCTCACGCGCTCCCAGGCCTGAGGGCTTCCGCCGGCCATAATGCTCGGCCCATAAAGCGCTCCTTTTTCACCGCCCGATATACCGATCCCCATATACAGGATACCGTGCTTTGCGCATTCGCTGCACCGTACGGCAGTATCTTTATAAAAGGAGTTTCCCCCGTCCATAATAATATCTCCCCTGTCCAGCAGCGGAAGCAGGGACGCAATCACCATATCCACCGGCTTACCGGCCGTAATCATAAGAAAAACTTTTCTCGGCCTTTCCAGGCTCGAAATGAATTCTTTGATGCTGCCGAAAATCCGGTAATTGTTCTTCCCGCTCTTAAACCGCTTTCTTTCCTGGTCTGAGACAGAATAAAGTGCGGTGCAAAAACCGTGATTAATCATATTTTTAGCCAGTGAGGCGCCCATCACTCCCAGACCTATCACGCCTATATTGCATTTCTGCTCATTCGTCATTTTTTCACCTCGCATTAGCCATTTATCCGTATGCCGAAAAGGCACTGCCCACTCCGGAAATTTCCGGCTGTTCAGTACCTTTTCAATTACAGCTTCTCCCGAATCTGCTCAATTAAAGTTTCAAACTCCGCCTCGGAGAGCAGAACCTGCGGCTGGGGCTGCATCTGGAACACCCCGCCAAAATCCGGCCCGCCCTTCTGTTTGGGCACAATATGCCAGTGTACGTGTTTGCAGGTATCCCCATACAGGCCAAGATTAATCTTTTCCGGATGCACTGTCCCGGCCACGGCCCGGCAGACACGCTTCACGTCCTGCATGAAGCCCTGCAGTTCTTCGTCGCTCAGCTCGTACAGCTCCTCCGCATGATTTCCGGCCGCCACAACGCACCGTCCCCGGTATGCCTGGTTCCGAAACAGATAAACTCTCGATGACGGCAGCTCACAGATCGGAGCCATCAGCAGCGCAAGGTTTTCATTTTCTTCACAGTACATACATCCCATGGAAACCTCCTATTTTGCCAGTTCTACCGCTTCTTTTGTAAGTTTTGTTATTTCCTCAAAGTTCCCTTCCCTGATCAGCGCATCAGAAACCATCCAGCTTCCGCCGCAGGCATAAATCACGTCATTATTCAGAAATTCCTTTAAATTCCCTGTTTTTATCCCTCCGGTAGGCATAAACCTGATGCCCGGAAACGGAGCGGCCAGAGCTTTTATCGTGTCCAGGCCTCCGTACTGTTTGGCCGGGAAAAACTTGACAATATTGAGGCCGTGGCCAAGCGCTTCCATAATTTCGGTCGGCGTACAGCAGCCGGGTAGTACCGGAATATTCTTTCTTAGAGCATATTCCACCACATCCTTATTAAAACCCGGGCTTACAATAAATGCGGCTCCTGCGGCTACAGCCCGCTCTGCCTGGTCAATATTGACAACGGTTCCTGCTCCGCATAACATCTGCGGATAATTTTCCCGGATCACCCGGATTGACTCCTCCGCGGCATCGGTGCGGAATGTAATCTCCGCCACCGGAAGTCCTCCGTCTATCAGAGCCTTGGCCAGAGGCAGGGCATCTTCGACACGGTCGATTTTCACAACCGGTACAATCCGTTTTTCCTTAATTAAATCCATAACACTACTCATAATCTGAATCCTTTCTTCCTGCCGGACAATTGTTACTGTTCGCCAAACCGCATATTTCAGCGGGACTGTGAATAATAACCTCTGATTATTTTACAAGGTAACCGCCGTCAACCGGAATCACTGCTCCGTCCAGATAGTTGGAGGCATCGGAGGCCAGAAATACAACCGGGCCTTTCATATCTTCAGGCGTTCCCCACGCATTGGCCGGGATTCGGTCCGTGATTTCTTTAAATCTCGGGTTATCCGGGTTGGTGAGAGCTACGTTCATATCCGTATCCATATATCCCGGTGCAAGGCAGTTGCAATTAATTCCCCTTGACGACCACTCATTACAGAGCGCTTTTGTCAACTGGGCCACGCCTCCCTTTGACGCTGCATAAGCCGGTACGGTATATCCGCCGAAAAATGAAAGCATTGATGCAATATTGATAATTTTACCTCTGCTGTTCTGCTTTATGAACTGCTGTCCTGCCAGCTGGCTCATGGAAAACACGGCATTCAGGTTGATATTGATTACAAATTCCCAGTCTTCATATGGGAACTCTTCTGAAGGATGGCGCTTCTGTACCCCGGCTCCGTTCACTATAATATCCAGGTGATCGCCAAGAGCCCTGACACATTCGTCAAATGCCTTTTTTCTGTCATCCACATTTGCAAGGTTTCCTATTACGCCATGGCAGCTGTATCCTTTTTCCACATACTCTGCGGCAACCTCCATCACCTTTGGATTCAGATCAATGATTGCCACCTCCGCGCCGGCCTCCATCAGGCCTTCCGCCATTCCGCGGCTGAGTCCCTGGGCTGCACCTGTTACGATTGCTTTCCTGCCTGTTAAATCTGTAAAATTCTTTACCATATCTGTTCCTCCCGAATCTCCTGTTCTCTCCTGTGTTCTACTTCGCCACATTAAATCTGCACTCGCCGCCCTCCAGCACACATACCGCATTCTCTGCCGCCATCAGGCTCATCCTGGAAGATGCCTCCCTGGTTCCCGCCCCTGCATGCGGGGTTAAAATGCAGTTTTCGCAGCCCATCAGCGGACTGTCATAGGGCGGTTCATCCACTGTGGCGTCCAAAGCCGCTCCCCGGATTTCGCCGGATTCCAGCGCCGCATAAAGGGCCTCCTCGTCTATAACTCCGCCTCTCGCCGTATTGACAAGAATTGCATCTTTTTTCATTATTTTAAACTGCTCAGTGGAAATCATATTGTGAGTTTCCTCGGTAAGGGGGGAATGGACTGTGATAAAATCGGATTCTCTAAGCAGTGTCTCAAAATCCACATATTCCGCTCCCGTCTCCTTCTTAAACGATTCATCCTCGAAAACATCGTACGCCAGGATCTTCATGTTAAAACCACGGCACCGTCTGCCGACTCCCTGTCCGATGCGGCCGGCTCCGATTATGCCCAATGTCTTTTCAAACATTTCCAGGCCCTGGGGCCTTTTCTGGCTGCGGGCTTTGATTGAACCGTCCATGATTGTCACGTTCCTTGCCACATCCAGCATAAGGGCTACCGCCAAATCAGCCACCGAATCGCCATTCGCTCCCGGTGTAATCGTAACCTGGATCCCCTTCTGTCTTGCGGCTGCCAGATCCACCTTGTCATACCCGACGCCGTAGCGGGAAATCACCTTTAATTTCTCCGCGCGGTTTATGGTTTCGGCATCAATATCCTCCAGGCCGGCAATCAGTGCATCGGCATCCTTAATTGCGTCCCTGAGCTGTTCCTCTACCGGTCCGTCTGCCTCGTTAAGCTTAACCCATTCACATCCGGCTTTTCTCAGGCAGTCGTAAGCTTTATCGTCTGCTTTGCCAAATGAGCGCGCCGTAATAACCACTTTATATTCAGCCATGATATTCTCCTTACTCTGCTTTAACTGTACGAAATGCCGGAGTATTGACCGCAAGGCCGTCCCTCGCAGGATCCAACACCGCCAAATCGTATCTTCTCTGTTCATGTGAGAAACCGGCCAGAACCCAAAGGTAGGTATTTTGTGTTCCCGGGCTGGCAACGGTCGGATGATATCCGCATGGCGCCTGCACGCAGGTTCCCGTATGTACGGGATGGGCCATCACTTCCTCCACATCTGCGCTCTTTAAATAGGATATATGGAATCCGAAGTGCGGTTTCGGCATATCAAAGTAGCAGTATACCTCTTCCAGATCCGCTTCATGCTGATGGGGAGGCCAGCTTGTCCATGTCCCTTCACCGCCCCATGTGAAGCCGCAGAGCAGGCGGGAAGCTTTGTCCTGCGGGGCCAGCGTGAACATGACTTCTCTTCTCCCCGTCCCCTCGCCGTGAATCTGATGGATATCTCCTATCGGAAGCGACGGATCGAATTTCCGGACAAATATTTCTCCATATCCTTCGCAGACGGCAGCCGCCACATAGAAAAAGCAGTCTTCTTGTGCCGTAATTATTACATCCGTCTCCCCCGGAATGTAAAAGCTGTCATATTTTTCAAGGCATACGCCTTCCAGCGCACTGTTTCCGCTCAAAACCGCAGCACCTTCACATAGAACAGGATGCATTTCCAGCCGTCCTGATTTCAGGGTATGAGAATCTCCCTTATTCAGGTTAAGCCGGTAAATCCACGCCTCTTTACAACTGCTTTTATCCGGTGTGACAACCGCATGAAATCCCGGTTCTTCCGGTGACTGCACCGCCCAGTTTTCCATATCGTGACATATGTTTGACATTTCCTGATACCTCCTTCTGAACTGTTACTCTAAAACTATATTAACCAGTAAAAAGCGCTGTGATCTGCGGGAACAGTACGACTAAGAAAAATACGGCAACATAGCCGATAAAGAACGGCATCTGGCCTTTTGCAATCGCTCCCATTTTCAATTTCGATACGGATGATGCCGAGAATATATTTACAGCAACCGGCGGCGTCATTGTACCAATGACGTTGGAAATCGAAACAATCATGCCAAAGTGGATAACGTCAATCCCGAAGCTCTGGGCGATGGGCCACATAACGGGAACCATTAAAACCGCGGTGGCAATCCCTTCCAGGAAGGTGCCGAATATTAAGAGAATAAATGCCGTAATTAAGCAGAATGTAGCCGCGCTTAAGTTCAGACCGTTTACAAACGCCACAAGCTGAGCCGATATTCCGGCAAAGGCAAACAGCCACGCAAATGCCGTGGAGGTTGCAATGATAAACAGTACCATTGCCGAAGACTTGGCAGACTCCAGAAAAATCTGATACAGGTCTCTCAGCTTAACCTCTTTATAGATAAACATTCCGGCAATCAGCGCCCAGATTACTGCCGCTGCAGCCGACTCTGTCGGTGTCAGAATTCCCGAATAGATTCCGCCCAGAATGATAATTGGCAAAATCAATGCCGGAATCGCATTAAAGAAGCTTTTTCCCAGCTCTGCCGCCGTCAGCTTTTTAGAAGTTTTGGGCCACTTTTCTTTGTGGGCATAAAAAATGATGGTTGCCATCAGAACCGCTACAATCATGAATCCGATTCCCATGCCGGCGCTGAACATTTTTCCCACGGACGCGCCGGTGATGGTACAGTAGACCACCATGATAATAGACGGCGGAATTATCGGACCAAGTCCTCCTGCCACAACCAGAAGCCCGGCCGTTCTTTCTTTCGAATATCCCAGACGCACCATATCCGGATACAGCATGACTCCAATCGCTACCACCGTTGCCGGAGCGGAGCCTGATAATGCGGCAAAAAAGGCACAGGCCAGCACCATTGCAAGGGACATTCCTCCGCGAAAGCCTCCGACGATGCAATTGGCAAACTCTACAAGACGCCTGGAAATTCCGCCCTTTGTCATGATATTTCCGGCCAGGACAAAGAATGCGATAGCCATTATGGAGGTGGAATCAAGTCCGCCGAAAATTCTCTGTGTAACGACGCTTAACGTAAGTGTAATATCCGGAGAAAAGATGATGGCCGACATGGTGGCCATTGCAAGGGACACCGCAATCGGTACGCCTAGTATCAGCAGAACAATAAACGATCCGAAAAGTAAAAATCCTGTCATGATGATTGGCCTCCCTTCTGATTGCTTCTTACTTTCTCTTCTTCCTCTTTTACCATTTTTTCCGCGGTTTCCACGGAAAGATCCACATATTCATACTTTTCCGTATTGCCTTTTACAAAGGCCGAGACCATCGCGGCTGCACCAATCAGCTGAACAATGGCTATAATTCCAAAAGCCAGAAGCAGTGCAAAGTATGGAACCACCATCGGTACTCCCAACCCCGGCGAAGTCTGCCCTGATTTAAGCTGAATCTGACACAGCGCAATGGACTGGTAGAACATAACCGCCGCAAAGACAATCAATATTGCTTTAATAAGAATCAAAATGAACAGCCTTGCTCTTCCCTTTAGCTTATCCTGAAGTGCCGTAACCGCAATCTGAGTTCCGTCTCTGAGTCCCATCTCGGTTCCCAGAAGAACCATATAAATCATGCAGTATTTTGATAATTCTTCAAAACCGGTAACCGGTATTTTGGTAATATTCCTGTTGCAGACCTGAAGAAAAGCCGATAATGTCATCACAACGAATGTCAGGACAATTATCACATCCTCCGCTTTCTGCAAATAGTTAATTTTTTTCACTGTCATCACCTCTGACTTTTAAGGCCGGCCGATTCATGCATCCGCCGGCCTATTGTTCACACATCCTGCCTGTAACAATTGTTATACTTTACTTTACAGAAGCTATCGCCTCGTCAACGGCTGCCTGCCATTCCGGATCAAATGTGAAGCCTTCTTTTTCCGCCTGTGCTTTATAAGCCTTCTGAAGTTCTTCAACATCGATATCATAGATGGTAACGCCTGCTTCAATTAATTTCTTCTCAGCCGCTTCATTTTCTTCCACAAGATACTGTCTCTCCGCATCAATACCTTTCTGTACCGCATCCAGGAACGGCTGGCGTAAATCTTCCGGAATCTGCTGCCATGCCTTGTCGGACATACAGAGTACAATATAGACAAATGCGTGCTGGGTCTTTGTAATGTTCTTTGTCACTTCATAATAACCAGAGTTCCAGCAGTTGCAGAGTGCATTCTCCGCTGCGTCGATGGTTCCCTGCTGAAGAGCCGTAAACACGTCGTTATAGTTCATAGCAATCGGCATGGCTCCAAAAGCCTTGAATGCCGCCTGATGATACTTGTTCTCCATTGTACGGATTGTGATTCCTTTGAAATCATCAATGCTCTGGATTGGTTTTGTGGAGAATGTGTCCCTGAAACCGGATTCCATAAAACCGATTACATGGAGGCCCAGCTTCTCGGCATCTCTCTTGATGAGATCTCCCAGCTTTCCGTCCACGGCCGCATGAGCCTGATCTATATTCGTCCAGAGGTATGCCTGATCCAGGATGTTCATATTCGGGATAAAGTTAGTCAGAACGGAGTTTGCAGCCGTTGCGATATCCAGGTTGTTGGACATTGCCAGCTCGACCGTATCTCTTTCGCCGCCAAGGGAACCTCCGGCATTAACCGTTATTTTGATTCTTCCGTTTGTTGCCTTCTCAACCTCTTCCGCGATTTTCTTTGCGCCTTTTCCATAAGGGGAGGTCTCCGGGTCAACTAATGCAAGCTGCAGGTTAATTACCTCTCCTGCTTCACCGGAAGCGGAATCTCCTGCCGGGGCTGCCGCGTCTCCTGCCGGGGCTGCCGCGTCGCCTGCCGGGGCTGCCGTATCTCCTGCCGGGGCCTCTTTCTTAGCGCAGCCTGTCATTCCCATCACCATGGATGCTGCCAATGTTAATGCTACAATTTTTTTCAACTTCATATCTTCTCTCTCCTTTTTATATTTTTTCCGCCTGCAGGCAGAATTTGTTTATTTGATGAATGTTCGGTAACATTCCAAATAATTCTGATATCTTTTTCTGTATACCTCCACATGGGACGGCTCGGGCCTGACGACTGATACCGGTTCCACACAGAAGTCCTCCACACTGGCTATCTCACCGGCCAGTTCCATAGCGAGAACCACGCCTCCCATCAGGGAACTCTGGGACTGTTTGTCCACCTCCATGTCTTTTTCAAAAATATCGGCGCACATCTGCGTCCAGCAGGGTGAATTCAGGATTCCTCCGGACAGCTTAATGTGTTCCGGAATGCCGTTGACCGCAGTCAGAGTCTCATAGCACTGATAAAGATTAAATAAAATTCCCTCCTGGACTGCTTTATATAAATCCTGGACACTGCACGACGCATTCAGGTTTTCAAATATTCCCCTCCTGTCGTCATTCCATCCCGGGCAGCGCTCCCCGAACACAAACGGCAGAAAAATGGGCCGCCCGCTGTCTTCTTTAAATCCTGTCTCCAGATTGGAATACGTTTCCGCCTTTGCAAAGGTCTCTTTGAACCAGTCTATACAGTTGCAGGCTCCGGATGTGGCTGCTCCCGACAGCCATGACTTCGGCGATAAATAACACCAGGTCGAAGGCTCTTCCGGAATTATCGGCGCCTCCGTGGTCAGGCGGATTGCACCGCTGGTTCCCACCGAAAAGGTCATAACCCCCTTTTTCAGCGCCCCTACGCCTATCTGGTTTAATCCTCCGTCCGAATTAGACGGTATGACCGGAGTTCCCTCCTTAAGTCCCAGAACGGAAGCCGGTTCCTTTGCCAGAGGATATATCCTGTCATATGGGATGATTTCAGGCAGTGACGACTCTGAAATCCCAAGCTCCCGCAGTAGTTCCGGTTCATACTTTTTATTATAAATGTTCATCAGTCCGGTTCCCGAGGCCACACATTCCGTCACTAATTTTTTTCCTGTCATTCTGTATGTATTGTAAACATTCTGCCCCGCCGCCATATAGACGCTTAAGTCAAATCCCATTTCCTTAAACATGCGGAGTTTAAAAAAAGGATAAATCGCATTTACCATACAGCCCGTCTTGTGGTAATACCTGTGAACGTAGTCCGTATCTTCCCTGACTTTCCTGCACAGATCGGAAGCGCCTGTATAGCACCATGGCAGAACCGGTGTTACGGGATTCATATCCTTATCCGTCAGACACAGGGAGTGCCATGTGCCTCCCAAAGATATCATGTCGATATCCGAACGGCCGTCCAGCAGCTCCTTCGCAACTGTAAGCGTCTCGTCAAAAACCGTCTGCGCATTGTGAACCGTCATGTTGTCAAACATTCGGGAATATGGCCTTGTCTTAACAGAAGACAATTTTTTGTCAGTATCATAAACCATTGCTTTGGCTGAAGATGTCGATGATTCCAATACCAGTATTTTCATATCACCGTCTATCCTTCCGTCTGTATTTTTTGTCGTACAATATTTTTTATTTCAAAAATAAAATTTTTTATATAAAAAATATTATCTTATTTTATGATAAAAAAATAGAGTTAAAACTCCTAAAAATAATAAATATTTTTGTATACTTTTCACAGTTTCTCCGGTTACTATCCACATCATGGGATCAAAAAACAGAGGCTGACTTTTAATATCAGCCTCTGTATTATAGAGTGTGTTTTGTTTCAATCCACGGGTACCGATTACGCTCCGTCCGGTTTATATTACTTTATCCGCTCACATTTCATAATAACCGTAATCGACTTGATTGCATTATGCATATGTATTCTGATGCATTCTCTCAGCCGCTCCTCGTCCCCGTCGACGATTGCGTTAAATATGGCTTTATGCTCCTCCAGACCCGCCAAATCTTTTTCCTTGGACTGGCGGCGGAAAATATAATTGGAATAGATGAAAGGATTGATTCTTTTGTACATTCCCACCAGCTTCTGGTTTCCTGAGCATTTCAGATAAATTTTATGGAACTCATAATCATGGTTGTAATCCTGGAGAAAAAGTTCGACGTCATTGGTATCCAGAAACTTTCTCATGATTTCCTCATGCTCCTCAATGTTCTGCTCCAATTCCCGCCGCAGTGTCTTATTGACTTTGACGGCTTCAATTATCTGCTTCGTGTAATAAAGATCCATCATTAAACGCAAATCAAATATTTCTTCCGCATCTGAAAGAGTCATTGGTTTAATAACCATCCCCTGCCGCGGGTAGTTCTCGACAACTTCCTCTGAAATCATGCGGTTCAGGGCCAGCTTCACAGGCGTTTCCGATGTGCCGTACTTTTCCGCCAGATCCTTAGCCATTAATTTTTCACCCGGGATCAGTTCACCGACGATAATATCCCTGCGGATATTCCGGCAGATGATGTCAACCAGGGTCTCTTTCTTCCCTTCCTCCGGTTCGCGAATATCCATGAGGTCTTCATCAAGATCTTTTTTTAAGTCTTTTTTTCTTCCCATTTTCATCCTTCCCCTATCTGTCTGCTGTTATAAGTTTATCCCATCTGCTGCTGAAAATCAATATTTAATTAAGCAGGTGAGGACGCGCCGGTACGGCCAGCGGACGGGGTGGTGGGGTGTGTATATGAGTCTTTCGTCCTGGGGGAGGATTGTTGTGGTTTGGGGCTGCGGGCGCTTATTGTCTCACGCGTTAAGTACGGGGGCGGACCTTGTCGCGGCCACTCAGTGCTACCGTGTGCAAGAAATACGATATGCCTTCAATGCGCCTTTTTTAAATTGCGGAGGGGACATGGGAGTCCGCCGGTGCTTGGCGAGGTCCCTCACGAGCTTAGCACTGCTGCGCACTCCAAAGAGTGCAAACGGTCCCCGCAGCAATTCATTCCGGCCGGATTCCCCCTCCGCGACCAACCTCCCACGGGGACGGAAGACTCAGACCCCCCCTCACCACACCGGACCTGGTCCGTTCCGGACGCGTCCTCCAAACCTCCGTTAAATCACCCTTCCATCTGCCTGCCCAAAAATCCGGCAGCCGTAGAAGCCAGTTTCACTTCCATATCTCCAAATTTCGTTCTCGGTTCCCTTCCGAGAATGGCAACGGCGCCAATCGCATCGCCCTCACAGATAATCGGAACGATTACCTGGGCCGTAGTTCCCTCCGGCTCTTCCGATACAAGAGTAATAAAGTTCTTGTCTTCTTTTACTGCCGTAATAGTCATACGCTCTGTAATCGCATTTTCGAGCTGTCTGCTGACCGGCTTCTGAAGATAATCCTTTTTAGGACCGCCTGCCACGGCAATGACCTGATCGCGGTCCGTGATACAAACCATAAGCCCGGTGGACTGGGCCATGGCCTCCGCGTACTGAACGGCAAATGCAGCCAGTTCGACCATCGGCGAATATTTCTTAAGGATAATTTCTCCTTCTCTGTCCGTAAATATTTCAAGCGGAGTACCTTCCCTGAGTCTGAGAGTACGGCGGATTTCTTTCGGAATTACCACTCTTCCCAAATCATCTGATTGTGTCAATCAGGTGCAAAAAATTTTTGTGAAGCCCCGAAAAGCCTTGAAATATAAGAATTTCTCAGCTTTGGGAGCTTTCACACCTGTCCGACTCATTGTGTTATTTTAGGACAAAAATCGACATTTTACTTCAAAGATTTGAGCCAGCCGATTGCCGACTGGCTCTTTTGTTATGCGGTTGCAAATAGGTCATTGAACTTCCAGATGATCTCAATAGAGTGATTATCTGTGACATTGATTCTCTCTACGGCATCATACATCAGTTCTTTCAGAGCTTCATCATTCATAGAACTTGTGTGTTCCACGATTGCCTGTTCCTGCTTTGCCTGACTTTCTTTTTTTATAAAGTCCTCATACTCAGCTTCGGTCTCGGCAATCTGTTCTTTCAATTCTTCCACGCGCTTCTCACGCTCGGAACGGAGTTTTATAAACTCCTCTTTGGTTATGCGTCCTTCACGGTAGTCCAGATAACTCTGAACCTTCTGGCTGTCACCGCCCTCCAGTTCGGCTGTAAGGACTTTTAATCGCTGTCTGAGCAAGGTTCCTTCGGAGATGGTATTCTGGGTCTTGGAGACCGCTTCGACCGTCATAACGGCAATTTGAGCCTTTAACGCTTCCAGAACAACTTCCTCAATATCTGTCCTGTCCCATCGAACTGATTTACACAATTCTTCATCGGTATCCCAATATGGGGTTACACAGTAGAAGTGGACATCTGTTCCAAATGTTCTCTGGAGCTTTCGACCACAATGAGCGCAATAGAACGGAAATGAGTTTTCCTTATTCTTCTTTGTGTGCGGTCTGACCTTACGCAGAGCCGCCTGTGCAGCTTCAAATTCTTCCATGGTCACGATAGCTTCATGGGCATTTTCGTGGTAAATCCATTCTTCCTTTGGAACTCTACGCTGAGACTTCGCACGGATTACCATGCTCTCACGGGTGTGGTTTACCATGCAGCCGGTGTACTTGATGTTCTTCAACATATCCAGTATTCGATTATGCGTCCATAACGCTTTGGAAGGACTGTCTTTTCTTCTGGAAACACCTTTATACTGTTGCGGAGTAGGGATGCCCTCGGCATTCAGCTCCCTGGCAACCTGACTGGTTGACTTCCCACCGATAACATCGGTAAAAATCTTGCGTACAATCGGAGCTGTTTCAGGGTCAATAACCATCTGATGTTTATTCTTCGGAGAAACCTTGTATCCATAAGTACAGCAGGTGATATAACCACCATTACGCTGTTTCGTTCTCATGGCTGACTTGACCTTCTTGGAGAGGTCTTTGCTGTAGTAATCGTAAATCAGATTACGGAAAGCAATGTCCATACCGGCTGTGTTGCCTTGGTACTTTTCGCTGTCGTAATGGTCGTTGATGGAGATCATTCTGACACCAAGGAACGGGAAAATATGCTCCAGGTAGTCACCGACCTCCAAATAGTCACGACCGAAACGAGAAAGGTCTTTGACAATCACGATATGGATTTCACCGGCACGAATCAGGTCTATCATCCTCTGGAAGTCCGGTCGCTCAAAGTTGGTTCCGCTGAAACCATCATCGCAGAACTCCATCTGCGGAAGATTGCAAAGGTAAGGGTTCTGCTCAATATGTCGCTGGATCAGCTGACGCTGTGCAGCGATACTGTTGCTTTCATCCTTTGCTTTGTTGGTTCTCTTATCTACATCTTCCAGAGAAAGACGGAGATAGATGCCAATGCACTTCTTCATATTACGCAACCTCCTTCCTGAGAATTTCGATGGTGTCGTAGATAGCCTTGAACTCATCCATGTGGTTGAACTCAATGCTCAGAGAGCTATCTGCGTTCATTTTCATTGATACAATCATTGCGTCCACCATTTCGGCAGTAACCTCGGTGGCGTTATGATACTTCTTTACAAGTTCAGCCCACTTTTTCTCTCCACGGAGCTGTTCTTCAAATCTTGTCGTGGTTCCCTCAAGCTCTGACAGCTGCTTTTCCAGGCGATTGATTTCATCCAGAATGACTTCACGAGTCTGGGCATAGTCCTCATCAGAGATAAGTCCTTCACGCAGATCTCGGTAGAGACCACCGAACAAACCTTTCTTGTGGTCGAGCTTCTTTTTCAAAGACTTGATTTCATCTTTCTGTCCGCTCTGCTTCGCCATGGCTTTTTTCATAGCCAGCAACCGATGCAGACTACCTTGCATATCTACAAACAGGTCAAGCTGTGCCTTAATTGTAGAAAGAACAGCTTCATCCAAATCTGCTTTACGCATCTTTTTTGCATTGCAGGCTCTTGTACCATGCTCTGCATAGGTCGGACACTTGAATGTGAAGTACACCTTGTCCTTCTTGGTACTAAAAGAGCGAACGAGCTTCATAATAGAGCCACAGTCAGCACAGGTGAACTTCTTGCCGTAGATATTGACCGCTTTTGGTAGGTGGTCATACTTACCGCTGTTTGCTTTGCTTTTTGCGGCTGCATCTCGGTTTATTTCCTGAACCTTGTCGAACAGTTCCTGTTCAATAATCGGTTCATGGGTATTCTCAACGATGATCCAGTCCTGTTCATCTGTGCGATGAAAGGAGATACCGGCATACAAACATTGAGAAGCCTTTCTCTGAGCCAGATGTCCCAGATAGGTAATATCCTTCAGAATCTCGGTAATCATGTGCTTGTTCCAGAGGATAACACGGTCTTTTTGATTGTTATTCGTGACGATGCCACGATTGGCTTTATACTGCCCCGGAGAAAGAACCCCACTGTCATTGAGTTTCTTATTGATACCCATATAGCTCATGCCTTCACTACGCCACAGAAAAATCTGCTTTACAATAGGTGCGGTCTCAGGGTTAATAATCAGCTGATTCTTGTTGTTAGGATCTTTCAGGTATCCGTACTTTTCCCATGCACCAATAAACTCGCCATTTTCCATCTTACTTCTCAATGCGGAAGAAACCTTACGAGAGATGTCCTTGGCATAGTAGTCGTTGATGATATTGGAAAGAGATACTGAAAGCTGCCCGCTTGCTTCTACGGTATCGGTGTCAAATCCATCATTGATAGCAATGAAACGAATGTCGAAGAAAGGGCAGATTTTTTCAAGGAACTCACCAGTTTCGATGTAGTTACGTCCAAGTCTGGAAAGGTCTTTGACTACGATGCAGTCAACTTCTTTTGCCTGAACTGCTTCCATCAGTTTCTGCCACTCAGGACGGTCAAAGTCTGTACCAGTGTAACCATTGTCAATAAAGGTTCCTACCAGTTGCAGAAAAGGGCGATTGTCTACATAGTCATGGAGCAATGCAAGCTGATTCTCGATGGAATCAGACTGATTCAGGTTATCCTCACGAGAAAGACGAGCATAAATGGCAGTTTTATGAACGACAGTAAACTGTTCTGTAGCAATGGTCTGTGCAGCTGTTGCCTGTTGGCGACGCTTTGACGGTCTTGCCATTTAACTCACCTCCCTTATGAGCGAAATCACCTTCTTTGCATTGGCTTTCGGTTTTTCTTCCTCCAGAAACTCAATAATTGCCTGGAACTGATCTGCGTTGTTCAGGACTACATGAACCTGCTTGTCTGCGGTAATTTCAATCCTATCAATGAAATTGACCACCACTCTGCGATTCAGTTCCTGAATATTTTCGTATGCTCTAAACTGTGCGAGCCAGCTCTGCTGTTCGGTAAGACCGGAACTGATTTGGTTTTTGTTGCCCACAAGACGAGCAATCGCATCCTTGGCTTCCTGAATGTTCTTGTCAAACTCTGCTTTGAAGATAATGTATTCCTCGTGAGAAATCATTTCGGTTTTGAAATCTTCATACACATGAGCTTTCATCTGCTTATTGTGTTCGATGATTTCTTCCTGTCTTACAATCTTCGCAGTAATGCGTTCCATTTCTCTGCGTTCCCAAGAAACACCGTTCAGCTGACGGAGCGCAGCATCCAAATCCAAAGCAAGGGCTACCTGTGCCTGGATAACTGCAAGAGCAGCTTCGTAAACGACCTGTTCTTTAACGCTATGAGGGTCGCAGACCTTACGATCAACCTTGTTAGCATTGCAGACGAAATAGATATATTCCTTGCCTGCGGACTTGGTTTTCTTGCGGGTCATGGTACTCTGACAGTCAGCGCAGAACACCTTGCCGGAAAACAGATGAACAGAATCATCGCCAGAAGGACTTCTGGTATCATCAAGCATGAGCTTCTGAATTTGATCGAAAAGGGCGGGAGTGATAATCGCATCATGTGCGTTCTCCGTTCTCATCCAATCCGCTTCATCTTTCTTGGTACGACTCTTGATTTTATGGTTCGGGGTCGATGTTTTACCCTGAACCAGAGTGCCGGTGTACATCTCATTCTTCAGAATGCGATATACTGCAACAGGACTCCATTCTGTATGAACCTGCTTCTTGAATCCGGTATGGAACTTATCTCCGTTGAGTCGCTTATATTCGTATGGGGACGGAACACCGTCCTTATTCAGCTTATCTGCTATCTGTGCAGGGCTGAAACCATCCATCTTCATACTGAAGATACTCTGTATGATTGGGGCAACAGTCTGGTCAATGACCAGTTTGTTTTTGTCCTCGTCAGATCTGCGGTATCCGTAGACTACATGAGTACCCACAAACTCTCCGTTCCTTCTCTTGATGTCTAAGTTGGAACGGATTTTGATGGAAATGTCTCTGCTGTAGGAGTCGTTAATCAGGTTTTTGAACGGAAGAATAATCTCATTGCCTGCCTGATTGGACTGTACAGAGTCATAGTTGTCATTGATGGCAATAAAACGGATGCCCAGGGACGGAAAAATCTTCTCAATATACTTACCTGAATCAATATAGTCACGACCGAAACGAGAAAGGTCTTTGACAATGATGCAGTTAATTTTTCTCTGCTTGACCTGTTCCATCATTCTCTGGAAATCAGGGCGGTCAAAGTTGGCACCGGTGTAACCATCGTCACAGAACTCCTGAACAAAAGTAATTTCAGGATGTTTATTCAAATAATCTTCAATCAGCTTTCGCTGGTTTGCGATACTGTTGCTTTCCTTCTTCTCGCCAGAAGAAGTGTCGCCATCTTCCTTCGATAAACGCAGGTAGATGGCGGCATAGTAAGTTTTATCAATAATTTTTTGCATAGTGCGCCACTCCTGTTTGTTAATCGTCCGAAGCGATAGAAAAACAAACCGGAGTTTTCGCTTGATTTTGTCCAAGGCTATGGTAACATAGCGGACTGCGAAAATCCAGTTTGTCGCCGCATTAGTATCTCGCCAATTTCTGGTAATGGTCTGTCCGTTACATAGAAGCAATCATGTTGATGAAGTTGTCAGTTATCGTATTCTGCGTATTTGCAAACGACACTCTAACAACTGTGTTGCCCACTTTGAACTGGTAAGGATTTTTAATCTGCTCGATAAAGGACTTGATTCTTTCCTCACTCGGCAAAGAGCGATCAATCTTCACATCTCGAATATCCACCAGCTGTTCAGCTGCTGTAGATTTTGTCGCTTCACTTCTTGTCATCTGCAATCACCACCTTCGTTAATCATTCTTGCCAAAATCTTCCTAAGTTATTCAGGGAAATCTCATCGGCAAAAGGATAAGCAGACCCACCGAAGCAGGTCTGCCCATAGTTTTCACTGACGAGAGGATGTATTCAAATCCAAACTGACAAGCAATGCTCTGTTGATACCAAACATTTCTCTGCGGGTAACTCTACCCAAATATCGCTCAATGCGCTGCTTATCAATGGTTCTGATCTGTTCCAACAGTACCATGGAAGGTCTGCTGAGAGCCGGGTTATCTCTAATCAGATAATGGGTTGGCTGTTTTGTCTTTTTTCTGGTCTTGGCTGTGACGGTTGCCACAACCAAAGTAGGGGCGTGTCTGTTGCCGGTATTGTTCTGTATAACAACCACCGGACGAATACCGCCTTGTTCAGAACCGCAGAATGGAGACAGGTCAGCCAAATATATATCGCCACGGCGATACTCCCAGTTTTTATTCATCACCTGTTAGCCCTCCTTTCATCGGCTTATGTAAGAGGGGCAGAGAATGCCCCTTCGTGTTTACTATGTCTTTCCCATATTTGTCCTCAACACCCCTGGGTGACAGAGCCGAAGCCCTGTCGGGAAATCATCAAACGGTCGGTTGCTGACCGACTCCATAGGAATCTAACCTCCCCGTGGTTCTCACCGGGCTGCCCCCATTGCGTGATCCCTGTTCCCTGAAAGAGAAAAGGGGCTGTGGCTGGGCAGAAGTATCATTGTGCCTGTTGTTTTCATCGCCGTACCGGGAGCAACCCGATATTTACGAGCCGATAGTTCTCGCTCTTGCCACAAGGAAGGACAGACAAAAGAAAAGTAAGTGACTCTATCTCCTAAGTAGCAGGTCATGGCGTATCGCTGATGTGGCTGATGCTCTCGCACCGACAACAGGAATGTATCTGATGAATGTGTATTCTGTTTTCAAGGAACAATCAGCCGCTTTTCATTGGCTGTGTCTAAATTCTATAATTTTTTGCCTTTTTCTTTTACGGCGTAGGACTCCGGGTTTACCCGTTGTCTGACACCAGATTCACAGTTCATTTACGAATCTGGTCAGGAACTCAATCAATTGCAGAAGTTTTTTCTTGATGACCTCCTTAATTGCAAATTCATCCGCAGGCTGTTTGCCGAGAATTAAGTAATCAAGTGTCACGCCAAAGGTTTCTGCAATTTCGATGAGCAAATCAATGGAGCCGCCGTAGTTACCGGTCTCCAATTTGCCCAGATAATTCACTGAGATGTTCAGCTTTTCTGCAAGCTGCTCTTGTGTCAGCCCATGTAATTTTCTTAACTTCTGGATTCTTACTCCGCTTTCTTTTTGGTCGTAATACATCTATGTATCCTCCGATTTCTTGAAATTTTGAAAATGAAAATTCCAAGAAGCCGGGAGGAGAACGATTATGGGGAATTTCCCCTGAAATAAAAAAAGCACACCTGATCTCACAATTTCTTGCAAGAACAGGTGCGCTGAAGCACTGTTTAGTATTCAAAAAAGAAACCCCCGCCAACTACATTTTCTAAGGCAATTTTGCTCTTGCCCAGAAAACATAACTGGTGGAGGTCTCACCGCCGGTCAAACGGCAGACAAATGAAAGTCAAACGGTGGTCAAATGACGGTCAAATGAGAAAATCGGGTCAAATGGTGGTCAAATCCCGGTCAAATGGCGGTCAAATGACTAAATCTTTTGTTTTTTCCAACTTTTGAAGAAGCTCTGCATATTCTTCATCAGTCAGGATATGTTCAGCCATTTTCAGTTCGCCCTTTGCCATAGAAAGGGAGTCTCGCTGACGCATGGCACGAATCATCCAGTAGTAGGCATCTACGCTGGCTTTATCTATGTTCAAAGCCAACGCTGCATATCGCTGTACGTTGGTATAGTCCTGAAGGTCGTAGTACATTCGCATTATCTCAACGTAAACGCCAAGACACTTGTATCGGTATGCCAGCTCATGTGCCATAAGCCAATGCTCAGAACTTGCGGTTTCATAAATATTCCCCCGGTAAATTTCCGTTGCCTTTCGCAGCAATTCCAGTTTGGTCTGCATGGTAATAGCACTTTGTGCCTGCAACCAAAAGTCCTCAAACTGCTGAACATCGGTCATTATATCCAATTCAGGATTTAGCTGATACCCCGCCAAAGTAGAAATAATCAGACGGGTATCTGATATAACGCAAAATGCAGTCTGCAATCGGTAAGCCAACGACTTGATTTTTGTGCCTGCATTTTCAGCATCTTCCTCTGGCCAGATCTGTTCCAGAATTGTGCGAGGAGGTACTGGATGCTTTCCATGCAGGAGCATATAGACCAGGAAACGGCAAATACGAGGGGAACTGATTTCTTCTTCGGTCAGAACACCCTTGGAAGTATAGATTTCCAATTTACCAAACAGGTTGATAATGATGTCCTTATCATCCTTGATGGATTCCGGTGAAAAGGCTTTTTGAGTTCTGCTTATCAGTTTTTGCTCTGTAATAGCATTGAAGGTAACGAACGCCAACGCTTGTAAAAAGCCACTTTCATAAGGGTCAATATTGTAACGCTTTGGATTGCGGACAATCATAAAACCGGTAGGATTTTTCCAGAATGGAACTGCCAGGACTGAGTCTGCACGACATCTTTCATATAGAGCATATTCCTCAGGATGAGTATCTTTCAAAGCATGGGTATCTGGTATTATAACCGGTTCACAGGCGTACAGCGCATCAACCCAGCGTTCCAAGTTCTTTGTTTCCTCTAAGTCCTTAAACGCTGTAACCGTCATACCATGTTGTGCGACGTTATACCAGAGGACAGGAGCCCAGGCGCCCATTTCGAGGTCAATTTCGATAACGCCACACCAGTCTGCTTCATAGAAGGTGACACCAACCTTCAAGGCATCCATGGCAATAACAGCAGGATCTTCGCAACTGTGTAACTGCTTCTCCAATGCGGTCATGGTTTTGGTATAATCTATTGAATACTGAACGTGTAGTTCTTCGCCCATTAGTGGCTCAGACTGTTGTGTGTTTTCTAACATAATTATCGCTCCTTTCCTTAAAAATGCAAAAAGCCGCCAGACACAGAGATTGGCCTGACAGCTTGGGTATCCAAAAGCATTGCAACTGGCTGCCATGTCAAAGGCCCTATAGCTTTGCGTCACTGGCTTTCGCCAGTTTTGCCCACGCTCTCGGTCAATATACAGTTGTTACTTTGCGGTTTGTACGAATAACTTTTTTAGTGGATTGTATGATTTCCAAAAAAGCCTGAAGCTCTGCTGCGTCGCAATCTTCAAGTTCTTCAGCAATCTTTTTATCATACACCGCTTTTACTTTTTCCATGCTGTCATATAACAGCTCGTCTACAGAAACAGACAATGCGTTCGCAATCTTAACGATAGTCGGGAGAGCCAGCTTTGTCTGCGCCGTTTCAATATGGCTCAGATGTGCAGCGGTCATTCCGGCACGGAAAGCAAGTTCCGCCTGTTGCCAACCTTTCTTATTGCGTTCAGCACGAATACGCTGACCGATCATTTTGTAATCAAGCTCATTTACGCCCATCGCTCCGATCACCTCCTGTCTGGTTTCTTTAATTAAATTCTATGGTCAATTTGACTGTTTGTCGATTTGCTACAAGGGCATACTGACTTTATAGTTAAAAATCTACCAAATATTTTTCACTGTATAGTCAATGATTATGCTTATAAAGAAAAAGAAGCCCAACATCAGATGCGAATAGCATCATTTTGTTGGACTTCTATATCGTTATTCTTCGTCTGTTTCGTAATCTATATCATCCTCGATCCCGAACAATTCTTTGAGCTTATTAAAATTGTAGGGATAGGAGTTGCTTCCATAGTAATGCGCTGACTTCGCTCCGTTGGAATATTCAGTATCCAACGACCACTGTGTTCCATCTAACACCGTATAACCAAAACGTTCGGTATTGTAGCTGTGACGCCATTCCCCGATATGAAGTTCTCGGAGACCGTTCAGGAACTCAGTCTTTGACATTGGATAATCTGTCGTATCCGGCAAATTAAATGGCTTCAACATCAAAGAGTGGTCAGCATCGTAATGAATATGTTCAGCATCGACGGTAATGGTATAAAACTCGTATCCTCCAAAATAGCCGCCGATCTCAAACCTAATTTTCTTTATGTAGTCAATATTCTCTTGGAACTGTTGAGCTATTAACTCGGCCTGAGAGGGAGCATAAGTTGCTCCCATCTCAAGCAGAGCTTGTTTTGCTCGTTCCAAATACATTCTGGTACACCAGATACGAACATCCTCAGTAGGATGAATCAGCGGTGCGCTGCCATATTCAGGGTGTTCCATAGTGTTTTTGAGATGTCCGATTTCATTCTTCAGCCCACGAATGGCAGAACGAATCTCTTTTTCGGATTTACCTTTTAAGTTCATTTCATAGTAGCCCTCAGGACTAATCATCATATCGGACACCTCCAGTTATTTCAAAAAGTCATCTGCGATTTCGTTAAGCTGCTTTTTAATTTCTTTGAAATCACAATCCAAATTCAAGGTTCTGACGGTGATCTTGTTGCCACTCATCCAATAAGTATTATTGGGCTGTACAGTTTCGTCTGTTTGAGCATATAAGAGCATACCGGAGACCTCGTGCGGTTCATCCCCGAACTGTGCATCCTTGTTCTTTACATAGGTAAACACTTGATACAAGTTGTTGGAATGAAGTGTGTGCTTGTCAAATTGCACTTGCGTCGTATGAGAATAGTATTTTGCATCAATAATCAGCACTTTGTTCCCACAAGACAAAGTAATGTCACTCTGCATAACCGGCAACATAGCACTACTGCAATCCTCACCCAGAATCCAAGGAATCTGCGCCGCCGAAGTTTTTATTTGCGGATAATAGTGCTTACGATAGTATTCCAGAATAAACTTTTCGTAGAGCCTGCACATTCGCTGCTCATCCAGGAAATCCATCAGCTTAGTGGAACCATCTGTTGTCGTTTGCAACAGCCCCTTGATGACCATATAACACAGGGACACAAGCATCCTATAAGTCTGATTGTTGCGATCATATCGCTGGTTCCAGTTGATGTTGTGAATATCAAGTAACTCGACCCCATCAAAGTAGATCAGCAACTTCTTGATTTCCTTTTTTCGTTCCTTGGAGATTTTGGCTCTTAGCAAAATGTCGAAGGTTGTCTTAATGATGCGGTTATTGTAGGCATTCGTCGAAAAATCATCGTATGAACAGACAAGCTGCTTCTTCCGAACTGTCATTGCCTTAATCGAATCGGAAACTTCTATTTTCCCTCTCGGAGAAGATAGCGGTTCTTCTTTTACGATGTATTCACGCATCAGTCCACGTTTAATTTGTACAGAGACTCCTCGACACAGGATTGCTGCCAGTAATTCGGCTGTGTTTTCAAAATCTTCTTCCAGAGCAACATCACGATACCCCTGCTCATTCAGCACTTGAAAGGCATAGGCAAGCATATGATAGATGTTCTGGTAGCGAATCATTTTATCACCTCACGCAGAGTGTTTGTCCAAGTTCTAACCTTGGTAGGCTCGTCGAACCAATACTCTTTCAGCAGAGGAATCAATTCGTATTCCACGACAGATTTCAGCCATTCATCATTGATTGTAACATTGGTGCAGAAATAACTGTGTCCAACACAGAAACCTTCACCAAGAGATTCATCATTGGTAATCGCTTCATTCAACTGCTGAACGGCACTAATCAGCTTATCGAACTTCGGATTATTCACATTCTTGCGATAGGCTCTGAAGCCAGAAGAATCAAAGGCAGGAAGAATATCGAAAAATGCGAAACGACGGCGAAGTGCGTAGTCCAGCATTGCCAAACTTCTGTCTGCGGTATTCATCATACCGATGATATGGACATTGCTCGGAATGGAGAACTGCTCATCTTTATAAAGCAGCTGAAGCTCTACACCACGCTTATCACTTTCAATCAGCATGAACAACTCACCGAATATCTTACTGAGATTGCCACGGTTGATTTCATCAATAATAAAGAAATACGGGCGATCATCGTCAGCAGCTTTCCTACAGAACTTATAGAAAACGCCCTCATGCAACTCAAATCCAGTTTGAGTAGGACGGAATCCCATAATGAAATCTTCATAGCTGTAGCTTTGATGGAACTGAACCATCTTTACACGACTGGTATCTTTCTCACCCATAATAGAATACGCCAGTCTCTTTGCTGCGTATGTTTTTCCAACACCCGGCGCGCCTTGAAGAATAATGTTCTTCTTTGTCATAAGCAGGTTTGCCAGAGTATTGTAGCGCTCCTCGCTCATGTACACATCCTGCAAGAAATCATCTGCGGTGTAGGAATCATAGATTACTTCCGGTTCCTCAACGGGAACTACATTCTGCTCGGAATCCTCATCCACAAACAGATCTTCCAGTTGTGCCACATAATCGGTATAGCGAGTAATATCTGTCAATGTCTTGGTAACAGCTTTTCCCGGATGTTCCCATTCACCTTTATGCGTCCAGTTCACCTGACGATAATACTTGAAGTCGGTAGGTTTCTTTTCATCGTAGATAAACTCGGATGTGACAACACCTCTGCCAAGTACGGTCTTAGTGCCTTTTTTAGCAATGATAATATCACCGGGCTTAATTTCATGGATAAACTGCCATACTTCCAATACGGCATTTTTATATGTTGTGGTATCTCGCTCTGTACCGCAATCTTGCATAGCACTCTGCATCTGGCTCTTGCTCTCATAAAGCATAGGATCACCAAGATAATCACGACCAATGGTCATAATTCCAGTATTGCAGAACTTATCCCAGGCATCATACGGCGAGTAAAGCCAATAACGAACCCCATTCTTATCAGTCAGAACATCATCAGTTGTGTTTTTCTTAGGAATAATGCCTTCAAAGATTGAATCATCGAAAGCTATCTCAATACCATTATCTGCAGCAATCTTCTTACAGCCACGGCAGATACTGTTAGACTTATTTCCAGTCTGTTCATAGTAATACTTGATGTTATCCTGCGTAGCCTTTAATGCATTGGTCATATATTCAATGCCGTAATCTGCACCCATCTGATTGATGAAATAGAGGGTAGTTTCAGTATTGGCTCTGCGAGTATATTTGTCGCCCTTCATCATGGCAGCAAACAACATCACCATTAATTTGTGTGAGGTCTCACCAAAGGCAGGAACCTCCTTGACCATATATTCGACTGCCTGATCTGTGGTAATGTCTCCGTCATAAGCCATCTTTGCGTACTTATACACGAGACTCTCACAGTCAATCTCAGCGCCAACACGCTTAATGACGCCGCCATGTACAGTATCCAGGAACTCTTTCAGCATAGAAAGATCCGCAAAGTATGCTTTTGCACGAACTTCTGCTGTATCGGAAAGCAGGTCATTCTTCAAATAGTTGTAGATTGCCTGTCTGCCAATTTCCATAGACTCATCATCAATAAGAGTTTTCCAAAAAGACGGTAAGAGGGTATTGTTCCAGATGTAGAACGCATCAGAAACATGGGTCTTGACTGTATTCTCAGCCCAATCCGGATGCTTTTCTCTTAAATAGTCTTTGTATTCTTTGCGAACAGCACTTACGGTTGTTCCAATATCCATTTATCTCACCATCCTTAATTTGCGTATTTTTTGAAGTTTTCAGCCTGCTCTAAAACTTCCTTATAAACATCATCCAAAGTAACAGGAGGATAATCAAATTCATCAAGCAGGAGAATCAGATCCACCTGAAGGTTTGCTTTAATATCTTCACGTGTAGACCAATCTGTGTATCGTGACTTATCATCAACGATAACTTTGATCCTCTTGGAGAGTTCAATCATCTTGTCGTCAGGATATTCAAATTCATACTTCCTTGCGACTGCTTTCAGGATGTCATAGAACGCCTTTTCCTCGTAATCAATGCCCATTTCTTTGAAAGAGTTTTTTTCTTTTTTCAGTTCTTCCAAAAGCTGTGCCAGCTGTTCTGCTACATCATCCAGAACTTCATTAGCATAGGCTTCATCACGGCGACGGTTGTTGTATTCATCAACCACACGTTTAAGCCTATCAGCAAATTCCACACCCATGATCTTATTGACCTTGCGGAACTCATCAATCGCCTGAGAAAGCAATCTCTGCAAAATCTTGATCTTAGTGTTAGGTAGCTGAATAGCGTTAATCTTGTCCATATATTCGTCGCTGAAAATATCGACAGAAATGTGCTTTCCTGTTTCAAACAGTTCTTCTATGCCATCGGACTGAATTGCACCCTCCAGCATTTCACGAACACGAGCGTTCATTTGAGCAATGTCAGGTGCATCGCCTTTTGTGAGTTTGAAAAGGATAGAACGCACCGCACAGTAGAAGTGGATGTAATCCTTATCCTCATCAGACAGCTTTTCGCTGGAACTACAGAGATTAAAGGCTTGCTTCATTCTCTTAACCGCAGCCATGAAACGTGTCTCCAGTTCTTCGGACAACTGAACATATTCAACTGCTCTATTCAGGCAGGCAAGCTGTTCTGTAGGAGAACCATGGAAATAATCATTGCTATTGAAGTTATGGAACATCTGACCGAGGACTTCCAACTGGTCTTTTACAATCACAACGCACTGCTCCACACCTTCAAACTCCTCGCACTCAAAATTTGTGTACTTTTTCAGAGCAAGGTTCATGTTTTTCTTAATGCCGATATAATCGACAATCAAGCCCTTATCCTTACCCTCGCAGACACGATTGACACGGGAAATGGTCTGGATAAGTGTGTGTTGCTGAATAGGCTTGTCGATGTAGATGGTATCCAGTTCAGGAACATCAAAGCCGGTAAGCCACATATCAACGACAATGGCGATTTTGAAGTTAGACTTCGGATTCTTGAACTGACGGTCAAATTCTTTGCGGTCATCCTTTGTTCCAAGCATATCGAAAAGTTCTTTGTCATCATCCTTATTGCGGGTCATAACCAACTTGAGCATTTCAATAGGCTTGAGTTCTTTCTTGTCTTTTTCACTCAACTCAACACCATCTGCAGCAACCTTCTTTACCGCCCATTCAGGTCTGAGTTCAATGAGAATTTTATATAAATCATAGGCAATGTAGCGGTTCATGCAAACAAACATTGCTTTACCGGCTACAGTCGCACCTTCGGCTACACGGGTCTCATAGTGGTTGATGAAATCCTCTGCCACAGCACGAAGTCTGTTCTGGTCGCCAATGATGACCTCCATATTGGCAACGGCTTTCTGGCTTTCTTCAATCTGATGTTCGTTTGCGCCCAGACGTTCACATTCTTCGTAGTATTTTTCAATCTCACGAACTTTCGCCTGATCGAGTGTAACTCTGGCAGCACGGCCATCGTAAACCAGATTGACCGTTATGCCATCACGAACAGATTCAGTCATGGTATAAGCATCTACCACAGGACCGAATACTTCGATAGTTCCATCGACAGGAGTACCGGTGAAGCCAACATAAGTAGCATTAGGAAGGGAGTCGTGGAGGTATTTTGCAAAGCCGTATTTGCGTTCAACGCCTGCATCCGTGATGCGAACCTTCTGGTCAAGGTTGATCTGGCTTCTGTGTGCTTCGTCAGAAATACAGATAACATTGGTTCGGTCGGTCAGAAGCTGAATATCTTCGGTAAACTTCTGGATAGTGGTCAGGTAAACACCGCCGCTTTCTCTGCCTTGCAGTTCTTCACGCAGCTTGTCACGGGATTCAATGCTGACGACAGTTTCGTCACCAATGTACTTCTTGGAAGCGATAAACTGTTTGGACAGCTGATCGTCAAGGTCAGTTCTGTCCGTAATAATCAAAATAGTCGGTGAGTGGAAGTGAGGGCTTTTCATCAGCATACGGGTCAGGAAAAGCATAGTGTAGCTCTTACCACAACCGGTCGCACCAAAGTATGTACCGCCCTTACCATCACCATCAGGTCTCATATGTGCCTTTACATTCTCGAACAGCTTGTTCGCTGCAAAGAACTGAGGATAGCGACACACGATCTTGATGTCCTTATCGGAACTGTCAGGGAAGTAAACAAAGTCCTTCATAACTGCAAGCAGTCTGTCTTTACGGAACAGCCCCTTTACCATCGTTACAAGGGAACTGATACCGTCCAGTTCCTTATCCTCGGAATTGATCTTTCTCCACGCATAGAAGAAATCATACGGACTGAAGAAAGAACCGTATTTGTTATTCGCACCATCGCTGATAACGATAAATGCGTTGTATTTGAAAATTTCAGGAATATCTCTGCGGTAGCGCACGGTCAGCTGCTTATACGCATCCATGATGGTGGTATTTTCTTTGACTGCGCTCTTGAACTCAAGGACTACGACAGGGATGCCGTTGACGAACACAATGCCATCAGGGATACGCAACTGATTGTTGATACCCTCGATCTCGAACTGATTAACCGCCTTGAAAATATTGTTTTCGGGAGTGTCGAAATCAATAAGTTCAATATATATGTCCTTCTGAGTTCTATCCTCACGGTTGAGAATGAAGCCATCACAAAGCAGCTTATAGAAAGCCTTGTTTGCTTCATACAAAGTACCGGAAATATTACGCAGTATAAGGAGAATACCATCAACCTCGCTCGGTGTGATGCCATCCTTTGCATAGCGGTTATACAGATACTGCTTCAGGTCTTCTTGTAGCAGCACTTCTGTTCTTTCTCTGTGTATTTGGCTTCCATTCAAATGAATGTACCCTTCATCTTTGAACAGCTCCATAATCGACATTTCTAATGCGTGTTCATTGAAGTTTGCCATTGTGTTCACTCCTTTCGGGAGACTACTCCCATATTTTATCTTTCTGTTTATATCTTAAATCATTTGTCGTTGGCAGTGGTCGCTTGAAAAGCGACGTTTACGCTAAATGATAATTTAGCAGCTTGATAACTGGGCAAGCAAAACTGTTTTTATTTCTTCAAGAGCATGAATTTCCTTGACATTGCAATAGATATGCTTATAAACACGTTTTGCAGCATTGCCAAATTTATTCAAAGCATTGTCATCAGGAAGAGGAATCTCAAAAGATTCGAGTTCCTGTTTGTTAATTGCTTCTCTTGTAGAACCTGATTGCCCGATACCCAGCAATTTTGCCTTGTTATCGGCAGAGCATAGAGTGAACATGATGTAATAGCTCATATTTTCACCCTTAATTGGTCGCACGATCATAACGTGCTGATTTACTCTTGCAGGTAACACATTATCAGGAACCATACAACAGCGAGCCACAGATACACCTGTGATATTGAAAAGAACATCGTTCTGCTCTACGGTGACATTTGCCAGGGCATCCGCTTGATTTTGATTTATATGGGCAAGGTCTGAATATTCAAATCGAAAGTCAAAGACATTTGTGCTTCTGATAAGAGAAATGCCCTCGTCAATATAAGCAGTTTTTCCACCCTTTGGCGTTGCACCGCTACCGATTTTACTGCAAATCTTTTGCAATGGAACTTTCGGATATTGTGTATCTGCATCAGAAAAAAGTTCCTTATAAACTGCGGATAGTGATGCTACTAAATTATCATTTACCTGCTTCTTTAAGGCGATCCTATCTGTAATCGTCTTATATGCTTTAACGATATTTCTTTGTTCCTCGATAGCAGGAACAGGAAGCTCTACCTTACACATTTCATCCCAATCCATAATCTCACGAACACTACCATGAGACTTGAAACGAGCGTATCTATCAAACTCTGGTCTATCAAACCAAAGCATCAAATACTCCGGCAAGAGCTTGTTTTCATCGACAACTTCAAAGACGGTGTACACGTTGCTGACCAAACCCTCATCGCAATCATCAAGTAGAGCAATAGCGATTTTATCTCCTCTGCGAGAAGTATCTGGAATATAGGTAAATTGTCTCTTTTTCACAACCTTATATTTTGTAAAGTCCGTTCCGACGGTGTTTGCAATCGAAGGAATAAACTGTTTTTGAACAGAAACGCCCAACAGATTATCTTCCTTGCCCTCCGTATTGCGAACATCCACTTGGCGAATGAACTCACCAAGGAGCTTATAACCTTCTCTCATCTTATTCACCTCAACCTATATATTTTCTATGAGCGATTTTCACATTGCTCTGTTTGACCATTGCATACTGCAAGGTCGTATCTATTCGCTTATGCCCCAGAAGTTGCTGAAGCTGTTCAATGGGCATACCTTTGTCTATTGCCATTGTAGCGAGAGTTCGTCTGAATTTGTGCGGATGAACTTTGTTTAACCCCAAACGCCTACCCATTTGTCTCAGTCGTACTTCAATGCCGCCAATGCTCATACGATTGTGCGGAGCTTGAAGCGATACAAACAGGGCTGGATCATCGTCTGTTCTGCTCTGGAGATAATTTTGTAGATGGATTTTTGTCCTGGCATCAAAGTAAACGATGCGTTCCTTATCTCCTTTGCCGAAAACGACACACTCACGCTCATTGAAATTTATATCCTCTCTATTCAGCAAAACCATTTCTCCGACACGCATACCGGTAGACGTCAACATATCAATCATTGCCAGATCACGAAGCTCGGTGCAGCTGTCACGCATAAGTTCGAGAGCTTCATCGGAATAGGTTTCTTTGATATTCGTACCGGTCTTTACTTTATGGATTCTTCTGACCGGGCTTTTGAGAATATAGTCCTCATCTTCAAGCCAGGAGAAGAAACTGGAAAGGATTCTCCTGATATTATCAATCGTGACCTTGCTGGACTTCTTTCGTGCCTGATATTCAGTCAGATAAGAGCGAATATCATCAGTGTCAATTTGTTTCACTTCTTTATGAAGTTCATCCAGCATTGCCATGATTGTCGATTCGTAGTATTTCAAGGATTTCTCGGAACAGCCCTCAATTCTTTTTGCTGCAAGGAACAGATCCACCAAGTTCTGTTCCGAGATATTTGCATCCTTATCGGTCTTTGTTACCTCATAGCTGAAAAGTGCATGAGTCAAAACTTCCTGCAACTTTTCTGTCTGCGCATTGTTCAAGTAAGGCAACATTCCCTGAACAACTTCCGTAATCAAATTCTGTTTCATTGTCGTTTCTCCTTTACATTAACGAGAACGACAAGCAACGGCTGTTCTTTTTTATACTCCCGCCGTTGATAGGATTCTTTTTCTATACTTTTCTGAGCGAAGATGCTGGACCATCAACATATACGCTTTTTGCAATTTGCCGTAAATCAAAGTCATCCTCCGAAACAACATTATCCAACGGAATATGTACATTTATAGTTTTCTGATCAGAATTCAGAAGTTCAAAAAGATTGGGATTCGCAATGAAATAATCCTGAATCGGAAGGTAATATACTATTTCATTACTGTTATCAACATAGAAAAGAATAAACGCCGATGAACTACCAAGTCCATACTTTATTGTCTTTACTTCCATTGGAAATGAAAAGGCATTTTCTCTTTTCATTTTTTGCGGACAATTACACCCTTTGATCTGTCCTTCTATTTTTTTGTTGATAAATTCCTCGTTTTCAATTAATTCAATAATGCAATCTGTGCCGTGATCAGTTCCCGTACATTCATGGTATTCCCAGTGTTCCTTAGGAAATTTATAATGAACAATGCCCCTGGCTTTAGAGCCGATTATTCTTTGATTGCAGTCCTTTGGAGCGCTTGCCATAATAATCTCCTTTCTTTTATAAATGATAATTTAGCAGAACAATGTGCCTGCATTTTATATAATCAATATTCTGCCGATTCGGAAAATGGTAAACCTTGGGCAAAATATACCGTGCAGAATCTGATTGATAAAGGCTTTATTGATCCACCTATGGATGGAAACCACGGAGAAATACATCCTAAGGTAAGTGACTATGTAGCTTCTGGTGTTCCTTTTGTTATGGCAAATAATATAGCTGATGGCTTTGTTGACCTTTCTCAATGTGCATTTATTACAGAGAAGCAAGCCAAATCACTTAGAAAAGGGTTTGCAAAACCAAATGATGTTTTATTAACCCACAAAGCAACGTTGGGCAGAGTCGCTATTGTTCCGGAAGGTTACAATTACATAATTCTTACTCCTCAAGTCACTTACTATCGTGTCCATAAGGGATTGAGTAATGTCTACCTTAGGTATTACTTTGCATCGAGCTATTTTCAGTCGATATTAGAATCTTTTGCTGGAGGTGGAAGTACAAGAGCATACATTGGAATAACCAAACAATGCGAATTACCTATATATTTGCCTTGTGAATCTTCTATGCTGGCTGTTACAAACGCATTGGAGCAGATCGAGCGAGTTCGCGCTCTAAATCAGGCTGAGATTCAACATCTGAACGAAGTTCGTAATACTTTGGTATCTCAACTCTCAAGCCGCTAAATTATCATTTATCTGCTTCTTCAAGGCAATTCGCTCGGTGATCGCCTTATAGCTTCTAACGATTTCTCTTTGTTCATCAATCGGAGGAACCGGCAGTTCTAATCTGCAAATATCATCCCATGTGATGCCACCACGGACGCTGCCATCGGTGTGAAGCCAACAAATACGGTCGAACTCCGGTCTGCGGAACCACATCATCAGATAGTTTTCATCCAACACACTTCCATCAATAATCTCGAACATGAAGTATGCTGGCGATACGATTGCAGGCTCGTCTTCTTCATACAACGCAACCGGAAGTCGTTCATCACGACCAACGTGCATTGGGTTACAAGCAAACTTACCCTTGGTGATCAGCTTGTATTTGCTCAAATCCGTTCCGATTACATTTGCCACAGAGGGCATAAAAAACTTATCAATGTTAATACCCAGAACTCTATCAGTTATGCTATCTGTGTTGCGGGTATCAATCAAACGGATATGGTTTCCTAAAACATCATAATCTGATTTCATAGCCCAGCTCCTTAAACACAGACAGGAGATCTGCCTTTGATTTTTCTTCCGCAACAAGCAGTTCCGTCAGCTCGGTCTGCAATGCTTTCATCTTGGTATCGAAGTCAATATTCTCATCACGGTTTACAAACTCAATGTATCGACTTGGAACAAGAGTGAACCCTTTTTCTTTCACTTCATCGAAAGAGGCGGAGTAGCAGAACTCAGGAACATTTCTGTATGTTTCTTCATAACCTTCCTGCTGCCAGTTGTGGTAAACTGCCGTGACCTTAGCACGATCTTCTTCGGTCAATTCAATATACTTCTTTTCATAAGGACTGCCCATCTGACGCAGATCCATAAAGAGAATTTCTTTTTCTCTGTTACGATAGTGCTTCAGCTGTCCGTTCTGTTCCACAACACGAGCTTTCTTATTCTTATTCAGAACCCAAAGCGTAACACTGATGTCGGTTGTGTAGAACAGGTTTCTCGGCAAAATGATGATTGCTTCAACGAGATTGTTTTCAATCAGCTGTTGTCTGATTTTTAGCTCGGTTCCATCATCGGAGAGGGCGCCATTGGCAAGGAGGAAACCGGCAACACCATTCTGAGAAAGTTTAGAAACGATGTTCAGAATCCAACCGTAGTTTGCATTACTGGTAGGCGGCACTTCGTATCCGTTCCAGCGAGGATCATCAATCAATTCGTTAGCAGCTCTCCATTCTTTCTGATTGAAAGGGGGGTTCGCCATAATATAATCGGCTTTGAGGTCTTTGTGCTGATCATTGGTAAATGTATTCGCAGCCATCTCGCCAAGATTTGCGGAGATACCACGAATAGCCAAATTCATCTTTGCCAGTTTGAAAGTGGTGTTGGTGTACTCCTGACCATAGATAGAAACTTTTTTCTTGTTTCCGCTATGCGCTTCAACGAACTTGATGGACTGAACAAACATACCACCGGAACCGCAGCAAGGGTCATAGAGGATACCGTCGTATGGCTCCAACATTTCAGCAATCAGATTTACAATGCACTTCGGGGTATAGAACTCACCCTTACCTTTACCTTCAGCAAGAGCAAACTTACTGAGGAAATATTCATATACACGACCGATGATGTCGTTCTCTTTATCGTCTGTATTTATTTTATTGATCTCATCAAGGAGGGAAGCCAGCTTCGCTGTATCTATATGTAGACGGGAATAATAATTATCTGGCAGTGCTCCCTTCAAAGAAGGGTTATTTTTTTCAATCGTGTACAGAGCCGTATCAATTTTCAGTGCAATGTCATCCTGCTTTGCGTTTGCCATGATGTAAGACCAACGGCTTTCTTCAGGAAGATAGAAAACATTCTCCTGAGCATAGAACGGCTTCATATCCGCAAAGCGTTCTCCATGATTTGCAATGATTCTGTTTCTGCAATCTTCAAATTTGTCACTGGCAAACTTAAGGAAGAACAGACTCAGAACAACGTGTTTATATTCCGCAGGCTCAACAGAACCACGGAGTTTATCCGCACTCTTCCAAAGTGCTTCTTCCATACTTATTTCTTTCTTTGGTTTAGCAACCTTCGCCATAGCTTTATCTCCATTTCTGTATTATCAAAATATAGTCAGGTACAATTTTTCTATTTTATCGTACCAAATGTGCAGTCCCATAAAACGGACATCAAGCATTTTCGTCTGGAACCATTTCCATAATATCGTCAAATGTGCAGTTGAGAACAGCGCATATTTTTACAAGCGTATCCGTTGTCACATTGTCGCCCTTATTCATTTTGTTGATTGTGTAATTGCTGAGATTCGCCTTCTCAGCCAAATCCTTTTTCTTCATATCTCGATCAATCAACAGTTTCCAAAGTCTTTTATAGCTGACAGCCATTACTTCACCAATCCTTTCATACAAACTTCCCGTCTGTAAAGTAACTCTATCTTATATTATAGCACTTCCATCGACAAATTCAACGAGAAAGTGAGCTATAACTACATTTTCCTTCCTTGTAGCAAAGTTAATTTTGGATTAACGAATATCGGGTCATATTTCAAGGTCGGGAGAGCGCATTTTAGGGGTCTCACAAATTGGCAAGCAGTGTAAACCTGTACAGGTTCACTCATTTTCTCGATTTTCCCTATGGGTCAATCTTCGCAAATTTGCTTGTTGGGGCAGCATCCCCAAACCCCTTTGAACATCATCTTACGATGATGGCTGCACGATTTTACCAATCGTTTTGAAATTTGACTATAGAATAATTACTGACTTTGTAGTACAATTTAATTAACTAAAGTTTGAGGATGTGAAAACCGTGACGGTATGTACTTTTGCCGGTCACAGAGAAGTTTATCAAGCAAATATTGCAGACAAGTTGGACGAAGCAATTTCAAGAATTATCAAGAACGATGATTGCTTCCGTTTCCTTGTCGGTGGCATGGGTGACTTTGATGGAATGTGTTCTTCCGCAGTACGCAGAGCTAAAAGAAATTACCCAAACAAGCAAATCAGCTTGGAACTTATCTTGCCGTATTTGACCCAAGAACTTAATGAAAACAAATCATATTATGAAATAAGCTATGACGATGTTGTTGTTCCAATCGAGCTTGCCGGTGTACACTACAAGTCTGCAATTACTAAAAGAAATCGTTGGATGGTAGATAAAAGTGACTGGATGATAGCATTCGTATACAGAGATTTTGGTGGAGCCTACACCTCTTTGCGTTATGCAGAAAAGAAAGGCTTGCAGATTATCAATCTTGCAAAAGAAATATAATAATGAGGGTTACACATGAAAAAATGGTTTTTCTCTTTGTTATGTATCGTGCTACTTCTATCTGGATGCACGAATGCCGAAAAAGACAATTCCGGTAATAAGGCAACTTACGAACCTGAAGAAAAAGAAGAAGTCATTTATACTTCGATTATCCAAAAAGAAGAATGCGCTTTGTGCAACAATGGCGGCAAAACGCTTTTGCCTGCTTATGCAGGACAAAACAATCTTGGGATAATCTGCATCAACACATTTGAATTTTCTCCAGTTACAATCAACCGATATGATGACTTCGGCAATCTGTTGGAAGAAAAAGCTGGATATATGAGCATGACTCATAACGGATTTGGAGAAGGTGAAATGTCTACCAGTGTTTCAGCAGATCCTGATCGTGGTTTTGCATCAGTTCAGCTGAGTTGGATGCAAGATGACATGGTTGATAAAAAAAGTATTGAGTCTTTACTTTGCCAAGACTGTCTGACTGCGATCATGGAAGAATCATGGGAAGAACCTTATCCTGTTGGCGTAATCAATTTTGAGACTTTAGAGGTCAGACTGTTTGAAGAAAACATTACCGGCTTTACTTTCGGAGATTACTACATCGACATTGACCGCCGTGAGAGCGAAGATGATTCAGAACGCATAGAATTGGATCTTTTGATTTTCTATTGCCCGCCAAGATATGAATAACTTCTAAAAGCCATAGCTTATACACAGCTGTGGCTTTTATTTTTTCAAAAAGTTGAAATTAACCTGTCACCATTTTTGGAATTTGAGTGTTATATATAGTAGAAAGACTTCCAAGAAAAATTTTTGAAGAAATTTCAAATTCCTTGTCACTTTTTGGAGGTCTCAACAAATATATATAGTAGAGAGACAGGTAGACGGATTCATTTCCATTCCTGTACACACAATCTCATAAAGCGTTTAGCTGACCGTATGGAAAAGCTTGAAACGCAAAAAAGGAGCCACGACTGTTACTCCAAAATTTGAGCAGCAGCCGTGGCTTTCTTTTTATCGGACAGTTTTCTTTTCCTGTTCTTTCTTTTTGTCGATGTTCAGAATTGTTTCAACCGTCCGTTTGGCAATCAGCAATTCTTCTTTTTCTTTTCTTATCTGTCTGTATTCGGCATAGTCTTGCTTCTTCTGAACTGCCAGACGGTGAAACTCCTCGTACAAAGACTGACTGGAAGGGAGTTTTGTAATCTGCAAATCATCAAAGGCTTTCTTCGCCGCTTTATGAATTGTGATTTCCTGGCGGTGTTCTTCAAAGAATTTTTTGCTATATCCAGACTTGCGGTACTCTACATAAATCTGTCTTGTATCACGATAGTTTTTGATATGCTGTTGTAAAGCCTGAACTTCAACAATTCGTTTCTCAGCGGCCTTGATAGAATCAGAAAGCTCATCGAAACGGGCAGACAACTTTTCAATGTGAGCGACCAGATCATCATAGTTGCCCAGACCTTTTTCTTTCAGAAGAATTACGGTACGGGCAGCTTCTTTTCTATTGAACTTCTTCGCCCACTTTTCATATCCGCCTGTTTTTCCTTCAGCCATTTTTTCCTGAATATCAATAAGCATCTGGAACTGCTTCTGTGTAGGAGCTTTAGTAGAAGTATCTCTGGTTTTGCGTAGGCTTTTACCAGAGATAACAGCACGAAGTTCTTCTTCGCTGTATCCTTCGCCCAGGGAACGCAGACGGATAAATCGTTTCTGGTCTTTTCCTTTGAACGCAGACTGCTTTCCATCCTTGAACTCAAACCCCATATCAGCCAGAGCCTGAATGAAGTCCTCAAAACTCTTGGGCTTTTGCTTCAGCACCGTATCAATGGCATCACAAAGATCGTCACGCTGGGTACGCTTCTTGGGATAGACAGTTCTTTTTTGTCGCTCTCCATAAGGTTTCGGAGTGATGATGGACAGCCCATGCTCCAGACAAACCATATCGCTGAGTCTTTGAACTGCCAGACCGGAAAGGAAGAAATTCTTAAACTTGCGACTGGCATCCAGAGAGGTAGAGTTGTAGATGATATGGTTGTGTATGTGGGCTTTGTCGATGTGAGTGGCAACAATAAAAGCGTGTTTGCCTTTCGTCCATCGCATCGCTGTTTCATAGCCTACCTGATTTGCTTCTTCCGGTGTAACTTCTCCGGGTTTGAAGGACTGGCGAATCTGGTAAGCTATGATATTGTTCTTTTGCTGTCTGCCGGTGGAGTGCTGATACTGCCTTTTGGAAAGAAGAAATTCTTCATCGGCAGTTTTAGGATCGCACTCATAGGAACTGATAAATTCGCCGTCATTGGTTTTCGCTGCATTCTGCGAGTAGTCTGTTCGGTCAGCCAGACATTGAGCGACTGTCTTGCCCTTGTTCACATGGAGCGCAATCAGCCTTGTTGCTGCCATTCTCATCACATCCTTTCCAAAAGAAAAAGCCACCCGCAGGTGACTTTCTCCTAAACTATCTCAGCATCTTTTCCCGATCTTCCGCACCACGCAGATATGCCAGTTTTGCCAGATGCAGCTGAACCGCATAAAGGCTGTTGATTGTGTGTTCGCATTGTTTCCAAAGGGGTGTATTCGCTTCGCCTACGATGTCTGCAAGGGCGTGTATGGCTTCATCAGCCGCTTGTTGCAGTTCCGCATATTGCTCATCTTCTCCGGCGATTTCCCCGGTTACATCGTTATAGGCTATTTCAAAGTAATGCTCCATAAATCCTCTGTCCATCAGTTTCTCCCATCTTAATAACAAATAAATTCTTTGATATGGTTGCCCAAAGTTTCAAATTTTACAACAGCCCAGACCAACAGGAAGATTGCGAGGATCGCCGCCAATCCCATGCCGACAAGGATGGCCAGCGAAGTCCACATTGCCTGAACGATACAGTAGATGGCGCAGCCTGCGATGACCAGAAGCAATAACCCAATCACATAAGAGGAAATGTTGGTGAGCAGATTTCCAAGGATACAAATAGATTTTACAACGAACAGCACCGGAAGTGCCAATACTTTCAGCATCATTTTCATAAGCAAAACTCCTTTCTTCTAACTATATTGTACAAGGGGGCTTGCAAAGACGCAACGATGTCACCCCCTATGTAAAAGGAAAAGGACGCAAGGCTTTTTGTCGCCTATGCGTCCTTAAAACTTAAATATTCAGTTCGACAAATTGGAATTTGTCAATACCTATTACCATAAAGATATTTATTTGAAATTCTCTTTTGTGTTTCCAAATATTTTGTAACGTTTTCATCATAATCAGGATAATTATAACCAAGTGAATCTGCCACTTTTTTAGATATTTTTTTGAACAAACATAGACACAAATCAAACGATTTCCACATTTCTTCATACGAACTCATTGAATATGTATTTAGTAAGTTATCCCACAATTCTTTTGAAATATGCTTATCTAAAAATTTATAGTTTTTACCCAAACTGAAATTAAATCCTTTTTCAGTACCGACATACCAACTAATCATCCTAAGAAGCTCATGACGTAATACTTCATTCATATGGTCTATTGCAAATAGTATTTCACCACGAAGTAAGCCCTTGGATACATATGTTGCAACATTCCAAAATTCGTTACAACAGTCATCAAACTTTCTTTCTGTTGGACACTTAATGTAATAATCTTCATCTGTGGGAACTATTTCTGTTTTAATCATATTATCTTTATCTAACATGATTTTTACAAGTTTATCGCGAGTAAGATACTCCTCAAGCATTGAAACAGGTAACAAAGTTAAATCAATCTTTACACCATCATCAAAAAGCATTATATAAGAAAATCCTTTTTCTTCTGGAGGAAATAATTCCATATCTTCAGGTTTTTGCATCATAATTCTGTTACCAAAAACACTAAGCCAGTCATCGCTTTTCAAAAATTCTCCCATATCTATAACAAAAAAAGTAATATCATAATCTTGAAGATTGTCTTTTGGTATATTAACATTAGTGCGAGACCCCTCAAGAGTTACAATTCTAATTCTCTCATCTTGAAAAGCAAAATTCAAAACTAAATCGTATATTTCTTTTTCAGTCCTCATTTCATTCACCTCAATAAAATTATATCACAAAAAAAGATTGATTCTAACTGTTCTTATAATTTGATAACCGCATCAAGGCAGAGCGTAAGTGCATATTCGTATGCATTACCGCCCCAGTTTCTTTCGTCGTATTTGTCAACATCTGCAAGACTGTCTGCGGTATAAAGTATCATACCCCAGGTTGCCCCTCTGAAATCAGCACAGGCCGCCAGAGCAGAACATTCCATTTCTACAACTGCACAGCCTTCACTTTTGCGATAAGCCACCTTTTCTTTGGTTTCACGGAAAAATCCATCCGTTGACCAGGTTATAACCTCCTGATATTTCATACTATGCTCAAGAATGGTTTCTTCAATTGCTTTTCTTGCCTTCTCGCTGATTTCCACAAATCGAGAAGGGGGCGCATAGTGATAAGATGTTCCCTCATCACGCAGAGCCTTGTTTGGTACGAGGAATGTACTTTCGGGGAACTTTTCCAGAGCACCGCAACTACCTGCCGAGATTACCTCTCTTACACCATAACCAATCAGCCAATCAAGTATCTGTGTGGCTGCTGCCGCACCAACGGGTGCTTGACAAAGCACAATGTCCTCACCCTTGTATTTGGTGATGTAAATGGGATAATGCTTCGTTGCACTCTCAAAAGTGGATACCTGTTTGGTATCACTTTTACTGGCATATTCATCTATGTAAGCACCAAGAAATGCGAACACACATTTCTTGGGTAAGTTCAAACCAAGATTTTCATGAGTGGGATTAAGAACTGCTGTCTGCTCTGTATCAAACTCCAAAATCGGTATTTCGTTTTTAATAATAGCCATACTATCTCTCCGTCAAATTCAAGTTTGTCTAACTGTTTCTAAACAGATCTTTTCAATAATATTGTAGCTCATAAATGTGAACAATTCAACCAATGAAAGCGTATTGTCCTATGTAAAGCCGCAGCCAAAACTGCGACTTCCCGACAAGTTGTCGGGGATTACTGGATGGATGCCAACCTGACAAGCACTTCTTTCATATCCGTCCAGATTTCTTCCAGACGCACCTGTAGGTCGTTGATGTCGGCTTCATAAATGCTGCCGGTCTCATTGGCTCGTTTTGCGTACTGGTTCAGGTTGTTGGAACAGATTCGCAGGAGCGAAACCAGAGCTTTCACATCCTGCAAATCCAGATTGATGCAGTAGCCATCCAGAGCCATCTTGCGAAGATACGCCCCCATGCTTCGGATGCCAAGTTCATCCATCTTCTGATGGATTCTCTCAACTTCCTCTTTGGATGCAAGGAAATGAACATCCTGGTCTCGCTTTGCCATTACAACACCTCCTCGTGAGCTTCAGAGCGTTTTGCAGGCGGGATATGCTCTGCTTTGGATTTCAGATCAGCCAGAACAGAAGGACGCTCTGTGCTTTTCTTTTCGGCACGGCTCTCCACCGTGTCCTCCATATTCAGAGCCGCATCAAGCTCTGCCAGTCGCTGACTTTTCGCCATCAGTTCTGCTTCCTGAGGGAACGGTTTTCCAAGTTCACCTTTGGTCGCTTCCTGCTGATTGTAGAGATTGGTCAGCTGTTCATTAGCTCTTTCCAGCTTTTCTGTAATGCCTGCAAGGGCATTATCCAGACGGGTGATGTTGCCCCTCGCATCAGTGCCAAGGGCTACACGGTGGCTCATAGAGCCTTTCAGAGTGATGTCGTACTCGTGACAGAAACTGTCGAAAGAAAGCTCCATCTGGAACCCACGATAACTGCCCAGAGGGACAGGATCGGAGCCTTTTACTTCCTTACACGCTGCCAGAATCCACTCACCGGCATCTGCTTTTTCCGCATAATGCTTTCCACGGATGTCCATGCCGCAGAACCCCTCGGAGATCTGCGGGTGAGCTTCTACGGTCTTAATGTCAGCTTCAAAGCCATGAATATAGCCTGTCTGCTTTTCAATCTCAGCCGGGAAATATTTCAGGAGCTTATCTTCCATGCGGTACTGCTGACTCTGGTGGTCAGCTTTCAGCACCTTCAGCCTTGCCACATCAATGTCCAAGTCCATTTTTTCCTTGATAAGAGGATTACCGGCACACAGCGCCTTGATTTCCGCATAGGACAGAGCCTGCTCGTCCACATCATCACAGGAACGAACCGGCGATTTGGAGGTCATAATCTGAGAAATGAACTTCTGCTTGTTCTCCAAGGTCTGATACAGATATGCGTCGAAGGTTCCCTCCGTTACATACTGATACACCTGAACTTCTTTGTTCTGGTTGCCCTGGCGGATGATACGACCGTTTCTCTGGGTCATATCGGACGGACGCCAACCCACATCCAAGTGATGAACTGCCACCAGTTTGTCCTGGACATTGGTTCCTGCGCCCATTTTCTGTGTACTGCCAAGCAGTACACGCACCTGACCGGTACGAACCTTGGCAAAGAGGTCTTTTTTCTTTGCTTCGGTATCCGCATCATGGATGAATGCAACTTCCTCCGCAGGCACTCCGTTTGCGATCAGCTTCGTTTTAATGTCATCGTAGACATTGAACGTACCGTCATTCTTCGGAGTGGACAGGTCACAAAACACAAGCTGAGTCAGCTTATCTGCCTGACCGTCCTGCCAGATACGGAGAACATTCCCCATACAGGCATTCAATTTGCTGTCCGGGTCATCAGGGAGCAACGGGTTCATCAGTCGCTGATCCAGTCCCAGCTTTCGACCATCGCTTGTGATCTTCAGCATATTGTCCTCGGACGGGTCTACGATACCTGCATGGACTGCCGCTGCTCGCTCGGAAAGCTCCGCTACCATATCCTGCTGATGTTCAGAGGGCTGAACCACAACAGTCTCAAACTTTGCTTCAGGAACAGGGAGATTCAACTGGTCAGAGGTCTTGATGTCTGCCACTTCCTTGAACATATTCATCAGTTCAGGAAGGTTGAAGAACTTTGCAAATCTGGTTCTGGCACGATAGCCGGTTCCCTCAGGTGCAAGCTCAATGGCAGTCGTTGTTTCACCAAAGGTAGATGCCCAGGAGTCAAAATGGGTCAGATTCTTTTTCTGGAGCGTACCGTACTGGAGATAACGCATGACCGTATAAAGCTCGGTCATGGAGTTGCTGACGGGAGTACCCGTGGCGAAGATAACACCACGACCGCCGGTGATCTCGTCCATATAGCGGCATTTCATAAACATATCCGAAGATTTCTGAGCTTCAGAAGTGGACAGACCTGCCACATTCCTCATTTTGGTGTAGAGGAACAGGTTCTTGAACGCATGGCTCTCATCCACGAACAGTCGGTCAACGCCCAACTGCTCAAAGGTGATTACATCGTCCTTTTTGTCTGCGGCAAGGAGCTTATCCAGTCTGGTTTCCAGAGATTTTCTGGTTTTCTCCATCTGCTTGATGGTGAAGTTTTCGCCACGCTGCCATTTCAGTTCTGCGATTGCACCCTCAATTTCGTCGATCTGCTCTCGCAACTGTCGTTCCTGTCTTTCAGGAGAAAGCGGGATTTTCTCAAACTGGCTGTGACCGATGATAACGGCATCATAGTCGCCGGTTGCGATACGGGCACAGAACTTCTTACGGTTTGCGGTCTCAAAATCTTTCTTTGTGGCAACAAGCAGTTTTGCACTCGGATAGAGGTGCAGGAACTCGTTTGCCCACTGTAAGGTCAGATGGTTCGGCACGACAAACATGGATTTCTGGCTCAGGCCAAGTCGCTTGCTTTCCATAGCCGATGCTGCCATTTCAAAAGTTTTGCCCGCACCAACTTCGTGTGCGAGCAAGGTGTTACCACCATAAAGCACATGAGCGATAGCGTTTCTCTGATGTTCACGGAGGGTAATATCAGGATTCATACCGCCGAAACGGATATGACTGCCATCATACTCACGGGGTCTGGTGGAGTTAAAGAGTTCGTTGTATTTAGTGACCAGAGCTTCACGGCGGCGAGGGTCTTTCCATACCCAATTCTGGAACGCATCCTTGATTGCCTGCTGTTTCTGCTGTGCCAGAGTGGTTTCCTTTTTATTCAGGACACGCTTCTGCTTTCCGTCAGGATCTTCGATAGTGTCATAGATACGAATATCTTTCAGGTTCAGCGTTTCTTCCAGAATACGATAGGCATTGGCACGATCAGTACCATAGGTCATATACGCAGCCACATCATTGTAGCTTGGGGAACTTTTACCGTTGATACGCCATTCTGCGGTCATTTCAGAGAACTTGACCTCAATGGAACGTCGCAGGTAATACGGAGTTTCAAATGTTTCCTGCATGAACTGCTGGATATAGTCAGGGTCAATCCAAGTTGCACCCAGACGGACATCAATCTCAGACGCATCCAAGTCTTTCGGCTGTGCCTTTTGCAGAGCTTCCACATTGATGTTAAAGGAAGAATCGTGCTTTGCAGCCATTTCTGCAATACGCAGTTTGCTTCTCACATCACCAGAAAGGTACTCGTCGGCAGTCTGCCAACCGGCTTCGGGGTCGTTAGGCCCCATAGGGTCTTTGAAGATGACCCCTCGCAGTTCAGTGATAATGGCTTCGTAGTCCTCAGGAGTTCCAAGCAGCTGTGCCATGAATGGCAGATCGACCT
>ERZ808029.195-NODE-195-length-51852-cov-4.215992_pt1 | contig 51852 bp, 45 predicted proteins | sample MGYA00380185_ERZ808029 | MGnify/ENA primary metagenome ERZ808029 (study PRJEB31490, sample SAMN06133404) | mouse gut metagenome | isolation source: M2_3 | host: mice | place: China: Chengdu | collected 2015-05 ... | reverse complement strand
AGCCTTGGGGTGAAGGGGAACTTTCACAAGATTACGGGAACTGACATTTCCGAGGAAGCTCTTTTGGTAGCCAGACGAAACGCTGACGCATTGCTGCCTTCTAAAGAGACCGAAAAGGTGGAGATGGAATTTTTCCAGGGCGATTTGTTTGGGGCTTTACCAAAGGATGGTAGAAAATATCACATAATAACGTCCAATCCGCCCTACATTCCAACGAAGGTAATTAAAACTCTGGAGCCAGAAGTGCGGGATTTTGAGCCAATGACGGCTCTGGACGGTGCAAAAGACGGGCTTTTTTACTACCGAAGGATTGCCAGTGAGGCAGGGAATTATCTGCAGCCAGATGGCAGAATGTATCTGGAGATTGGCCATGACCAGAAAAAGCCGGTGGAGGAGATTTTGGCAAAGGCTGGATATGAGAATATTTGTACTTATAAAGATTTGCCTGGAAGGGACCGGGTAGTGTCTGCACGATGGCCCAAGAACCTGTGACTGGGAAAGAGAGGAAAAAATGTTTGATCGATTAGATGATATGCTGATCCACTATGAAGAGATCATGCAGGAATTAAATGAGCCGGGAGTTGCAGAGGATCAGAACCGTTTCCGGCGCATTATGAAGGAACAGTCGGATTTAGCTCCTGTGGTGGAGGTTTATCGGGCTTATAAAAAGGCAAAACAGGACATATCGGACAGTCTGGCTCTTTTGGAGGAAGAAAGTGACGAGGAGCTAAAGGAGTTGGCAAAGGAAGAGCTTTCTGACGCAAAAAAGCGGGTGGAGCAGCTGGAACAGGAGCTTAAGATTCTTCTTTTGCCCAAAGACCCTAATGATGACAAAAATATTATTCTGGAGATTCGTGCAGGAGCCGGAGGGGATGAAGCGGCTTTGTTTGCCTCAGAGCTGTACCGGATGTATGTGAGTTATGCTGAGAGCCAGCGATGGAAGGTGGAGCTGGTCAGCTTAAATGAAAATGGAATCGGCGGATTTAAGGAAGTAGTTGCCATGATTACCGGCAAGGGGGCTTATTCCAGGATGAAATATGAAAGTGGTGTGCATCGGGTGCAGCGGGTGCCGGAGACAGAGTCCGGAGGAAGGATTCATACTTCCACGGCAACCGTAGCTGTCATGCCGGAGGCGGAAGATGTGGATGTGCAGATTGATTTGAATGAATGCCGTATTGATGTGATGCGGGCTTCCGGCAATGGAGGACAGTGTGTCAACACCACAGACTCCGCAGTTCGTCTGACCCACATTCCCACAGGAATTGTGATTTATAGTCAGACAGAAAAATCACAGCTTCAAAATAAGGAAAAGGCATTTCGCCTGCTTCGCTCCAAGCTGTATGATATAGAGATGGAGAAGAAGGCCAGCGCAGAGGCAGCAGAACGGCGAAGTCAGATTGGAACCGGCGACCGGTCCGAGAAGATTCGCACTTATAATTTTCCCCAAGGCCGGGTGACAGAGCACCGGATAAAGCTGACTTTGTATAAGATTGATTCCATTATGAACGGAGATATTCAGGAATTGCTTGACAGCCTGATTGCAGCAGATCAGGCCAAACGTCTGAGTACACTGGAAGAGCAGGGATAGTTTTAGGCTTTACAGGGGGAGTTGTATGTCAATTTCTTATGGAAGTATGCTGCCAGATGGAGAGAGACTGATTACGGTTGTAGTTGACCGGCATGAAAAAGCAGTGATGGAAGGGGTTTTGTATTTGGGATGTCAGCCTACAGGAAGGAATTTTTCCGGTTATGTGGCGCTGACCCGAATGATGGAGGAATATTTTGAACATATCCAATATCCCCGACCTGTTATGAACCTAAGAGGATTGCAGCTGAACAAAGACAATGAGGCAGTCCGGAAGGAAGAATGGGTTTTGCGGCGCTGCGGCAGCATCAGCAGTTATGTGATTCGGGTCACACAGCGCCAGAATGCCAGCTGGCAGGGGATTGTGGGAAGAGAAGACGGGGCGGCCTGCCGTTTTTCCAGTTTTTTGGATTTGGTCGTTTGTCTGGAGAAAGATTTAGACAGACTGTCAGCCGGAAAAAGTGATAAAGATGAGGCAAAGGTGAATCAGAGATTTGGGACAAGGCCAGAACAGGGGATCGGGCAAACACCAGAAAAAGAATATAAGGGAGAAGATGGACGGCGGGAGGAAGGGCAGGAAAGAAAGGCCGCCCTGGATTTGGAGAAAAAAAGGAAACAGGAACAGGTGGAACGGTATCTGGAGATTGTGATGGGGTTTCCAAAGACAGAGAAGATCATGCCAGATACCATCCAGTACCATTTTCAGATGGAGGACAGAAGCCGGACATTTGTGGTCCGTTTTCTTTTTTATGAAAACTGTACCTGCCAGGGAACCCTGTACTGGCAGGAGGGACACAGAGAGGAAAGCTTCCGAAGCTTTCTGGAGCTGGTACTGATGATGAGCGGAGCCATTGGAGATGAAACTTATTTCCCCTGTGACTAAGAAAGCAGCGGGGATTTGACTTTTAGACACATGGCAAGAGAAATAAGTTTCGGATTGCTTTATGACAAATGTTCAAGGGGACTTACGGCCTGGAGGGTGTAGTGTACCGTCAATTCTTTCCGGATATAGGCTTTTTTGTAGTTCCGGATGATTCTCTGCATTACCATCTTGCCGTTCTCATAGGATGCGGAGGGCAGCAAAATCAGATACTGGCTGACACTGTATCGGGTGTATACGTCCCCGTGGCGCAGAGAATTGGTGGTGGCATCGCCCAAATGCCCCATGGCTCGTGACAATACAGCAGATTTGGGAAGTTTTCCGTCCTCTTCTGAAAGGGTTAAAAGTCCCAGAAAGATGGAATTGCCGGTTCGGGAAATCGCCCGTCTCTCCAGCTGATAGATGTCGCGGAAGACGGTAAATTCGCAGAAGTAGGCTCCAGAAAGCTTTTTCTCTTCCTGCATGGATTGTTGAATCAGGTGTAAATCAATATTGATTCCATGTTCCTGCTGCTGGATCAGTTTGTATAAGTCCGTCATGCGCTCTGAGGGAGTGATGGCAAATTCATTGTAAAAAGAATCTGCCATCTTCCGATACTGGGCCAATGCCTGATGCTGATGGCCGCCCTGGTATAATGCATGGATTAAGTGGTACTGAAAATCTTCATTATGTGGTTCTATGGCAACTGCCTGATGGCATACTTTTGCAATAGAGTCCCATTGTCCTTCTTCCCAAAACAGGTCAGCCGCCTGAGTGGCGGCACATACAAATAACTCGTGGTAATGGCGGCTGACCGGAATGACCCATGGCTCCCAGGCAGATTTGGGAAGAAAATCTCCCTGATAAAGAGCAAGGGCCTGAGTCAGAAGGGCCAGCTTTTCGGGTCCTGTGATACCAGGCTGCCGGCTGCGAATACATAAATCTTCAAATTCGGAAGTGTCCAACAAAAGATCTATGCCGGGATTCCAGCAGTAAGAGCCATGTTTTTGAGATATAAGTTGCTGTGTGGGAAGATTAAAGGGTTCCAGTAGCTTACGGGTGCGAAAGATTAACGTCTTTAATGCGTTGGTTGAATTTACATTGCTGTTATTGGACCAGATGATGCTGACCAGCTCGTCGGATGAGATCTCGCGGTTGGAATTGTAAACCAGATATTCCAGTATGTTCCAGGGCTTTTTCGCCTGCTGGACCTGGTTGCTGACCGAGACTTTGCCGATGGTCAGGCAGAAGCCGCCAAGCATCTGGACCTGTGCGGATATTTTTTTCATAGCTAATCACCATTTCTTAATGCGGCGCCTGTGTCTGTACAATGAAACAGACAGGAAACACAGACTTTTATTTATAATAAACTGCGCAGACTTATATTCCTACCATTCCTTTGATTCTGCTGCGCCTGTAACACTACTTTCATTATAGTAAAAAATATCCCGGAAGTCCAGTAGAATTTATACCCGTTCGGAAATTTTTTCAATCTTTTTCTATGAATAATAGACAAATCGGGAAAGATTGGGTATAATAATGCTTACATGCAAAATGCGGAAAGGGGTGGGCGCATTGAAATACAAAAAAAGTGTATTCCGGAGTCTTGCCATGGTTACACAGCTTGGGTTATGTGTTCTGGCGCCAATCTTTTTGTGCATATTCATAGGGTACTGGCTGGATTCCCAATACGGGATGAAGACGATGGTGCCGCTGCTGATTCTGGGAGTGCTTGCGGGTGGCAAGAGCGCTTGGCATCTGGCGGTGAAAACTCTTGAACAAGAACGCAGGGAAGACGAGGCGGTTTTGAACGAGCAGCAGAGTCAGAGGGAAAGAACCGGAATCAGCAGACCAAAGCAGCCCAGCCGGGTTCGGAAGGAACTGGAAGGGGATGCGCTGGCGCAAAAGAAACAGGCAGCAGGCAGGGAGGCAGATGAGAAATGGAATTGCTGAGCAGATCTACAAAAAGGCTTCTAGTCGAAATGTCCATTGGCATTATCTTATATAACCTGCTGCTGGGTGTGCTTGCATGGGTATTTCTGCCTAGGACCTCTTACCCGGTATGGCCGGTGTTATGGGGGCTTTTGGCAGGTGCAGTCGGAGCCGTGTTAATGTTAATTCACATGGCGGTGACGACAGAACGGGCACTGGAAAGCCAGAATGAAAGCTATGCCAGCAAGACTACCATTGTTCAGAGTCTGATTCGGAAGGTGGTGCTTGTGGCGGCGCTGATGTTCTGCTGGAGAGTGTTCCGGGTGGATCTTCTAGCAGTGGTGATTGGCATCATGGGCATGAAGGCGGGAGCATACCTGCAGCCGCTGATTCACAAAATGTTTACAAAAGAGGAAGAGATGCAGGCAGGAGCCAGCAAGGAGGAAGATGGGACGGAATTACCATAGGGGATGCCCCTTCAGTTTTGCGGGTTTCTCCGGAAAACTGTAATTTTGAAAGAAAGGAGGATATAATTCATATGGGAATGCTTATTTCCAATGAGCCTGACTTTATGATTCATGGTGTCTTGCAATATCGAATGTTTGGTCAGGATTTTTGGATTACAACCACAACCATCAGTATGTGGATTGTCACCATCATCATTTTGCTGGTGGGAGTGCTGGCAAACAAGGCATTAAAGAATGCAAATGATGTGCCGGGAACCTTTCAGAATGCATTAGAATATGCTTTTGAAATGCTTCAGAAGATGGCAGACAGCATTCTGGCAGGCAATGCAAAACGTTTTGTAAATTATATCGGAACCATATTCCTGTTCATCTTATTTTGTAACTTGAGCGGACTTTTGGGACTCCGGGCGCCGACAGCGGATTATGGCGTAACGTTGTTGCTGGGGATGGTGACATTTTTTATTGTCAACTACCAGGGCATCAAAAACCGGAAGATGCGGCATTTTACCAGTTTGTTTGAGCCGACGCCGATTTTGTTTCCGATTAACCTGATTGGTGAGCTGGCCAATCCGCTGTCCATTTCCCTGCGTCTGTTTGCAAACCTGCTTTCAGGCGTTATCATTATGGGTCTGTGGTATGGAATGATGCCGCTGCTAGTCAATATCGGTATTCCGGCGGCGCTTCACATTTATTGTGATCTGTTTTCCGGCTGTATTCAGACCTATGTGTTCTGTATGCTGACCATGGTTTACATCAATGATAAGATGGAGTAACCCATGGGATGTGCAAAGGGCCGGAATTTAAACCGGCAGCTGAAAGAGTTGTTTCATTTATCACAATTTATTTTTTAGGAGGATTTTTACTATGAACGGTATCTCAGGACAGGACTTTATCTTTGGTTGTTCCGCAATCGGCGCAGGTCTGGCGATGATCGCTGGTATCGGACCTGGTGTTGGACAGGGTATTGCTGCCGGACATGGCGCGTCTGCTGTTGGTCGTAACCCGGGTGCAAAGTCTGACATTACTTCTACTATGCTTCTTGGACAGGCGGTTGCAGAGACCACTGGTCTTTATGGCCTGGTTGTTGCTATTATCCTGATGTTTGTTAAGCCTTTCGGCGCTTAAAGACCAGGAGGGAATAGTGACGAAAGGAGGCTTGGGATTTGTACACATTGACAGGTTTGGACAGACTGATTGGATTTGATCCGCAGCTGCTGCATGATTCGGTGCTGACCGGCATCAATATCTTCATATTGTTCTTTTTCTTATCCTACCTGCTCTTCAATCCGGTGCGTGATGTGCTGGAGAAGCGGAAACAAAAGATTGCCGAGGAGCTGGCAACAGCGGCCGACGACATGAAAAGCGCTAACGCTTTAAAGGAAGAGTATGAGGCAAAGCTAAAGAATGTGAACAAAGAGGCAGAGGACATTCTGGAAGCTGCAAGGAAAAAGGCCATGAACCGGGAGACGGAGATTTTGGATGAAGCCAGAGCGGAGGCTTCCCGGATTGTGGAGCGTGCTAATCGGGAGATTGAGCTGGAAAGAAAGAAAGCCATTGACAGCTTAAAGCAGGATGTGGTGAATATTGCCGCTCTCATGGCACAGAAAGCGGTGGGCAGCTCTATCGATATTAAGATTCAGAATGCCCTCATTGACGAGACTTTGAAGGAAATGGGTGAGAGTACATGGCAAAGCTAGTATCCAAGGTATACGGCGATGCATTGTTTGAGACCGCCATGGAAAAGGACCAGGTAGATGTACTTTATGAAGAGGTATGTTCCCTGATTCCCATTTTGGAGGGCAATCCGGAGCTGACAGCGCTATTAAACAATCCGCGGGTGGTGAAGGAAGAGAAAGTTTCCATGATGAACCAGATCTTTTCAGGCAGAGTGGAAGAGGCGCTTTTGGGATTTCTGACCGTGGTAGTGGAAAAGGACCGGCAGAATGAACTGATTCCGGTTTTTGAGTATTTCATCCAGAGGGTGAAGGAGTTTAAGCGAATCGGAACAGCCTCCGTTACCAGCGCGGTGGAGCTAAGTGAAGATCAGAAGGCGCTTTTGAAGGAAAAGCTGCTTGCATCTACAGACTATGTGATGTTTGAGATGAATTATCAGGTAGACCCATCGATTATGGGAGGAATGGTGATTCGGATTGGAGATCGGGTGGTGGACAGCAGTATTCGGACCCGGCTTTATGAGCTGAAACGGGAGCTGTCGCAGCTTCAGCTGGCTTGATGGAAGAATTATCCAAAACGCGATGAGTTTTTCAGGCGGCGCAGGCAAATCTGCATTGCGCATATATGGAATTAACATTTCAGAAAGGGAAACAGCAATATGAATTTGAGACCAGAGGAAATCAGTTCTGTCATTAAAGAACAGATTCAGAAATATTCTACTAAGCTGGAAGTCTCGGATGTTGGCACTGTAATTACAGTGGCTGACGGTATCGCTCGAATCCATGGGCTGGAAAAGGCTATGCAGGGTGAACTTCTGGAGTTTCCGGGAGAGATCTACGGCATGGTGCTGAACTTAGAGGAAGACAACGTAGGTGTGGTTCTTTTAGGTGATACCAGCAACATCAGTGAAGGCGATATTGTAAAGACAACCGGCCGGGTGGTAGAGGTTCCGGTAGGCGATGCTCTGACCGGACGTGTGGTCAATGCACTGGGGCAGCCCATTGACGGCAAAGGCCCGGTGGAGACCGATAAATTCCGCCGTATTGAGCGTGTGGCTCACGGTGTTATTGAGAGAAAATCAGTAGACACTCCTTTGCAGACTGGTATTAAGGCGATTGATGCCATGATTCCCATTGGAAGAGGCCAGCGTGAGCTGATCATCGGAGACCGTCAGACTGGTAAGACAGCCATTGCGATTGATACCATTATCAATCAGAAGGGCCAGGGAGTTCATTGTATTTATGTGGCCATTGGCCAGAAGGCTTCTACTGTGGCAAACATTGTGCGGACGTTAGAAGAGTTTGGAGCTATGGATTATACTACGATTGTGGTATCCACAGCGTCGGATCTGGCGCCGCTGCAGTACATTGCTCCTTATTCCGGCTGTGCTATCGGTGAGGAATGGATGGAGAACGGCGAGGACGTGCTGGTAATCTATGATGATTTGACCAAGCATGCGGCAGCTTATCGTACCCTGTCTCTGCTGCTGAAGAGACCGCCGGGTCGTGAAGCTTATCCTGGAGATGTTTTCTATCTGCATTCCAGACTGTTAGAGCGTGCTTCCCGGCTGTCCGATGATTTGGGAGGCGGTTCCCTGACTGCACTGCCGATTATTGAGACTCAGGCCGGAGACGTGTCTGCTTATATTCCTACCAACGTGATTTCCATTACAGACGGTCAGATTTATCTGGAGACCGAGATGTTTAACTCTGGTTTCCGTCCAGCTATTAATGCTGGTCTGTCTGTATCCCGTGTAGGCGGCGCAGCGCAAATCAAGGCAATCAAAAAGATTTCCGCGCCCATTCGTACCGAGTTGGCTCAGTACCGTGAGCTGGCCTCCTTTGCCCAGTTTGGTTCCGAGCTGGATGCAGCTACCACTGAGCAGCTGGCACAGGGCGAGAGAATCAAAGAGGTGTTAAAACAGCCTCAGTATCAGCCCATGCCGGTAGAGTATCAGGTAATTATCATTTATGCTGCTACCAGAAAGCATTTGCTGGATATTCGGGTTGCTGACATTCTGTCCTTTGAGAAGGAGTTGTTTAAGTTTATTGACACCAAATATCCGGAGATTTTGACCTCTATTCGTGAGACAAAGCAGCTGACAGAGGAGACGGAGGCTACTTTGGTACAGGCGATTCGGGAGTGTAAAGCGCAGATGTAGGACGGGAGGAACATAAGTCATGGCATCCATGAGAGATATTAAACGCAGAAGGGCGAGTATCCAGAGCACTGGCCAGATTACCAAGGCCATGAAACTGGTATCCACGGTCAAGCTGCAGAAATCCAGAACAAAAGCCGAAAGTTCCAAACCCTATTTCAGTGAGATGTATGAGACCATTGCTTCCATGTTGGAGAAGACCGGCAACATGCATCACAAGTATCTTCGCAGCGGAGCGGCAGGAAAGAGGGCAGTGATTGCCATTACGTCCAACCGTGGTCTGGCAGGAGGATACAACAATAATATTGTGAAGTTAATTGCAGCAAGTCCGGAGTTGGACCCAATTGGCACAAAAGTGTATTCCATTGGGAAAAAGGGTCGGGACGGACTGATTCGAAAGGGCTATGAGATTGCTGAGGATTATTCAGAGATTATCAATGAACCCCTTTACCAGGATGCTGCAGATCTGACCCAGGAGCTTTTATCTGAATTTGGGTCCGGAGAGATTGTGGAGATTTATCTGGCCTACACTTCTTTTAAGAATACAGTGGTTCACACGCCAAAGCTAATGCGCCTTCTTCCCTTTGACAAAGAAGCAGCGGAAGCAACTGCAAATGTGCAAGGTGAACCAAAGTCTCAGGCTCTGATGAATTATGAGCCAAGCGCGGAGGAAGTGCTGGATGAAATTATACCCAAGTACATGAGCAGCATGATCTATGGCGCTCTGTTAGAGGCAGTGGCCAGTGAAAACGGCGCTCGTATGACGGCCATGGATTCAGCCACCAACAATGCAGAAGAAATGCTTGGAAAGCTGGATATTCAGTACAACCGGGCACGTCAGGGTTCCATTACTCAGGAGCTGACAGAGATTATTGCAGGCGCCAATGCAATTGGCTAAGCAGTGGTTTAGAACCTTTCGGGGTTTGGATTTAGGATAAGCAAGACAGATGCAGTCATTCAGCCGCAGGGTTTATTTTCCGGCGTATCATATAAGCTGGCATGTGGCTGAATGGTATTAAGAGTATAAGGAGAAACAAGATGGCAGAACAAAATACTGGCAAAATCACACAGATCATCAGTGCGGTTATGGACATCAAGTTCTCCCAGGGCAAGATTCCGGAGATCAATGAAGCGATTGAGATTCCGCTGGATGACGGCGGAAGACTGGTTGTGGAGGTGGCCCAGGATCTTGGAGATGATACGGTTAGATGTATCGCCATGGGAAGCACCGATGGTTTAAGACGTGGTATGGACGCCATTGCGACTGGGGCGCCAATCACGGTGCCGGTGGGTGAGAATACGCTGGGACGTATTTTCAACGTGCTGGGAGATCCCATTGACAACAAGGAGAAACCAAAGGTAGACAAATACCTGCCGATTCACAGAAAGGCGCCGACCTTTGAAGATCAGTCCACAGAGACAGAGATTCTGGAGACTGGAATTAAGGTGGTTGATCTTCTGTGTCCTTATCAGAAGGGCGGTAAGATCGGTTTGTTCGGAGGCGCCGGCGTAGGTAAGACGGTTTTGATTCAGGAACTGATTCGTAACATTGCCACAGAGCATGGCGGATATTCCGTGTTTACTGGTGTAGGTGAGCGTACCCGTGAGGGAAATGACCTTTATGGAGAGATGACCGAGTCTGGCGTTATCAATAAGACCACCATGGTCTTCGGTCAGATGAATGAGCCGCCGGGCGCACGTATGCGGGTGGGTCTGACAGGACTTACCATGGCAGAGTATTTCCGTGATGAAGGCGGTAAAGATGTGTTGCTGTTTATTGACAACATTTTCCGTTTCACTCAGGCTGGATCTGAGGTGTCTGCTCTGTTAGGGCGTATGCCGTCAGCTGTAGGTTATCAGCCGACGTTGCAGACGGAGATGGGTGCATTGCAGGAGCGGATTACTTCCACGAAAAACGGTTCTATCACGTCGGTTCAGGCAGTTTACGTGCCGGCAGATGACCTGACTGACCCGGCTCCCGCCAACACATTTGCCCATTTGGATGCAACCACCGTTCTTAGCCGTAACATTGTGGAGCTGGGTATTTATCCGGCTGTAGATCCCCTTGAGTCTACATCCAGGATTCTGGATCCTCGTGTGGTAGGTGAGGAACATTATAATGTAGCCAGAGGTGTGCAGGAGGTTCTTCAGAAATATAAAGAGCTGCAGGATATTATTGCCATGCTTGGTATGGATGAATTGTCAGAGGAAGATAAGCTGACGGTATCCCGCGCAAGAAAGATTCAGAGATTCCTGTCACAGCCTTTCTTTGTGGCAGGACAGTTCACCGGTATGGAAGGCCGTTATGTTCCTCTTGCCGAGACGATTCAGGGCTTTAAGGAGATTTTGTCAGGAAAACATGACGATATTCCGGAGCAGTACTTCCTGAATGCCGGCAGCATTGAAGATGTGCTTGCCCGTGTGAAATAGGGAGGATATCTATGGCTGATGTGATGAAACTGAATGTGATCACTCCGGAAAAACAGTTCTACGAGGGTAATGTGACCATGGTAGAGCTGACAACTACGGAGGGAGAGATTGGCGTCTATCCCAATCATATTCCTCTGACAGCAGTGGTAGCGCCGGGAGTGCTGAAAATCCATGAGGAAGGCGAGGAAAAAAAGGCTTCGCTGATTTCAGGGTTTATCACAATCTTGCCGGATGCAGTTACCGTGATGGCAGAGGTGGCGGAATGGCCGGATGAGATTGACTTTAAACGTGCAGAAGAAGCGCGGGTGCGTGCGGAACGGCGTCTGGCTTCAAAGGAGTCAGGGTTGGATGAGCTGCGTGCGGAGATGGCGTTAAAGAGAGCTTTGGTAAGATTAGGACTGAAACATTAGTATAATAAGATGGATTCGGGAGCTCCTGGCAGAGATTCTGCTGGGAGTTTTTCGTTTCAAGTTTTCACAAAAAAGGGGAGGGAAGCAAAATGAGCAGAGACAGCATGTATTTTGGAATTGGGTCCTGCCTTGTGATCAGCGCAGGAGGGATGCAGATTCTGGCCAGAAAAGCAGCCGGGACAGGTACATGGTATGCCCATCATGTGTATCCGGTTCTGGTGGAAACTTGGGGAAGAATCATGGGACTTTTCCCCTTTTCCGTAGTGGAAATTGGTCTTTATCTGTTGAGTGTCGGCAGTATGGCATATGTCGGGTGGTTTTGGAGGAAGCCGAAGCGGGTGGCATCAAGAGGAATTTTTGTTGGGGGACTTTTGCTGTTTTTATATACTGCAAATTGCGGAATCAATTATTATGCAGATTCCTTTGCCAAAACTGCCGGACTGGAAACGGGGTTGTATTCCAGGGAGGAGCTGATAAGACTGTGTGAATTTCTCCTGGAAAAAGTCAATGAGACTGCTGTGCCAGAAGGATACCAAGGAAATGAGAGGGCGTGGAAGGCAGAAGGGGTTCAGGCCATGAAAGGGCTGGGAGAAACCTATCCGGCTCTTGCTGGTTTTTATCCCATGCCAAAAGAGGTGGCTGTGTCCTGGATTCTTTCGGTACAGCAGCTTACTGGAATTTATTCGCCATTTACCATTGAAGCCAATTTTAACGGAAGCATACCAAATTATAATATTCCTCATACCATTTGCCATGAGCTGTCCCATTTGAAGGGATTTATGCGGGAGGAAGAGGCAAATTTTATTGGATACCTGGCATGTGTAAATTCAGATCAGCCCGCCTTTCGCTATAGCGGCTATCTGACTGGCTGGGTTTACGCAGGTAATGCGCTGGCCCGTGAAGACTGGGAGGCTTATGTGAAGCTTCAGGAAGGGTTGTGTGATCAGGCAAGGGCAGATCTGGTGAAAAATAATGAATTTTGGAATCAATATGAGGGGAAAGTGGCAGAAGTGGCAAATCAGATGAATGACGTGTACCTAAAGATAAATGATCAAAAAGATGGGGTCAAAAGTTATGGGAGAATGGTGGATTTAATGCTGGGGTATTATAAAACAATAGTAATACAATATTTCCGTTAATAACCGTTGCTATGTTGTAAGAAATCCGTTATAATAATAATCAGAAATAAAGATCGTGCCATCAGAAAAACTGCGTATTTTTCGGATGGAATTTGAAAATTACGATAGGATAGTAAAGGGGGTTCCACATGGACAAAGTATTGTATGATTTAATGGATTGGGCGGCGATTGAGGAGCTGGTGTATTCGGAGGCAGCTGAGCCTCAGAATTTGCTGGGTCCCCATTTGGTGGAAGAAGGTCTGCTGATTCAGGCGTTTATTCCCACAGCAGTTTCTATGACCGTGAAGCTTTCCGGCACAGGGAAAGAGTATCCCATGGAGATGCAGGATGAGGCAGGTTTTTTTGCCCTTTTGCTGCAGCGGAAGAATCTGGCAGATTACACCTATTTGGTGACTTATGACAATGGAAGCCAGGAAGAGATTCGGGACCCTTATGCGTTTGGAAACCAGTACAGTGAAAGTGAACTGAAAAAGTTTGAGTCAGGCATTTATTATGATGTTTATAAGAAGATGGGCGCACATCCCATGGAGATAAAAGGTGTGAAGGGAGTATTTTTCTCAGTGTGGGCGCCCTGTGCTATGCGGGTCAGTGTGGTAGGTGAGTTTAACCGTTGGGACGGAAGACGTCATCCCATGAAGCGTTTGGGAGATTCTGGTGTGTATGAGCTGTTTATTCCGGGAATTGAAGAGGGAGCTATCTATAAATATGAGATTAAGAACCGAAAGGGAGAGCCAATGTTAAAGGCAGATCCCTATGGGAATTTTGCGGAACTCCGGCCGAACAATGCTTCTGTTGTGTGGGATATTGGAAAGTTTCAGTGGACAGATGATTCGTGGATGAATGAACGGAAAAAGACGGATTCCAAGACAAAGCCTATGGCGATTTACGAGATACACTTAGGTTCCTGGATTCGGAAGCCGATTTCTGTGGATGAGGAAGGCAAGGAGATTATTGGTTCTGAATTTTATAATTATCGGGAGATTGCGCCCAGGCTGTCGAATTATGTGAAGGAGATGGGATATACCCATGTGGAGTTGATGCCAGTGATGGAGCACCCTCTGGATGCTTCCTGGGGCTATCAGGTGACAGGGTATTATGCACCTACCAGCCGATACGGCACACCAGATGATTTTATGTATTTTATGAACTATCTCCATGAACAGGGGATTGGAGTGATTTTAGACTGGGTTCCTGCTCATTTCCCAAGAGACGCTTATGGAATGGCTTGCTTTGACGGCAGTTGTGTATATGAGCATCAGGACCCAAGACAAGGCTCTCATCCTCACTGGGGTACGCTGATTTACAATTACGGGCGTCCGCAGGTAAAGAACTTCCTGATTGCCAACGCACTGTTTTGGGCAGAGCAGTATCATGCAGATGGAATCCGGATGGATGCAGTGGCATCCATGCTGTATCTGGATTATGGCAAGAATGATGGGGAGTGGGTGGCCAACATTTATGGCGGCCATGAGAACCTGGAAGCAGTGGAATTTTTGAAACACTTAAATTCTGTGTTTAAGGGAAAGAAAAATGGCGCAGTTATCATTGCAGAAGAGTCAACTGCATGGCCGCAGATCACTGGCGATGTAAAGGATAATGGACTGGGATTTGACTATAAGTGGAACATGGGATGGATGAATGATTTCACTGGTTACTTAAAGTACGATCCTTATTTCCGAAATCACCATTATGGGGAATTGACTTTTAGTATGTTGTATGCTTACAGTGAGGACTTTGTGTTGGTATTTTCCCATGATGAGGTAGTACACGGCAAATGTTCTATGCTGTGTAAAATGCCGGGAGATACCTATGAAGCTAAAGCCAACAATCTGCGGGCGGCATATGGTTTTATGTATGGGCATCCAGGGAAAAAACTTTTGTTTATGGGACAGGAATATGGGCAGGTTTCTGAATGGAATGAAAATGAAGAGCTGCCTTGGCATGTACTGGAATATCCGGTTCACAAGAATATTCAGGAATATGTAAAGGCTCTCAATGAATTGTATCGGACTCAGCCTGCATTGTATCAGAGAGATTTTTATCCAGATGGATTTGAGTGGGTGAACTGTTCCAGAAGTCAGGATAATATTGTGTCATTTTTGCGAAAGACCGAGAAACCGGAAGAGACATTGCTCTTTATCTGCAACTTTGCTCCAGTAGAGCATGAGAAGTTCCAGGTAGGCGTTCCGTTCTATGGAAAGTTTAAAGAGATTCTCAACAGTGACGGGGAAGTTTACGGCGGCAGTGGAAAAGGAAATCCGCGGGCCAAGACCTGCAAACAGGAAGAGTGGGATGACCGGGACAATTCCCTTGTGATCGATCTTCCGCCTATGTGTACGCTGGTGTTCTCCTGTACACCTATGCCAGAGCCTAAGAAAGTGGTTGTGGGGAAGACAGAGGCAGGGAAGAAAGATGAAGGAAAAAAGGACGGAGAAGAAAAGAAGGCCAAAGGTACAGGTACGCAAATTGGTAAAGGCAGCAGAAGTCTAAATAAAAAAGGAAGCATAGCTAAAAACCCGAAGGTGAGAAAAGGGAAAAGTAAGAAATAGTAAGAAATAGAAAATCCATAAGAACCTCCATCTACTGGCTTTCAAACAGCAGATGGGGGTTCTTATTAGTTACTGAGCTGGTTCAATGGTTTTCGTATACAATTTTTCCGTCACAAATCGTATATTTTACCATTCCAAACAACCTGGTTCCTACAAAAGGAGAATTGGAGGATTTGGAGCTAAAGTCAGTGACCGTCCATAGTTCATTGGGGTCAAAAATCACCAAATCTGCGTCAGAGCCAGGAGCCAGAAAGCCTTTGTTTAAACGGTAGAGTCGGGCCGGATTGAGACTCATTTTTTCCATCAGCTGAACCATGGACAGATAGCCAGGGTGGACCAGGTTTGTAATCGCCAGTGCCAAAGCGGTTTCCAGGCCGATAATCCCGCTGGGAGCCTCTGTCAGGGGGCGGGCTTTTTCTTCGGCGCTGTGTGGAGCATGGTCTGTGGCAATCAAATCAATGGTGCCATCCAAAAGGCCGTTTAAAATCGCTTCCCGGTCCAGTTCTGTGCGCAAAGGGGGATTCATCTTTGCCAGAGAACCGTGTTTTAAGACTGCCGATTCATCCAGGGAAAAGTGATGGGGAGTAACCTCTGCCATGACAGGAGCGCCCAGCTGCTTTGCCAGTCTTACCATGGCAACGGAATTGCGGGAACTGATGTGCTGAATATCAACTGTAGCGCCTGTGTGAAGGGCCAGCATACAGTCTCGTGCCACCATAATATCTTCTGCCAGAGCAGGAGAGCCGCCAATGTTCAACTGATGAGATATATCTCCTTGGTTGATGCCATTGTTTTCAATAAAGGAAGGATTCTCTTCATGGAAACTTAAAGGGACGTTCAAACGCACAGCCTCTTCCATGGCCTGTTTTACCAGAACGGCATCTTTTAAGGGAAGGCCATCGTCTGTAAAACCAACGGCACCATGACTTTTTAAAAGTTCCATGTCTGTCAGTTCTTCCCCCTTCAAGCCTAAGGTGATGGCAGCGGCAGAGAGAACATGGATTTTGGTTTTCTTTCCTTCTTCCAGCACATATTCCAAAGTTGCCGGATTATCAACAGGAGGTTTTGTGTTGGCCATACAGACAACTGTGGTGAAGCCGCCTTTTGCGGCGGCCTGTGCTCCGGTCTGTATATCTTCTTTGTAGGTAAGTCCTGGGTCCCGGAAATGTACATGGACATCAATGAGTCCTGGGGCGACCACTAGGCCGTCGGCGTTGATGATCTGGTCTGTTGGTCCAGGCAGAAGTCTGGCCGGACATTCCGGAGCTTTTCCCGGACCAACGGCAAGGATTTTTCCTTTGTCAATAATCAGGTCCATCACTGCATCTGTCCCGGTTTTTGGGTCAATAACTCTGCCTTTTTGAATAAAAATCATTGTGTGTGTCCTCCATTGGTAGGTAAAAAAATAACAGTTCAGACGGTTTTAAGGTGAAACCATTTTTCCGGAAGTTCAAATACAACCACGATTCCCAGCACAATCGCCACTGCAGTTTTTACTGCTCCGTAGCCAGTTTCCAGGGCCAGCTGCAGCTGGTTGGTTATGGTGTAGTAGGCTGCCCAGTATATTCCGGCTCCGGGAACCAGGGGAAAGATTCCGGAGATTAAAAATAAAGTGGCAGGACAGCGTTTGCGGACAGCGAACCATCGAGACAGAAGAATAATTACCACTGTGGCGCAGAAGGTGGCGATTGTAGCTGTAGTGCCTGGAAGTACGCACAGATAGACCAGCCAGCCAATGCCACCAATCAGTCCGCAGTAAGTATAATAACGGACGGGAACACCAAACAACAGAGAAAAACCTACAGTTCCCGCAGATGCTGCCAGCACTTGGAGAATAAGTCGAATCATAATCAGACTCCTTTTGGAGGATAAATTTATAAGTAAAAGTTTTTCTGTGGCACATGGGACTTACAGGAGCATACCGCCGGTGACGGTGTTGTAAAGGGTCATCATAAATCCAACTCCCATAGCAATACACAAGAAAACAAGAATGGCATCCAGCATACGGACAGAGCCAGAGATATAGTCTCCGTCAGCCATATCCCGTATGCCGTTGGTAAAGGCAACCCCCGGAACCATAATGATGATTCCGCCTACCAGCATGGATTCCAGATGAGTTCCCAGGTGGAAGCGGTAACAGAGAATGCTTAGGAATGTTACCAGGGCGCTTCCTAAAATATTACAGAGAATTTTGGAAAAATGGGGTTTGCCAAGTTTCAGCAAATACAAATAAAGGAGAATGCCAATTCCTGCAGTACACAATGCGTCCTGCAAACCTCCTCCAAAAAGGTGGCTGAAGCATGCGCCGGAAAACCCGGCGGCAACAATCTGAAGCTTTTCCGGAAACTCAGGCATCTGTTGGATTCGTTTTAATTCTTCCTGAACTTGTTTGATTGTGTAAGCGCCGCTTTCAATCTGGCGGGAGAGCTGATTGACTTCAGCTACCCGACCTAGATTTGTACGATTGACCGGAATCAGCAGTACCTTGGCAAACTGGGCTTCGTTTTCGTCCTCATTTCCGGAGGTGAGGAATATACCATTGCTTAAAACAAAGGCGCTGGCAGAAGTAAGGCCAAAATGTTTGCAAATTCGGTATATGGTATCTTCCACACGGAAGATCTCCGCGCCGTTTTCCAGGAGAAGTTTCCCGGCTTCCAGGGCAGCCAGGAGAACTTCCCGGTCTTGTCTTGAATGTTCCATAAAAACAAAAATCCCTTTCTTTATTTCCGCGAGCAACGGACCAAGTGCCGTGCTTGCAGCGGGGTATTTGACTGGTAGAAATGGAAGGACTCCATTTGTCATAAGAGATTAAAATATAAAAGTCTGACCTTCCTGACGGATTTCTGTGATTTTGTCCCGGTAATCTGTGGTACAATCCAGCGTTTTCAGACGGCGGATTATGTCATAATCTTCCCAAAAGTGCATGGGTAGTACAGCTTTTGCCCCAACGATTTCCATAAATTCATGGATTCCCAAATAAAACCATTCTTCCTGTCTGCCATCTAAGGGCAGCATGGCCACATCTGGCACAAGTCCCAGGTTGCGAATCTTTTCCAGCTCTCTTCGGTAGCTGGCATCCATATCGTTGTTCCATGCTTTTGATTCTCCCGTCCACTTCCAGTCGTTCAGATCGCCTGCATGGTACAGGACTTTTCCGCCGTTTTCCACCAGAAAAGCAATTCCCTGATCGGTGGATTTAAAGGCAGTAATCCGGACGCCTCCCCCGTCAGGAAGAGAGAGGACCTTGCCGGAATCCATATATTCGGTTCTGCAAAAATGTTGTTCTGGTACCCGGTTCTGCCAGATATCGTCAGAAAGAATATAACGGATTTTGGGATGCTGCTCTGCCAGATCAAAAATGTCCGGGGAGAAATGGTCGCCATGACGATGGCTGACCAGTACCAGAAGATCTTTGTCTGGAAAAAGGGCAGGCAGGGTACCTTTTACATAATCAAACAGCAAATATAACTGTTCCAGTTCAATCAGGAAGCAGCTATGGTGAATATAAGTGATCTTCATAGAAAAGCCTCCGTTTCGTGTTTTCTCGTTTCAGTTGTTAAGTATAGCACAGGAAGAATAAAAAAAACAATAAAATTTATCTTAACTTATATGGGAATGTGGAATGACTTTGCCAAAGCATCTGGCAAATAAGAAAAGACAGCAGATTCTCCCATGGAGTCTGCCGCCTTTTCATTCGAATTGTCTGGAGACTGCCAAAAGGTCTTACGACCGGGCATTCTCGTTTTGCATATAAAAGCTGATCAAATAAAGTCCGCACAGTCCTACCAGCCCATAGATAATCCGGGAGAGCCAGCTCATGCCTCCAAAAAGGGAAGCGACCAGGTTAAAATCAAAAAATCCGATAAGCCCCCAGTTTATTGCGCCGATGATAGCAAGGGTTAAAGCGGTGTAATCTAATGTTTTATTTCTCATATTGTCACCTCCATGACGGTAGTATGCACAGATGGAGACATAGTATACAAAAAATTAATTGGATTTTACTTCTTTCCAAAGATCATTGTATATTTCGTCCGCTTCCTCTCCAAGATAGCGAAATACTTCACAATTATTCAGAGAATTTATGTCTGGAAATACGGATTTGTTGTTCTGTAAATCCGCATCCAACAAATCAAAAGCGCCTTTATTGGGAGTGGGATAGGTAATGTATTCAAAATTTGCTTTGGCTATTTCCGGACGGCAGAGAAAATCAATCCATTTTTCTGCATTTTCTTTATTTTTGGCATTTTTTGGAATCACCCAGGAATCCAGCCACAGATTCGTACCTTCTTGGGGCAAAACATATTCCAGCTGGTAATCCAGTCCTAAGTTTGCCACTTCTTCCTGAATGTACAGCATTTCTCCGGAATAAATCACTCCCACTGCTGCTTCTCCGCCGATCATCTTATCCCGTACCTGATCGATTACATAAGCCTGAACCAAAGGTTTTTGGCTGATCAGATCCTGTTTGGCTTGCTCCAGCTCATCCGGATTTTCGCTGTTCATGGAAAAACCGTTCTTTTTCAGAGCCACCATAAAGGCATCCCGGACGCTGTCCTGCATAAGAATCTCACCACTTAACTTTTCATCCCAAAGATCGGCCCATTTAGAAGGCGGAGCCACACCCAGTTCTTTTAGACGTTTGGTATTATATAAAATTCCCACAGTACCCCAGCAATAGGGGACAGAAAATTTATTTTCCGGATCAAATGCCTGGGACATTTCCATGTAAGCCGGGTCAATCTGACTGATATTGGGAACATTGTCAAAATTAATTTCTGCCAAAAGGTCATTTTCCACCATTTTCTGAATCATATAATCCGATGGACAAACCACATCATAAGAAATTGCTCCAGCTTCTATAATAGGATACATTTCCTCATTGGTTTCAAATGGGTCATAAATTACCCGGATTCCGGTTTCTTCCTCAAACTGAGTGATTACATCTTCGTCAATATACTCTCCCCAGTTGTATACATACAGTTCATTAGAGCTGTTTTCACTGTTTTCACTGCTTTTGTTGCTGTTTGCAGCTGAAGTTCCCTCTGCGGAAGGACTGCTTTTGCAGCCAGACAGCAAAGCAGCCAGTAAAACGACGGCAATACCATAAGTAATTCCTCTTTTTTTCATAATGTATTCCTCCTCATTTCCATTTTAAAAATATCTCTTATTTTTCTGCTTTTATCCGCGGCACAAAGTTGGTGATGATTAAAAGCGTCAGCACAACCAAAAAGATTACCGTGGACAAGGCATACATAGATGGCCGGATTCCCCGGCGGACCTCACTGTAAATAAGGGTAGAGAGTGTATTAATGCCTGCTCCCTTTGTAAAATGGGTGATGATAAAATCATCCAGAGACATGGTAAAGGCCAGAAGAAAACCAGACAGCACTCCTGGCAGAATATCTGGAAACACCACCTTAAAAAAGGCATAAACCGGACCAGCCCCCAAATCCATGGCTGCTTCGTAAGTAGACCGGCTGGTCTGCTTTAACTTGGGCATTACACTTAAAATCACATATGGAATATTAAAGGTAATGTGGGCAATCAATATGGTCTTAAAACCGAGAGAAATCCCAAAAGCAATAAAAGCCAGCATAAGGGAGATTCCGGTTACAATATCCGCATTTAACATAGGAATGTTGGTAATGCCCATGACGATTGTCCTGGGTACAGCTTTCATGCTGTTAATGGCAACAGAGGCTGCTACGCCGATGATTGTGGCAATCAATGCGGACAAAAAGGCAATCAGCAGCGTGTTATGGAGCGCTGCCATGATGTTTCGACTGGCAAACATATCTGCATACCAGTTCAGGGTAAATCCCCCCCATTGGGTACGGGACTTGGAAGTGTTAAAGGACAGAACTATCATGGTGACAATCGGCGCATATAAAAAGACCATAATAAGTACCAGATAAAAGTCCTGCCAGGTTCGTTTTAAAAAATGTTGAAGACGGTTCATCAGAATGCACTCCCTTCTCCGTTTTTATCATATTTGGCTATGACAGCCATGCTGATTAAAATAAAGACCATCAAAACCAGGGAGAGACCAGAACCTAAATGCCAGTTGCTTCCTCTGGTAAATTCTTGTTCAATCACATTGCCGATCAGCAAAATCTTGCTGCCGCCAAGAAGGTTGGAGATGACAAAAGTGGTCAGGGCAGGGACAAAGACCATGGTGATGCCGCTGATCACTCCTGGAATGCTTAATGGAAGCCAGATTCGCACCAATATCTGCATGGAATTTGCTCCCAGATCTCTTGCTGCATGGATGATGTCATCATCAATTTTACACAGCACATTGTAAATAGGCAGCACCATAAAGGGCAGAAAGTTGTAGACCATACCCAAAATAATTGCGCCGGCTGTGTTGATCAGATTTTGGTTTGGCAGATGGAGGAAAGACAAGATCCCGTTGATCACTCCGTTTTTCTCCAAAAGGGTCTGCCATGCCATGGTGCGGAGCAAAAAGTTCATCCACATAGGCAGGATGAAAATAAATACGATAAAACTTCCCCGTCCGACTCCGCGATTCCGCAAAATCATGGCCAAAGGATAGGCCAGAGCCAGACATACGGCTGTGCTTACCAGTGACAGCCATAGAGAAAGCCAAAGGGCTTTTTGGTGTTCTGGTGTTCCAATGGAAGTTACATTGGCTAACGTGAAGATTCCGTCCCGGTCCGTCAGTCCATAATAGATAATCAGCCCCAAAGGAATGAGGATAAATCCTGCCATCCAAATCAGGTAGGGGGCGGCTAACAGTTTTTTACTCATTGACTCCCACTGCCTCCTCATCTTCTGAAGCTGGTTTGTTCATAATCTGAATGTCAAAGGGATCTACATGGATTCCTACTTCTTTTCCAACGGGACATAGGTCTGTGCTGTGGACCAGCCATTCAAAGCCGTCAGGGGTAGTTACCTCCATTTCGTAGTGAACGCCCTTAAAAATCAGATGGGTGCATATGCCTGTGAGAGTTCCGGCAGACGGGTCCACCAAATCAATATCCTCAGGACGGATGACCACATCCACTGGGCGGTTGGTGCCAAAACCTTTATCCACACAGGGAAAACGGGAACCGAAAATCTCAACCAACTCATCCCGGATCATAATTCCTGGAACAATATTGCTTTCCCCGATAAAATCGGCCACAAAAGCATTTTCCGGCTCATTGTAGATTTGCTCCGGGGTTCCCATCTGCTGAATATAACCCTGGTTCATAACCACAATGGTATCAGACATGGTCAGGGCTTCTTCCTGATCATGGGTGACATAGATGAAAGTAATGCCCAGTTCATTTTTCAGGCGTATCAGCTCGTACTGCATATCCTGACGAAGTTTTAAGTCTAAAGCGCCTAAAGGTTCATCCAAAAGCAGCACACGGGGTTCATTGACAATGGCCCGTGCAATGGCGATCCGCTGCTGCTGGCCGCCGCTTAGAGAGCTGACCGAACGGGTTTCGTAACCGTCTAAATTTACCAGCTTTAAGGCATAGCGGATTTTATCCTGAATGTAAGCTTTGGACTTGCCTTTGATTTTCAGTCCGAAAGCAATATTTTCAGCGATGTTCATGTGGGAGAACAGGGCATATTTCTGAAATACGGTGTTTAACTGACGTTTGTTGGGAGGAATTTTGCTGATGTCTTCCCCGTCAAAAATCACCTGTCCCTGATCTGCGGTCTCAAAGCCGCCGATTATCCGCAAAGTGGTGGTTTTGCCGCAGCCGCTTGGACCAGGCAGGGTCACAAAGGTATTTTCTGCCACGGCAAGATTCAGGTCATCTAAGACCAGAGTTTTGTCGAAACTTTTGGTAATATTTTTTAGATCAATCAAGGGCTGGTTCATAGTGTGGCTCCTCCTGTGTATGTGAAAGGTTATGGTTCATCAGGCAGTTTGGATGAAATTTTTATAAAATGCGAACCATAACAGATTAGAAACTTGTTAAAAACTTGGCGGCGAGCTGACCCATAGAAGGACTGCCCCGGCCTTGCTGGAAAGAAAGTGTTTTTTGTCCGGGACAAAGTAAAAGGACTCGCCCTTTTTTGCCCGGAAGACCTGGCTTCCGATGTGAATGGTCACAGAACCCTGAAGAATATAACCAAATTCTTCTCCTTCATGGGGATTGTCCGGATAGGTCTCTCCGCCCGGTTCCAGGGTCAGAAGAATTGGTTCCATGACATTTTTCTGCGCATTTGGAATAATCCACTTAATCTCGTTTTTCAGTTCTGTATCCAGTTTTTCAAAATAGTCTCCTTTTCCGAACACAATCTGCTCTTGTGGACTCTCATAGAAAAATTCTCCAAGGGTAGTGCCAAGACACTGAAGAATGTCCGTCAAAGTGGCGATGGAAGGAGAAGTCAGGTTCCGTTCCACTTGGGAAATAAATCCCTTGGACAGTTCGGAGCGGTCGGCCAGTTCTTCCTGGGTCAGGCCCTTTAACACTCGAAGCTCTTTCAGTTTTAAACCGATATCCATAGTTTTCCTCTCTGTATCTAACCTTAAAGTTTACAAATACTAACTGATTGTAAAAATAAGTAAAAAGTTTAGCATTAATAAACCGACAGCAAATACCATTATACAGAAAAATATTTCCATGTCAATACATTGTGAATGGATTTTTTGAGAAATATGTGGTATGATGATAACAATGGATTAAAATAGATTTGCGGCATGAGGAGGAGAGAATTATGGCAAAGTATATGGCATATGTAGGGTCTTATTCCTACACAGGCAAGGCAAAGGGAATCACTGTGTACGATGTGGATGTGGAGAAGGGAAAATTTATCGAGCGCTGTGAAGTGGAGGTGGATAACTCTTCCTATGTGATCGCATCCAAGAACGGAGATACCTTGTATTCTATTGCGGATGAGGGGGTTGTGGCATTTCGCATTCTTCAAAACGGAAGTCTTTCCCGGTTAAACAGCACTAAGATCAACGGTATGAGAGGATGCCATCTCTCAACAGATGCAGGGGACAAGTATATTTTTGTGTCCGGCTACCATGACGGCAAGACCACGGTTTTGAGACTGCGCAGAGACGGAGGTGTGGGACAGATTGTGGACGGTGTTTTCCACAAGGGTATGGGAAGTGTTGCAGAGCGGAACTTCCGTCCTCATATTACCTGCACCAGAAGAACTCCGGATCACAAGTATGTGCTGACGGCAGATTCCGGCATGGATCAGGTGCAGATTTATCGGTTTAATGATCAGGAAGAGCGGCTGATTCAGGTGGATGCCCTTCGGTGCGAGAGAGAGTCCGCTCCAAGACATTTCCGGTTCAGCAATGACGGCAGATTTATGTATCTGATGTATGAGCAGAAAAATGTGATTGATGTGTTTACTTATGAGGGGAAAGACCGGGTGCCGGTGATAGAGAAGATTCAGACCATCTGCACCATGGGTTCGAAACATAAGCAGATTGCCGCTGCCTGCTGTATGCGGTTTTCCGAAGATCAGCAGTATCTGTATTGTGGGAATGCAGGGGATGAGACGGTTTCCATCTTCAGGCGGGATGCAGAGACAGGAATGCTGGAGCTTCTGTGCAGCCTTCCTCCCAGCGGAGAGTATCCAAAGGACATTGCCGTGTTCCCGGACAACAAGCATATCGCAGTTATGAACCATGAAAGCGGGAACATTACATTTTTTGCAGTGGATTATGAAAAGGGACTTATGGTAATGTGTGCCAAAGAGCTGATGTGCAATCAGCCGAACTGCTGTGCCATTGTGCGGGTGGCGCCTTGATTAACCGGATTGTCTGTTTTGTGAGTAAATGTGAGAATACAGTTTTGATTTTCTAAAAAAACTTCGGCAGAAACGGCTGTGGTTTGTCTAATGTTTTGACGAGTGCTTCAAGATGAATGGAATGAAGTGCTTATAGGGGACCCGGCCGCTTTGCCGAAAGTTATGAGAGGAGGAAGTTATGGCAGGTTCCATATGGGGAACAATTTTTCGCATTACTACATGGGGGGAGTCCCACGGAAAGGGCGTTGGTGTTACTATTGACGGCTGTCCCGCGGGGCTTTCTTTGTGTCAGGAGGATATTCAAAAGTATTTGGACCGGAGAAAGCCTGGACAGAGTCCGTTTACCACGGCCAGAAAGGAGGAAGACCAGGTGGAGATTTTGTCCGGGGTGTTTGAGGGCAAAACCACAGGAACTCCGATTGGATTGATGGTGAGAAATCGAGATCAAAAATCCAGAGATTATCATGATATTATGGATGTATACCGTCCAGGACATGCGGATTATTGTTTTGACGCCAAGTATGGATTCCGGGATTATCGAGGAGGCGGCCGGTCATCTGGCAGAGAGACCATTGGCAGGGTGGCAGCAGGGGCAGTGGCCTGTAAACTTCTTGCAGTTTATGGAATCCAGGTGAATGCCTATACAAAAAGCATTGGGGAGATTGAGATTGATTCCCAGCGGTTTGATCTGAAAGTTCGAGATGAGAACCGTCTTTATATGCCAGATGCCGTGGCAGCCAGGGAGGCGTCTGCTTATTTGGAAGATCTGATAAAAGAACAGGATTCGGCAGGCGGCGTGGTGGAGTGTGTGATTCAGGGGGTGCCTGCAGGGGTCGGAGAGCCGGTTTTTGACAAGCTTGATGCTTGTCTGGCCAAGGCAATTATGTCCATCGGCGCGGTGAAAGGGTTTGAAGTTGGAGATGGCTTTGGGGCAGCCAGAAGCCGTGGGTCTGTGAACAATGACTGCTTTTATGTGGATTCGTCTGGAAAGGTAAAAAAGAAAACCAACCATTCCGGGGGAATCTTGGGAGGAATCAGCGATGGAAGCGACATTGTATTTCGGGCTGCTTTTAAGCCTACCCCGTCTATTGCCCAAAATCAGGAGACTGTGAACCGGGCCGGAGAGAATGTGGAGATTGTGGTCAAAGGACGTCATGACCCAATCGTGGTTCCCAGGGCTGTGGTGGTGGTGGAAGCTATGGCAGCGCTTACCGTGGCAGATCTTTTGTTGATGGGAAAAAGTTCCAAATTGGAAGGATTTATGCTGTCAGAGTCAGGAATGGGATGAAAGGATTTTGGTGCTTCAAGATTTATGCAACGAAGTACTAGGAGTGGGAGTTATGAGGGATTTGGAAAGGAGAATAAAATGAAAATTGCAATGGGAAACGATCATTCGGCAGTTGAGATGAAAAACATCATTGGGGAATATCTGAAGGAAAAAGGATATGAGGTGGTGGATTTTGGAACCAACTCCAATGAGAGCTGTGATTACCCGGAATTTGGAGAAAAAGTGGGACGTGCCGTGGCATCTGGAGAGGCAGATTACGGAATTGCCATTTGTGGTACAGGCGTGGGCATTGGAATTGCAGCTGGGAAGGTAAAAGGAGTCCGGGTATGCACCTGCAGTGAGCCGTACAGCGCCCGTTTGTCCCGTATGCACAACAACACCAATGTTCTGACCTTTGGCGCACGGGTAGTTGGTCCGGAGATGGCCAAGATGATTGTGGATGAGTGGCTGGACCATGCTTATGAGGGAGGACGCCATGAGCGGCGTGTGGCGCAGCTGATGGATATTGAGAATCGGTAAAGAATCCGGGGCAGTCGACGGAGAAAATCAGTAGTGAAAACCAGTAGCGAAAATTAGGGAGTGCCGCAAAAGCAGCAGTTTTGCAACACTCCCTGGTTTTGTGAAACAGGCTAAAGAAAATGTCGGAACAAATTTTTGTGACCAAAAACCGTTTTCGTCAGAACAATTTAAGCCTGTATCAATTTTTTACAGCAGGAAAATCTGATGTTCCCCGCACACGCGTCTCATCTCTTCCGGCCAGAGGCTTGCCTGAACTTCGCCTACATGGGCGCGGTTTAAAAGCAGCATACACAGGCGGGATTGGCCGATTCCGCCGCCGATGGTATAAGGAAGCTGGCCGTTTAGAAGCATTTTGTGGTAGGGAAGCTCCCTTCGGTCATCACAGCCAGCCTTGGTCAGCTGTTCATCCAGAGACGTTTCATCTACCCGGATTCCCATGCTGGAGATTTCAAGAGCACAGTCCAGCAAATCATACCAGAACAAAATATCTCCGTTTAACTGCCAGTCATCATAGTCTGGAGCTCTTCCGTCGTGAGGCTCGCCGTTTTTCAGCTTATCGCCAATTTTCATCAGAAATACACAGCCGTATTCTTTGGTAATCTGGTTTTCCCGCTCTTTTGGAGTCAGGTTCGGGTATCGTTCTTCCAGCTCTTCTGAAGTTATAAAGGTAATATCTTTTGGCAGATGCTTTACCGCATTTGGATATTTGTACCAAACTTCATGCTGCATGTGTTTGATGATTTTAAAAATGGTGCGCACGGTGTTTTCCAAAGTTTCCTGGTTGCGCTGTTCTTTGGTGATGACTTTTTCCCAGTCCCACTGATCTACATAGCAGGAATGGAGGTTATCCAAGGTTTCGTCCCGGCGGATGGCGTTCATGTTGGTATAAAGTCCCTCTCCTGGCTGGAAGCCGTACTCTTTTAAAGCCATGCGCTTCCATTTGGCAAGAGACTGAACCACCTCCATATTTTCGCCGGGAAATACAGCCATGTCAAAAGATACTGGCCGTTCTACCCCGTTTAAGTTGTCATTCAGTCCGCTGGATTGTTTTACAAAAAGGGGAGCAGAGATTCTTTCCAAATGCATTTCGCGTCCAAATTCTTTTTGAAAGGTGTCACGAATGTATTTGATCGCTTCCTGAGTTTCGCGGACCGTCAGATGCGGGTCATAGTCTTTGGGTATAATAAGTCCCATATGGTTTCCTCCCGAATGTCTCTCTATCAATTTATCCTGCTTATCGTACCATTATTCCTGGAATTATACAAGTACCAGTTTGCTTGAGATAATATATGTGACGGTTTACAGGGTGATTTTTTCCGCGGACAATAAGTCGGGCGCTGTGCATGGGTATTTGGTGAATGCCGCGAGGGTCAGATCCCCCGCAGCTTGCTGCGTTGCAAATTTCATGTCCCGTGGCCTTGACACGGGGGATTTGTATTTTGGCCGGATGGTAACTGGCAGTGGCCTTCACCGCTGCTCTTTAGCTTCGCCGGTCTTCCACCAAAAGGGTCTGGATGGCATCTGCGGAGGCGTTCCAGTTCATAATATACATGGTATAAATTCGGTTGGGACTTAAGTTGACTGGTACAGACAATAACATGTTGCCTGGACGCTGCGGACGGCTGATACGGGCTGTGTAGTTTCCTGAGCTGACCCGGCTGAAGGCAGTTACATCCCTAAAGGGAACAGAGGAGAAAATCACATTGCCCAGTTCCACATTGACCGGACCACTGTAATAAGCAAGGTTTGCCACACGGATACAGGAGCTGAAGGCATTGGTGGCGCAGGCTGTGTCAGAGATCGGCAGAAGATCCAGTCCGGAGGCTGTGTTGATAATGGCAATGGTAGTCATACCATCACCAATGTATACTTGCTTCTGCACATAGATGTAACCGTTGGAGCCGGAAAGCGTAACCGTCTGATAGCCCTGGTTTACCTGATTGTACCGGGTGATGGAACCCTGATCCAGGTTTGTGGCAATGTTATTGTTGCCAATGGTGACAGAAAACGGATTGTAGTTGACAGCAGCATTTAAAACCCGGACGCCTGCCGGCATCCACTGATTGAAATTGCAGAACCGGCAATTGCTGTTGACCTGAGGCAGTAAGACGTCATTCATTAGGATAAATCCTCCCATGGGTTGAATTATATTGTATGATATTCCATGGGATTAGCTGTGTGTGCGTGTATTCTCACCAGTTTTAAAACTCTCTGAATCTCATCGGGAATGCGTATGTGTCTGGGACATTGGGAGAGACAGGGCATATGGGTACATTTTTGACATTGTTTTGCGCTCTCCTCAATTCCCAAATCCAGCTTGCCAATGGCCCAGTATTCTTTTCCAAGAAAGTAATAGTGATACTGACGGAACAAGGTGTGAATCTCGGTTCCGTAGGGACAGCGGCAGCGCTGGCACCGGTCGCAGGGAATGGGGGAAAAATCTTTTTCCAGCACAGAAAGAACCTGATGAAAGTCAGGCAGGTTCTTTCCCAAATCTGTGTTTTTTTGGTTCCAGGCAAATGCGGTCTCTGCCTGATCAAAGGTTCCGATTCCAATGAGAGCGCTGGAAATGGGATAGGAGAGAACGCTTTCCATTAAGGTTTTTGCAGGAAAAAAGCCAGGGAGAAGTCCGGCGGCAAATACCTTGTTGATCAAAATGCCTTTTTCTCTGAATAAAGGTTCCTGGGCGATCCGGTCTAACATTCCTCGTTCCAGAAGATTGCCGCTTCCCTGGAGTACGTCTACACGAGGATCTTTGGCGCCTCGTAAGAGAAGATCATAGTAATGGGAGGCGATTCCTGTAAGATGAATCTTCCCCTGATTTTTCAGTTCCGTCAAAGCATCTAAAGCGCCGCCTTTTTCAAAAATCTCGTCCTCGTGGTTTGGATCTGCCTGGTGGACAAAGTAGAGGTCTGCCCAGGTGCCAAGGTTTTCTAAAGAGGTGCAGACCGCCTGATACATTTCATTTCCGTCATAAAAACGGGCTTTATCTGAGATTAGAATTTGGTTCCGGTTCACCTGTGCTGCAAATTTGCCAAGTTTTATTTCTGCATCTCCATATTCTGGCACAATGGCTGTGTCATACAGATTGCACCCTAAGCGGAAGGCGTAGTTCATAATGGATATGGCAGTCTCGTCATCCAGGTTGTAATAGGCGGGCAAAACCGGGATACTGCCCCGTAGAACCGGGATGGTTCCAAAACTTATTTCCGATACAGTTCTTCTGGTATTTCCAAGTTTACGGTAGCGCATAAGGACCTCCGGTTTTTGTTTTCAAAAGATTTATAGGACAAAAGCCCGCTCCCCAACTTCTGTGCCAGGAGGAATCAAAAGGGGGTGTAGTTTGTTACAGAAGGCAAAAGCTTCCGAGCCGATTCGCTGGATGGTGGAGGGCAGATGGACATGGCGCAGGCTATGGCAGCGGAAAAATGCTCTTGCAGGAATTTCCTCCACGCCTTCTGGAAGGATTATCTCCTGAAGGGAGGTGCAGTTTTCAAAAGCTCTTGGCCCTAATTTGCGAAAGGCATAAGAGAGGGAAATGCGTTCCAGACATTTGCATCCGGAGAAGGCTCGTTCTCCAAGACAACTGACGTTTTCAGCCCCTTTTACTTCTTTCAGCCATTTGCATCCCAAAAAGGCCATCTTTCCAATGGTTTGAACAGTAGGAGGCAAGGTGATTTCGGTCAGCAGATTGCTGTCTTCAAACACTCGGTCTCCAATGGCTGTAATCCCGTTTGCCACAGAGAGTACAGGAATATTGCCAGTACATTGAATCAGGGCTCCATCCGGACTGGTTTTAAAACAGTTAAGGCTGTCGGTTACCGCCTGCTTGACCAGGGCCGGAAGGGGGCGGTTCTGGTCTGCGATGTGGCCAAAGGTGTACATCTTTTGGTCCCACAGTTGGATTTCTTTCAGGTTAATACAGTTGCGGAAGGCATATTCTTCCACTTTGATTTTTGAGGACGGAAACTGGATTCGCCGGATTTCAAGGCCATTTGCAAAGGCCCACCCGCAAATTATACGAATTTCTTCTGGAACAAGGATGTTTCCGGTGCAGCTGGAGCCATCTAACAACATATGGTTTACCACAACCATGGGAGAACGCTGTTTTTGTCGCCTCATCCATTCAGTGCCATGGAAGGCACGGGCGCCTATTAAGATTACGGTATTTGGAATCTGGACTTCTTCTAACATCATTTTGTCGCGAAATACTTCTGCCTGGATTTCAGTGACTCCATGGGGAATGGAAAGGATTCGCCCTGCACCTTCATAACTGCAAAGAACCATTTTCTGGTTTATGGTAAAACAACTTATGGCGCTTTGGAAAATAAGACCCGCCCTGTCGGGGAAGGTTCCGGAAAATAACTGGCCGTAAGAGGTGAAGCGCCACGTTTCTTTCTGCCAGTTTACCTGCTTTAAGGCTGTGCAGCCAGAGAGGGCATATTCTCCAAGGAAAAGGGTTCCCAAAGGGCCGGAAAGGGAAATTTTCTTTAAGCGTCCACAGTCTTTCATAGCATAGGCATGGAGTAGCGTCTGATCTTCAAATGTTGCCTCTGTCAGGCAGTCACACCCTTCAAAGGCATAGGAACCGATTTCATGGACGGACTGAAAATCAAAAGATTCTAAGTTTTTACAGCCGCAGAAACACCAGGATGAAATCTGACTTACTTTGGGACAGACACATTCCTTTAAGGTGTGGCATCCCTCAAACAGCCGTTGATTTAACACATCAATTTCCGGAAGAAATGCTTTCTTCAGAGCAGTACACCAGGCAAAGGCCGACGGGCCAATCCAGGAAGCCGGAATATGAATCTCGGTTAGGGAGGTACATTTCTCAAAGGCCCGGTTGTGGATAACAAGATGTAAGTCCGTCTCTGGAAATGCAATGGATGTAAGACGGCTGCATCCAGCAAAAGCGCCTTCTTCTATAGTACAAAGACTTTTGGGAAACTGGATGTGGGTGATTTCTTGATTTGCCCAAAAGGCGAAGGGGGCAATGGCTGTGACACCTTGGGGAAGAATCACATTCCCCTGACAGGCGCTTCCGTCAATGACCACAGAGCCAAGAATGGCCAGCTCTCCCTTTGAGGAATCCAAAACAGGGGAATCTTCAAAAGCCCGTTCTCCAATGTAAAGCTTTTTATGTTCATTCCGGGCAGCGGCGGCAGATTCTTCCAGTTCCTCTTTCACCTTTTTGGAATCCAGCTTTTTACAGCCGGCAAACGCTTCCTCTCCCATGAATGTAAGGTTTCGGAAAGAAACGGAGGAGAGCTGTTCACAGTGGTAAAAGGTCCGGCGTCCCACCCATTGGAAAGCCCTGGGAAATGGGGCAGGTTCGTCATGGGAGACAAAAAGAAGGGTCAGCTGACGGCAATTACAAAAAACTTCCTCTTCTAACCTGGTGACAGAAGGAGGGAGAACGACTTGTCTTAATGACAGGCATCCTTTGAAAGCGCCAGGACCAATCCACTGGACATGGTTTGGAAGCCGAAGGGATGTGATGCTGGAATTGCCCCAAAAAGCGCCTCCTGCCAAAATCCGGAAATTGTCTGTGAGGAAAACTTCATTTTTCAAATCCCGTCCGTCCCAAAAGATTTCTCCAGCATCCCAGGGAGCGTTTTTCCGTCTGGAAATCCAGTTTTCTAAAAAAGGCGTCCCTTCCATTACCTGCCGACCTATGGATTTTAAGGAAGAGGGAGTAAAAATCTGGGTTAAAGCGGTGCATTGATAAACAAATTTGTCAGGCAAATGACACAGTCCTTCTTCTAAAATCAGAGACTTAAGGCGTAAACAGCGGGAGAAGATGCCAGTTCCCCAAAGAGAGCCAGAGGGCAAAGGAGAGCTGAAAGCTGTTGAACCCACAATGGTTACGCGTCTGATCCCGGTTTGGGCAAAGGCCAGATTTCCGATCTTTTCAGTATGAGAAAAAAGGCGGACTTCTTTTAAGCTGGCACAGCGGTAAAAAGCCATTTCTCCAATGTGGGACAGACAGGGATTTAAGGGGACTTCCTTTAAATTGGAACAGCCATAGAAGGCTTCTTTTCCGATTGCGGTCAGGGCATTTCCAAAATGAATTTCCCGCAGCACCTGACAGCGCTTAAAGGTTCGTGGTTTTACCTGGGTTATTCTGTCTGGCAAAGACAGGCGAATCAGTTTAACGCAATTTTCAAAAGCGCTGGTTCCAATATAGGACAATTTTTCAGGAAGGAAGATGCTCTGCATCGTAAGACAGTCCCGAAAAGCCCCGGCGCCGATTTCCACAAGGCTTTCTGGCAGGCGTACCTGATCAATTTCTTCTTTTCCGGCAAAGGCTTCCTGTCCAATGCGGGTGATTCCCTCTGGCACCACCACTCTGGATTCGTCTCCCAAGTATTTCAGCAAAATGGTTCCGCTGATGGAGAAATTTCCCAATACCTGTCTGTGGATGGTTTGAACCAGGGAAGGCAGGATGGAGCCGGAGAGTTGGGAGATTCCGGCAAGTGTAAAAGAGGCGTTGTTTTCCAGCTGAATTTCTTTTAAGGAGCTGCAGTTTTTAAAAGCATCTTCATGGATGTGAACCTGTGAGCTGGCAAACTGCACTTTTTCCAGACAAATACAGTTGCGGAAGGCACGGCTTTCAATTTCTGTCAAAGTGGCAGGGAGTTTTACAGACACAATGCCCCGCTTGTCAAAAAAACAGCTTTTCCCGATTTTTGTAATGCCTTCCGGGATTTCCACATGCTTGAGATTGGTGAGAAAACGGGTGAGGCATCTTCCGTTCAGCTCCATCATCTGAAGCACATCTGCAGCGATGGCGTGAACAAGAGGAGGGACAGAAACCGCGCCAGCCATTACTTCCACCACATTGGGGAAACGGACCACCGAATCCTGGTAAAACGTGATTTCGGACAGTTTTTGGCAGCCGTTAAACACATCACAAAGACAGTCTGTATCCAGCAACGGGGAGATTTCCAGCTGCTCAAGAAGCACATCGTTTAAAAAAGTTTGTCTTCCCAACCAGAGCACACCGGGAATACAGGCTTTTACAAGGCTGTCGCAGTATAAAAAGGCACAGTTTCCAGTTTTTGTTACAGAAACCGGAAGATGGATTTCCTTTAAGCTGTGGCAGCGGTGAAAGGCGTAATCCCCGATTTTTGTGACTCCATGGGGGATTTGGATTTCTTCCAGTTTCCGGCAGCCTTTAAAGGCATTGGCTTCAATTTGACGAAGGCTTTTGGGAAGTGTCACCTGCCTTAAAGATACACAGCCTTTGAAGGCTCCTTCTCCAATGGTGTGAATGCCTTCTGGAACCGTCACCGATTCTTCTCTTCCCAAATATTTTTGAAAAATGCCTTCTTTTATTCGAAAATTTTCCAAAGAATTTTTTGTGATCATTGGTTGTAACGTCCTCCTTTGGTGTTGGTTTATGATTGGGACTGGGGCGGTTGGGAATCGGAAAAGATTTTCCGAAGGATGTCTTCCAGTTCTTCCAGACTGCCGCTTCGGTGGAGAGATTCTTTGTAGCGTTTGGTACCAGGCCGTTTTTTCATACCGTAAGAGGCCAGTTTTTGAATGTAACTTAGGGTGTAAGTCTCATCATAACAGGCCAAGGCAAGATGCATCTGTTCCAGAAGAATCTGAAGAAAGGTTTTTTCGCAGGGGACGCCGGTTAGTTCCTGGAAGACAAAAGGGTTTTCCAGCCCATACCGGGCAATCATTATTCCGTCGGCGCCAGTGTCTTCCATGACTTTTATGGCCTGGTGAGCGGAAAAAATACCTCCGTTTGCGATTACCGGGATGGAGACTGCTGCTTTTGCCTGTTCGATCTCGTCATACCAGGGAGTCCCATCGTACATCATGCTTCTGGTTCTCCCATGAATGGTGATGAGATCGGCTCCGGCGTCTTCGCACATACGGGCAAATTCTGCGGCGAATCTCTGATCTTTATAGATTCCGGTGCGGCATTTTACCGTCACGATCTTGCCGCTTTTTTTACAACTGCAGATTATGGCAGCGGCTCTTTTAAAATCCAGCATCAAAGCACTTCCCTCTCCGCTTTTAAAAACATTGGGAACCGGGCATCCCATATTAATATCAATAATGTGATAGTCTTTCAGCAGTTCGCTGCAGGCAGTGTGTTCCATGATGGCAGGATTCCCGCCTAAAAGCTGAACAGCTTTGATTTTTTCTTTTTCGGTGGTCAGAAGCAGGCGGCAGTTGGCCCGGTCCTGATATTTTAAGCCGTTGGCGCTGGTCATTTCCGTAAAACACAAACCAGCGCCAAGCTCATAGGCCAGCATACGGAATGGATAGCAGGTGTATCCGGCCAGAGGTGCCATCAGGACATTGGAGGGCAGAAGAAGGGTTCCGACGCGCAGTTTTTTGATCATGGGGTATCCTCCAAAAGGTGGGTTTTCATTTATTTTACTTGTTTTTCCAGAGTGTGGCAAGCAGAAATTAGTTCTGGGCAATGGTCAAATTCACTAAAAATACAATCGATTGCAAGAGAAAAAACATGGATAATTTGGTGGAATGCACAAGAAAAGAAAAGGCTCTTGTGCCCATTCCCAAAATAATGTATAGTAAAAGAATGAGGGATTGAGAGGTTGAGAGATGTGACGATTTATGATATAGCACGGGAAGCTGGAGTGGCGGCCAGCACAGTGTCCAGGGTGATCAATAACCGGCCAGGGATTAAAAAAGAGACCCGACAGAAGGTGCAGACTCTTCTGAAAAAGTACAACTACATACCAGATGCAGCGGCCAGAGGCTTGGTGATGCAATCCAGCCGTCTGGTGGGGATTTTGATTGTGGATATCAGGGTGGCCCATCACACGGAAAGTGCTTTTGTCATTGAGCAGGAATTGACCAGACGGGGATATTGCTGCATTACCATGGGAACTGGACCGAGAGATGAGGATAAGGCAGATTACATCCGTATTTTAGAGCAGCGGCGGGTGGAGGGAGTGATTCTCATGGGTTCCATGTTCGAGACGGAGGCAGTGCGGGAGAGCATTAAAAAGCATCTGCCGAGAGTGCCAATAGTGATGGTAAACGGATATTTGGATTTGCCCAATGTGTCCGGGGTCATTGTGGATGAGGATACCGGGGTGGAAAAGTGTGTGGATCTTTTGTTTACCAGGGGAAAATCAAGGCTCGCTTTTGTGCTGGATTCCTGTTCACCGGCTAATTTCCGGAAGCAGCAGGGATTTTGCGACGGCATGAGAAGGCATGGGGTGAAGGAAGAGGACATCTGGAAGTATGAGATGAAAGAAAGCTCGGTCCAGGGAGGATACGATATAACGGTGCAGATTTTAAGAGAGCGTCCGGATATACAGGGGATTATATATACCATTGATTTGGTGGCTGTAGGCGGCGTGCGCGCTGCCTATGATATGGGAATTTCAGTGCCGGACCGACTGGCTTTGATTGGAATTGACAATAGCATTTATGGGGAGATTTGTATTCCCAAATTGACCACGCTGGATAACCGGCTTCAGGATTTGAGCGAATCTGCAGCTACTATTTTAAGAGAGGGACTGGAGGGGAAGGTGCAGAGTAAGAAACTAATGTTGTTTTCTGAAATTATTGAGCGGGAGAGTACATAAGAGAAGTATAAGAGGGTTTTGTATTTTGCAAGAAGGTGTGTAAGGCAGGAATCGGATCACGTGGAAAGCGTTTTTCCACGTGATCCGATTCTTATTACTTTTAAAAGTTCCGTTGCCGAAAATGTCGCTTAAAAATTCATGTGGAAAGCATATTTGACAGAAAGGATTTTTCAAATACACTTTGGGGGAGAAGGGATTTGACTGTGTTTTGGAAATCGATTGCCAAAAGAAGATTGAAAAATGTTAATTATTTAACGAATGGGTTTTTGAATTGTAATATATGCACAAAATTATAGATAAAAAAATGTGAAATAAGACAATAATAACATACTTGAAATTGGAAAATAATTATGTTATGATGATAATACAAATTGCAATCGATTGCAAAGCAAAAGTGTTTTGTTATGATTTATGGCTATATTTTAGCGAGGGAGACAGAAGATGATTATGGGGGGCGATTGGGGATGCTATTCGTTATTGCCGAGAGACGGATGTTTCCAATATGGTCGAATGTGAAATTCTGCTAAAGGGGGAGATGTTGATTGTCCGAATCTGCGACTGGATAAAAATTTTCTGTGGGACAGGCTGAATGTATACAATCCGACAGAGTTTGACAACAAATGCATGTTTTAATACATTTCCTTTTTGGACTTTGTGGAAAATTCACAAAAAAATTTGTGGAATTTGTATAATATGCAAGGGTAAATCTGGTTGAAATAGGGCATGAATTGTGATAAAATTAAAAAACAATCGATTGCAAAAATTGTGGATACAGAAAATGTATCAAAAGCGTCAAGATGCAGTTACATTCTTACTGCAAATGTTATAAAAATTGAGAGGAAAGGGATTAAAACAATGTTAAGAATCAAGTATGAGGAATTGTTAAAGGAATTTGAGCGCGTACTGATCAGCAGAGGTTTTAACGAGAAGAATGCATTGGATGCGGCTACAGTTTTTGCACAGAACAGTTTGGATGGGATTTACAGTCACGGGATTAACCGCTTCCCCCGTGTGGTGGAGTATCTGGATAAAGGGGAGATTAATCCAGATGTGGTAGCAACCTGTGAGATGTCCATGGGAGCCATTGAACGGTGGGAAGGTCACAGAGGTTTCGGACCTCTCAATGCCAAACAAGCTATGGACCGGGCTATTGAGCTGGCAAAGCAGCATGGTATCGGAATGGTGGCTCTTGGCAACAGCAACCACTGGATGCGGGGCGGCAGCTATGGTTGGCAGGCAGCAGATGCAGGATGCATTGGAATTTGCTGGTCCAACACCATGCCGAATATGCCTGCATGGGGCGGCAAAGACCGGAAGATCGGCAACAATCCTTTGATTCTTTCCGTGCCAAAAAGTAATGGAGATCATGTGGTGGTGGACTGTGCAGTATCTCAGTTTTCTTATGGAAAGATTGAGGAGGCAAGGCTGAAAGGTCAGAAGCTTCCTGTACCAGGAGGATATGATGAGGACGGCAATTTGACCACAGATCCCGCAGCCATTGAGAAGACATGGAGAGTTCTTCCTATGGGATATTGGAAGGGCAGCGGCATTTCCATTTTGCTGGATTTGATTTCTACAGTTCTTACCAATGCTAATTCTGTTCAGAAGATTGGAACTTTTGGAGATGAGATTGGTTTGTCTCAGATTATGATTGCCATTGATCCAGGCAAGTTTAACGATGCCGAGACCACAGACCGGATTGTAGACGAATTGGTGGCAGATATCCGGTCATCCATTCCGGCACAGGAGGGCGGCAAGGTCTTTTACCCGGGAGAAATTGAGATTGGGACCCGGAAAGACAACCAGGAGAACGGCATTCCAGTGATTGAAGAAAAGTGGAATGCAATTTTGGCTATGTAATGTTTTGCGGCAAAACAGTTACACGTGAACTTTACGATACCGTGAAGGGGAATAACGGTTCGTAAAAATATAAGAAAAAGAAGGGAAAATTATTATGAAGAAGAAATTATCACTGTTATTGGCAGGTGCATTGACAGCAGTATCTCTGGCCGGATGCGGCCCGACTCCTCCGGCAGCAGCACCGGCAGGCAGTACAGCAGCGGCAGGCGGAGATACAGCGGCGCCAGCAGCACCGGCAGGCGGAGATACGGCAGCTCCGGCAGCCAACGCAGAGTTAAACCTGATCATTGCTTCCAATCAGACGTCTCTGGACAATCCGTATTCCTTTGGTATGGATAAGTTTAAAGAGGTGGTAGAAGATGTTTCCGGCGGGAAGATTTCCGTAACCGTACATAAAGGAACTCTCGGCGAGAACGAGAATGAATTGATTGAGAAGCTTGAGATGGGAGCAGCTTCCATGGTAGTGGCTTCTCCGGGATTTATGACTTCCATCGGTGTTCCGGAAGTGGATATTTTCTCTCTCAACTATCTGTTTGACAGCTTTGATCACTGGGAGAGCTGTCTGGACGGTGAGTTTGGTGACAAGATGAAACAGACTGTTATTGACAAAACCAATAACCGTTTCCGTATTATGGCTTACTGGTCTTCTTCTGTCCGCGACTATTACGGAAAGAAGGATATTACAAAACCAGATGATTTAAAAGGTATGACCATTCGTACACAGTCTTCTCAGGTACAACAGGATTTCTGGAAAGCCTGTGGCGCGATTCCTACTTCTGTAGCATGGGGCGAACTGTATCAGGCACTGCAGCAGGGTGTTGTGGATTCTGCAGAGAACGACTATACCAGCTTTATGCTGAAAGAACACCACAAGACCGATAATGGCAAACACATTGCAGAGACTCACCATGACTATACCACTCGTCTGCTGCTGATGAGCGGCCAGTTCTATGACAGTCTGACTGATGAGCAAAAGGGATGGATTGATCAGGGCGTTGAGGCTTGTACAGCAGAAGAGCGCGAGGTTGTTTATCGGATGTTTAAAGAGTCCAAGGAGAAGGTTATTGCTGACGGCGCAGTAGTGACGAATTTTGAGGATCTGGACATTGATGCATTTAAGGCTCTGGCATTGCCGATTCAGGATAAGTTTGCAGCAGACAACAACATGACTGCTGAGTTGGAGATGATTCGTGCTGCAGCAGGTCAGTAAGGGCAATTAGGAGAAGTTTGTTTTTGGTTTTTAGACAGAGACAGCAGTCACCTGGGAGACTGGGTGGCTGCCTTTCCGTTTAAAGATGTATAAAGATGGCGTTAAGATTCCAATCTTGACAAATAAGGAGAATAACTATGAAAAAAGCGATAGAGATAATGCAGAAAATCCAGATTGCCATTGGTGGGTTTTTTCTGTGTGTATTCCTCCTTACAGTTGTATTCCAGATGTTGTCCCGGTATATCGGGATAGCAGCTACCTGGACGGAGGATGTGTCCATGTATTCCTTTATATGGGCCGTGTTCATGGGCGCTGGCGCTATGGTTTATGAGAAGCGTCACTTTGCATTTACTTCCATCAGCGATATGCTGAAAGACGGACCAGCGAAGAAAATTTTATCCATTGTTATTTCTTTCATTATGTTGTATTTTGCTATTTTGATGGCTTATTATGGATTTCAGGTTACAAAGCAGTTCTGGAACTATACCTGGGTGAACATTCCTTCTTTTAAGAGAGGACCTACCTGGCTGTGCCTTCCCCTTTGTGGCATTACTTCTGCAATCTATTTGGTATATCAGATTATTGATGACATTGGGAACCTGAAGAAAGGAGGAAATGAGTAATGGGTGCAATTCTGGTTATAATGTTTGTGATTTTTGTGGCCCTTGGCGTACCGATTTCCTTTGCCCTTGGAGTGGTGTCCTTTACTGGTATTCACTCCTTGGCACAGATTCCGGATACTGTAGTATTTTCCAAGATGTTTAACGGTCTGAACAGTTTTACCCTTTTGGCAGTGCCGTTGTTTATTCTGGCGGCGAACCTGATGAATGAAGGTGAGATTACAGAGAAACTGATTGATTGCTGTAATGCTCTGGTGGGCCATTTCCGCGGCGGACTGGCTTATTCCAATGTGTTGGTTTCCATGATTTTCGCTGGTATCTCCGGTTCTTCCCAGGCAGATACCGCTGGCGTAGGTAAGATTTTTATTCCGGCTATGGAAAAACAAGGATATGACAAGGGAACGTCTGTAGGGGTTACGGCGGCGTCTTCTACTTTGGGTTCCATTATTCCGCCCAGTATTACCATGGTGGTATATGCTGGTATTGCCAATGTCAGTACAGGCGCATTGTTTATGTCTGGATTGATTCCAGGTATTTTGCTGGGTCTTGCTATGATGGCAGTAGTAAAGATGTATTCTAATAAGAAGAACTTCCCTAAATGTGAGAGAGTTGCAGCAAAAGACGCTATGCGTCTGGTGTGGCAGTCTATGCCAGCTCTGCTGACTCCCATTATTCTGATTGGCGGTATTGTCTCTGGTTTCTTTACGCCAACAGAGTCAGCGGCATTTGCCAGCATGTATGCTTTGCTTGTAGGCTTGTTCTTCTATCGGACCATTAAGGTGAAAAACCTACCTCGTATTTTGATTGAGACCATGAAGATGTCTTCTCTGTCTCTGTTTGCTCTCGCAACTGCTAATGCCTTGGGTGAGCTGCTTAGTTATTATCAGTTGAATGTGATTGTGCAGCAGTTCTTCAGCAACATGGCAGGCGGCTGGCTGGTATTCTTGCTGGTTGTGGTGGCCTTCTTTATGTTTGTTGGTACGTTTATGGATGCAGTTCCGGCTATGATTCTGTTTGTGCCGATCATTTTGCCTTCCGCTACTGCATTGGGAATCAGCCCCATTATTTTGGGCTTGATTATTGTAGTGACTCTGGCTCTTGGTCTGGTGACTCCGCCTTACGGCTTGTGTCTGCTGATTGCTTCCTCGATCAGTGGAATTACCATTGAAGATGCATTTAAGGGAACGCTTCCTTATTTCCTGTCTTCTATCGTTGTGTTAATGCTGTTGGTGCTGTTCCCCATGGCATGGCTGGCTATTCCGTCTATGTTGTTCCCAGGGTTGTTCTGATTGTTGGAACCAATAATTGATCATTCGGTTTGTCTGGATGGTTATACAAAAGGCAGTTTGCCTGTTTAGGCAAGCCCATATGGGAGTATATGAAATTTTAGGTAAAATCGGCGTGGTGTAAGTCACGCCGATTTCTTTATGCCGCTTTGCTGTCTGGTTCTGGTTTGTGAAACAGAATGTAAATTTCCCCAACATAGGTAAAATAGACTTTAATTGTGACATGTTTCCGCCCGTCTATTTTTTCTGGGCTGGGTAGGGGTCTAATACGGCAGGTGGCTGAATCGTGGTAAAGCGCTGAAATTTTTGTCAAAATAAAAAAGCCCCTTTCTTAGATTTCGGTGAAAAATCAAAAAAGGTTATCTATATTGATGATCGGAATCACAAGGGAAAATAAATAAACCTACCTTGTACTTGGCTGGTCGAGGTAGGTTTACTATTAAGCTGTTTGACATTCAAATTTCTTCTTGAAAAATTTCTTCTCCTGTATCTTTCAATACAAAAATTCCTTTGAAATTACAATTTAATACCTCTGGAATTGGTCATGGGAGCAGACGCAGCCGCTCACACAAGGACAAAAGCCTCATGCCAAATGGCATCTCTGGAAGTTCCTCTTCTGTGACTGCTCCAAACAGAATAATCAGCAGGCCATAGATTACCATGGCAAGAGGGACACTGACAGCTACGCCAAGAGCATTTATCTGTGTCACGGAATAAATAATGTTGTAGGAGCCAAAGGCAGCAGCTCCCATAAAGGCGGCTGACAGCAGAGGCAGCAGGAATGTGGTTTTGATTTCCTGACGATACCTTAATGCTCTGCCAATGGAAATCCAGTTAAGAATACAAACAACCAGAGCAAACGTTACATTTCCGATAACCAGTCCGTATACGCCCCAATCTAAATGCTCCAACATAACATAGACCAGCGCGGTGTGGAGCATAAGGGATATGGCGGAGTGGGTGACAGACTGGCTCATCCGGTCAATACCCTGAAGCACAGCGTTTGTAACTGTGGACAGGGAGAAGAAAACAACGGCAAAGGAGCCAATACGCATCAGGTTTGCGGACAGCTGGGAATTATCATGGAAGATCAGCTGCATCACAGGACCAGCCAAAACACCCATGCCCACAGCGCAGGGAATGGCAATCAACATATTAAATTTAATTGTCATATAAATTTTATGGCGAACTTCCTGCCGGTTATGGCGCGTTCGGGACTGGACGATACTGGGAATCATGGAGGCGCCCAAGGAGGAGGCAATGGCCACCGGCACATTGGTAAGCAACCGATATTCGCCGCCATAAATGCCAAGAAGAGCAGCCCGTTGGGATTCAACCAACCCTTTTTTGTCCATGATTTGGCCGAACATGGAGTTATCAACCGAACCACTGAGTTGGTAGACAAACTGGCTTAAAATAATAGGGGTGAGTGTGAAAAGTAACGTTACATACACCTGCGCCCAAGTCTCTTTGGGAAGCTGCTGCTTCCGGCGAACCATTTTTGGATTGGCTTTTCGATAGAGTAACATGAGAAAAGCCAAATACATTAAGGCTGCAATGGCCCCGCATAATGTACCCAGGGTTCCTCCTGCCGCACCGTAAGATTTTACATTAGGGCGGGTGGCAAACCAGATCATAAAACCATAAGAGGCACCGATGCTGACAGCTGCATGGACAATCTGTTCAATAATCTGAGACACAGAGGTGGGAATCATATTGCCCTGTCCCTGAAAATAGCCACGAATTACGCCCATAATTGAAAAAACAAAGATGGTAGGGGCCATGACCTTTAAGGGTAAGGCGCTGCTGGGACTTTTAAATATTACAGTGGTAATATAGTCTGCGCCAAAGAGAAGAATCAGTGTCATCAACCCTCCGGCAGCGGCGCTGAACATCATGCCGCTGGCATATACCCTCTGGATGTCCTGATACCGCTTGCGGACGCGTCTTGCGGCAATTAGTTTGGACATGGCAAGGGGCAGGCTGTAGGAGGAGAGGATCAGCCCAATATTATAGATTTCGTATGCTGTGTTATAGTAGCCCATGCCTTCTTGTCCCAAAATCCGAATCATGGGAACCTTGTAGAGAAGGCCAATGAAACGGACCAGTATGCCGGCAATCGCCAGAATACTGCCCTGGACCAACAGGTCGCCGGCATTGGATTTTTTTGGTTCGCCGGGGGAGGCGGGGGTATTTGCCATAATGGGGGGTCTCCTTCTTGCTGTGTTTTGTCCATGGTTTAACAACATAAATTGTCGTTGCATTATTTCTAATAGTATAGCGCAGGAAGAAGAAGTTGGCAAGGCTTAGGAGGCCGCAGAAAGTGTAAAGTGTGCTGTGGATGGTTATTTAAAACAGGTTATACTAGAATTTTAAGGTATACTTTGGTAGATGAACAAAGGGAAATGTGGTAAAATAATGAAAGAATAAGTAGTATTACATGAATTTTTGTGAAAGGTGAGAAAAGAGTTATGTGGAAAAAAATCAAAAAACCAGGGATTTGGCTGCTAACCATGATTCTGGTCCTGGTATTTGGACTGGCAGGGGGATGTGGGACAGATACTGGCAAAGGAAGCCGGCTGGCAGAAGCACCAATGTCGGAAGCAGAAGGGCAGAAGGAAGTTCAAATATCAGAATCCGAATCTCAAATATCTTCTTTGGAGAAGGAAAAGGGGGAAAAAGGGGAACAGGAAAGCAGGAAGCAGCTGGATAAGGAAACAGAACAGCTGGACAAGGAAACAGAGCAGCTGGAAACATCGAAGATAAAAACGGATGCAGAGGAGATCTCTGTCTCGGAGGATGGAACTTACATTACCAGGGATGAAGTTGCTTTGTATCTGCATCTTTATGGACGTCTTCCAGATAATTATATTACCAAAAAGGAGGCACAAAATTTGGGCTGGGACAGTAAAAAAGGAAATTTAGACCAGGTAGCGCCAGGAATGAGTATTGGAGGAAGCCATTTTGGAAATTATGAGGGGCTTCTGCCTGAGAAAAAGGGACGGAAATATTATGAATGTGATTTGGAATATGAGGGAGGATACCGAGGAGCAAAGAGACTCATTTATTCCAATGACGGGTTAATTTTTTATACAGAAGATCATTACCAGACCTTTGAGCAGCTATATTAATCCATACATCATACATTTGGTTATTTAAAATTAGTTCTATTCGAGTTTGTTTTAAAATTTATTTTGGCTAACTGCATGTTTTACATAGGGAGACTTGGTTCAAATTTTATAACGCAGCTTATCCCATGGGGATTATTTGGACCAAACTTCCTACAAAGTGAAACGCACATCTTGGCAGATAGCATTTTTTAACACATTTTGGAGAAAGGAGAGGGATATGGAGAAGATTTTGCTTGATTTCTGTGTGACAAAAACTCCCGAACAGGTACAGGATTATCTTGCACTGATGTTTGATTTTCCGGACTATTATGGAAGAAATCTGGATGCGTTTTATGACATGTTGACAGAGATGGGTGAGGATGTTTGCATCGGCGTATTTGACATAGAGGAAGAGAGGGAGCGAGATGGCCGCATGGCAAATTATCTGGAGAAGATTTGTCGTGTGCTGCAGGATGCTGAAGAAGTAAATCCTCATTTGTGCGTGATTTTTCAGGAGTATGGGAGAAATTTTGAGGACAGGGAGGGGGAATTGAAATGAGAATGAAACCTTTGAAAGATATAAAGATTCGAACAAAGCTGGTTCTTCTAGGGACCGTTTGCCTGTTGGGGCTGATTGTTTTGGGAAAAGAGTCCATCTCTACTGCATCCCGAATCAAACAGGCTGGCGATGAAGTGTCAGGGATCTGGATGAATGCTGTGATTGTGGCGGAGGAGTTAAATACAGTGACATCCGATTACCGAATTAAAGAGAGCCGCCATGCTATCACTACAGACCCAAAACTGATGGAAAGTCTGGAATTGGAGATGGACCGGCTTCGAGGAGAAATTGAAAAAAAATTTGAGGAATACCGGCGTCTTCCTACCTGGGAAGCGGACCAGGAGATTATTGCAGAAGCAGAAATTGCCTGGAAGGGTTATCTGGAATACAGTGAAATGCTGATTGAAACCAGTAAAGGAAATGACCGGGAAAAAGCTACGACCATGATGATGGGACATTCCCAGGAATTGTTTGACCGGGCAAGTGGGCTGTTTTTAGATGCGGTGGCAGTGGACAAACGGGCAGTGGAGGTACAGCGGCATCAGGCAGAGATTATTTTTCAGAGAATGTCAACGGTAAAATTGCTGGTGATCGGAACTGTTACGGTGTTTATGATTGGGTTGATCTGGTACTTGATTCGTGCGATAGAGAGACCGGCTGCAGCGCTGGTAGATGCAGCCAGACGTGTTACCAACGGAAATCTGGATGTGCGTCTGACCTGTCGGTCAAGAGATGAGCTGGGGATTTTAGAGGATGCTATGAATCAGATGATTCAACGGCTGGAAGACATTGTAAAGGATGAAATTCGGCTGTTTCGGGAAACCGGAAGTGAAAATTTTCAGGCAAAATCTGCCTGTGAGCAGGCATATAGGGGAGATTTTGCACCGATTCTGTACGGATTTACCAGTCTGCAAAGCCGTTTGAGGGAAATCAAACGGAGGCAGGGGGAGAGCGAGGCTGCTTTGGAGGCAGAATTGGAGGAACAAAAGGAAGAAGCTGCTGAATTGCGGGTGGAACGGGAACATTTGGCGGAGCAGACGTATCGTCTTGCAGACCAGTTGGGACGGGAAAAGGGAAAAGTGGAGCATTTGACGGTGGAGTTGGAAAAGAAGATGGAACAGGCTGCTGGGCGGGGAAGAAATTCTGAAGAGAAAAAAGGGATAGCAGGTTTGCACGGATCATTCAGAAGAGAACGGAATTTGTTTCGGCAGGAAAAGGGGGGAGGGAAAAGAAAAAGGGGATAAGAGATTAGAAATAAGAGGTAAAAAATAAGGAATAAAAGATTAGAAATAAAAGATCAGAAGTATGGGATAAGAAATGAAAGATAAAAGATCTAAAATGAGAGATAAGAAACAGAAAGAATAAGAGATTAGAAATACAGAAATCAGAAATACAGAATTGAAAATAAAGGATTAGAAATAGAGAATCCGTAATGGAGGAAGAGGAAACATACCATGAAGAATAACCAACAGGCTACATGGATGCTGCAGACAAAGAGGGCAGATTTTAATGAATGGGCGGAGCATTTTCATATCAGTCCTGTAACTGCAAGAATCATTCGCAATCGTGATATTACAGAAGTGTCGGAAGTGGAGCGATACCTTTATGGAACGGTGAAGGATTTGTATGATCCTCATCTTTTAAAGGATATGGATAAAACCATTGATATTTTACAGGAAAAGATCAGCGGCGGAAAACCGATACGGATTGTAGGTGATTATGATATTGATGGAATTTGCTCTACCTATCTTCTTTATCAGGGGCTAAAACGCTGTGGGGCAAACGTGGATTTTCAGATACCTGAGCGGATTCGAGATGGTTATGGCATTAATGAGTCTATTATTCAGCGAGCTTATGAAGAGGGAATTGATACGATTGTCACCTGTGACAATGGAATTGCCGCATTCGCACAGATTTCCATGGCAAAAGAGCTGGGATTGACGGTTCTGATTACGGATCACCATGAAGTACCTTTGGATGAAGATGGAGAGGAGCTTCCCCCACCGGCAGATGCAGTCATAAACCCGAAACAGAAGACTTGTTCTTACCCCTTCAAAGGAATTTGTGGCGGTGTGGTGGCATACAAACTGGTACAGGCTTTATATGAGGCATTTCATGTTCCTAAAGCAGAATGGGAGGAAATGATGGAATTTGCAGCGATTGCTACAGTGGGAGATGTGATGCGGCTGCAAAATGAAAACCGAATTATTGTACGATGGGGATTAAAACAGATGGCCAGGACGAAAAGCATGGGACTTAGAAAACTGGTGGAGACTTGTGGACTTACCATGGAAATGTTGACGGCTTATCACATTGGATTTGTTATTGGGCCTTGCCTTAATGCCAGTGGTCGGCTACAGACTGCAAAGCTGGCCTTGGAGTTGCTGTTGTGTTCTGACGAGGCGGAGGCAGCCCACATGGCAGAGGAGCTATGCCTTCTGAATGAGGAGAGGAAAACCATGACTCAGAAAGGCGTGGAGGAAGCATTGCGTCAGGTGAAGGAATTGTATCCGAATGATTCGGTTTTGGCTATTTTTTTGCCTGATTGCCATGAGTCGGTTGCGGGAATTATTGCAGGGCGGGTGCGGGAAGCATGGAACAGACCTACTTTTGTGCTGACCAAAGGGGAAGATTGTGTAAAAGGTTCTGGCCGTTCCATTGAAGCTTATCACATGTACCGGGAAATGTGCGGGGTGCAGGATTTATTTCTAAAGTTTGGCGGTCATCCTATGGCAGCAGGATTTTCCATGGAAGAACGCTATATAGATGAGTTTCGGCAACGTCTGAATGAGCAGGCAACTTTGAAACCAGAAGATTTTATTCCCAAAATCTGGATTGACGTGGCTATGCCTTTAGAATATCTGTCAGAGAATTTGATTCAGGAGTTAAAGCTTTTGGAACCTTTTGGACAGGGGAATGAGAAGCCTCAGTTTGCTCAAAAAAATCTGACCATACGTAGTGTAAGAGTACTGGGAAAGAACCGGAATGCAGTAAAACTATCTCTCATCACTGCGAAGGGGTTGTCTATGGAAGGGATGTTGTTTACAGAGGGTGATTCGTTTATGGAGGAACTGGGAAGTAAGACGGTTATTGATGTAGTGTATTATCCGGATGTGAATGAATATAATGGACGGAGAACGCTGCAGATTGTGATACGGGAATATAAACTGCATGATTGATGTGATAAGAAGTACAACAGGGACTGCCAAGTGCAGTCCCTTATTTTGTCGATTGTTTTTTAGATTGGTTTTGGTGGTGTTTTGTGAATCTGTTTTGGGAAGGTATTTGATTGGGTAAAGAATTGAAATGTATAATTATACTTATTTTTAAAGGTTTCATTCATGTCATGCAAAAATGGCGTGAAAAAGATGGAAAAAAATATTATAATAAGAAAACCATTTTATATGGTTATTTGGGGATTTTTTGTGATGTATTACTCCACTTTTCCTCGAAAAAATAGGGATTATTCCCACTTATAGGGTGAATCTGGGGTGTTTTCCTATAAGGGCGATTATCGGAGGTGGAATTGCTCATAAAATGGGGGATTTTATACGATACTGCCGTTGCCCGCCAGATACAGGAAGTTTTGCAGGTTATAAGACACAATGGAGAGTGATTTTTTCGGATGAAGAATTACGAACAATACAAACGGATGATCCGGTTTTTTACATCCATCGCGATTCTTACAGTGGAGACATGGGTTTACTGGATTGCTTGGGAACAGTATTTTTCCAAGGCAGCAGGAACCCCTTTTTTTCGCAGAGGCGATTGGCTCATGGTAGTCGTATATGGGCTGTTGCTTCTGTTTTTTTCCAAAATGTATGGGGGATTGCGGATTGGATACCTGGAACGGGGAAATGTGCTTTACTCCCAAATGTTATCAGTAGTGCTGGTAAATATGTTTACATATTTACAGATCGCATTGCTGGCCAAAGGTTTTTTAAATCCCATTCCGTTTTTACTGATGTTTGCGGTACAGGCCATCGCTATCGGCATATGGACTTTTCTGGCAAACAAACTGTTTGAGCGGTTATTTCCCCCCAGGCAAATGTTACTGATCTATGGAAATCGGCCATCTTTGACTTTGATGGATAAGATGAACTGCCGGAAAGACCGGTACCAGATAAGAGAGATGTTTCATATTGAGGCGGGGGTGGAAGAGATTATAAGAAGGATTCCTGGATATGATGCGGTGGTGATATGCGATGTACCCTCGTCCATTCGAAATCGGATTTTAAAGTATTGCTATGGGGAGGGGAAACGGGTGTATATGACACCTAAGATTTCGGATATATTGGTGCGGAGCGCGGAAGACATGAATCTGTTTGATACGCCGCTGATTATGGCAAGGAATGGAAAGATGTCTGTGGAGCAGGCGTTTTTTAAGAGGGGAATGGATATTTTCTTGGCAGCAGTTGCTTTGCTTGTAACACTGCCGTTTATGGCGGTAACTGCTCTGGCAGTAAAAATACAAGATGGTGGACCAGTTATTTACAAGCAAAAACGTCTAACGATTAATAACAAAGAGTTTTATGTATATAAGTTTCGCAGTATGTGGGTGGATGCAGAAAAGGATGGAGTAGCCAGATTAGCCAGAGATGGGGACAGCCGGATTACACCAGTGGGGAACTTTATTCGAAAAGTGCGATTGGATGAACTGCCCCAGTTGTTTAACATATTAAAGGGAGACATGAGCATTGTAGGACCGAGACCGGAACGGCCGGAGATTGCCAGACAATATGAGGATGAAATGCCAGAGTTCAGTTATCGTTTGCGGGTGAAGGCTGGATTGACCGGATATGCTCAGATTTTTGGAAAATATAATACTACACCTTATGACAAGTTAAAACTGGATCTTCATTACATACAGAATTATTCTTTGATGTTGGATGTAAAGTTGATGGTACAGACAGTGAAGATTTTGTTTATGAAGGAAAGCACGCAAGGAATTGCAGCAGGGCAAACAACAGCAACATTACAGATTTGTAAAAATATAAATGGAGAAGAGTAAATAACAGACGATGGAACGGATTAAGATTAGCGTTATTATGCCTGTTTATAAAGTTGAAAAGTATGTGGGAAAAGCTATTGAGAGTATTTTGTCACAAACATTGTCGGAATTTGAGTTTTTAATTATTGATGATGGTTCTCCGGATAAAAGTGGGGAAATATGTGATGAATATGCTGGAAAAGATCAAAGGATAAAAGTTATACACAAAGAAAACGGTGGAAGCTCAACAGCACGAAACATGGCAATTGATATGTCTAAAGGTAAATACCTGTATTTTTTAGATGCAGATGATTGGGCGGAACCTTCCATGCTGGAGGAAATGTATGAACTGGCCGAAATGAATCAGGCGCAGTTAGTTATTGCAGGATTTTATATAGACACTTATTTTTCTCATGAAACATATATAACATCAAATTATATTCCTACAGAAAATAAAACTTATATAACAAAAGAAAGTTTTCGCAAAGATGCCTATAGGCTATTTGATAAAAATTTATTGTATACACCATGGAACAAACTATATCTAACAGACTATTTAAAAGAAAATAAGTGCTATTTTCCCAAAATGCTGTGGGATGATTTTCCATTTAATTTGAATGTAATTCAAAATATTGAGCGTGTAACCATAACAACTCAGCAGTATTATCATTTTTTACGAGCACGGTCTGAATCAGAGACAGCAAAATACATACCAGAGGTATATGAGAAAAGAGAAGAAGAACACTCCTGGATGCTAAGATTGTATAATTACTGGAATATCCATGATACAAATAGCAAAGAAATGATTGCCCGCAGATATCTGGATCGCTTGATTGGATGTTTTGAGAATTTGACGAATAAGAATTGTACTCTTGATAGGAAATCATTAAAAGAAGCAGCTTTAATCATGTTAAATAATAAGAGATTAAGTAAGTGCTTAAAATATGCCAAGCCTAATTCGCTGTATTTAAAAGTTCTGTATCTTTCCCTGAAAGTTAAAAACTATTCCCTTATCATTTTTGAGGCACGTTTGATAACACTTGTGAAAAATAAGATGCCACAATTTTTTTGTTATTTAAAGGCTGGGCGTTGACGTTGTGGGGAGCGCTAAAAGGACAAAATATATAATGATCAAAATAAGTGTGATTATTCCTGTATATAATGTTGATAATTATTTAAAGAGATGTATAGAATCGGTCATAAAACAAACTTATAAGAACTTGGAGATAATTCTGGTTGATGATGGTTCTACAGATCATTCTGCTGACATTTGTGATGAGTATGCTCAGAAAGATAAACGGATTATTGTTATTCATAAAAAGAACGGGGGATTATCTAGTGCAAGAAATGCAGGAATTGGTATTGCAACAGGAGATTTTATTGGGTTTGTAGATAGTGATGATTATATTTCTGAAAATATGTACAGAAACTTATTAGCATTAATCTTGAAAGGTAATTATGACATATCTGTATGCGGCATATGCAGAACGGATGGAAAACGAAAATGGATAAAAAGAGATAGATCAATTGTCACATATAAACGAGATGAATATTTAAAAAAAATATTAAAAATTAATTCTCATGATCCGAACCATTTTGCTTGTAATAAGCTTTATAAAAAGGAACTGTTTGAGGATTCCACAGTGAGATACCCAGAATCATTGACGTGTGAGGATGTAGAGGGAACCTTCCGTATTATTTTAAAATCTAAAAAAATTATTGAATCTAAATGGGTTGGTTATTATTATTGGATTAATCCAGAGAGTATCACTGCTTCAAAATATGGGAAAAATAATCTTGATTTATTTCAAATTTGTGATCACATTATTCGGTTGGCAATCAATTATGGAAATCCTGAAATTATATATGGGGCAATTTTATATAA
>ERZ808029.182-NODE-182-length-53128-cov-28.298128_pt1 | contig 53128 bp, 58 predicted proteins | sample MGYA00380185_ERZ808029 | MGnify/ENA primary metagenome ERZ808029 (study PRJEB31490, sample SAMN06133404) | mouse gut metagenome | isolation source: M2_3 | host: mice | place: China: Chengdu | collected 2015-05 ... | reverse complement strand
ACAAAATATGTGTATGCTTGGAGATTGACACCCACAGACCCGACACCAAAGGGAAAACGGGAAAAACCCTCACTTCGTGAACTGGAACAGCAGATAAGACGGGATATGGAGGACGGTATCGACAGCACAGGCAAGAAAATGACGCTTTGCCAACTCTACGCCAAACAGAACGCACAGAGGGCAAACGTGAAGAAAAGCACACAGAAACAACGGGAACAGCTCATGCGGTTATTGAAAGAGGACAAGTTAGGTGCTAGGAGCATTGATACGATAAAACCCTCTGACGCTAAAGAATGGGCGTTACGCATGAAAGACAAAGGCTTTTCCTATAACACCATTAACAACCATAAACGCTCGTTAAAAGCGTCATTCTATATCGCCATACAAGACGATTGTGTAAGGAAAAATCCCTTTGATTTCAAGTTAAGTGAAGTCCTAGAAAATGATACCAAAGAGAAAGTCGCATTGACAGAGGAACAGGAACAAGCCCTACTCTCATTCATCAAGACGGACAATGTGTATCACAAGTATTATGATGATGTGCTGATACTGTTAAAGACAGGACTTCGTATCTCGGAACTGTGCGGATTGACAGTAGCCGATATTGATTTCAAGAATGAAGTTGTGATTATCGACCACCAGTTATTAAAGAGCAAGGAACAGGGCTACTATATTGAAACGCCTAAGACAAAAAGCGGAGCAAGGCAAGTGCCATTAAGCAAGGAAACGATACAAGCATTTCAACGGGTTATGAAGAAACGCCCAAAGGCAGAACCATTTGTGATAGACGGACGGAGCAACTTTCTATTTGTCAATCATAAGGGCAAGCCCAAAGTTGCGATTGATTACAACGCCTTATTTGTCCGTATGGTAAAGAAATACAACAAGCACCATAAGGATAACCCCTTGCCACATATCACACCGCATACGCTACGTCATACGTTCTGCACAAGGCTGGCAAGCAAGAACATGAACCCGAAAGATTTACAGTATATCATGGGGCATTCAAATATCAGTATCACAATGAACTGGTATGCTCATGCGTCCATAGATACTGCAAAATCAGAGGTTCAGCGTCTAATTGCATAAAAAGTATTTACCACGATTTTAACCACGCTTGATAGCGAAAATATAAGAAGATAGACCTAGATATGTGAGGTTTACCACAAAAGCAAAATGCCCGTAGAGCCGATAAAATAAGGCTTTGCGGACATTTAAGAAGATATAAAAAGATAGTCAAAAAGACATATATAATTTATATTAAATTTATTATGAAATAATGAGAAAGAGGGAAAATGATGAGAAAAGCGGCATTACATAATCTTGGATGTAAAGTAAATGCATATGAAACCGAAGCTATGCAGGAGTTGTTAGAAGAAAGTGGGTATGAAATTGTACCATTTTCTGACAAAGCAGATGTTTATATTATCAATACATGCACGGTGACGAATATGGCAGACCGCAAATCACGTCAGATGCTCCATCGTGCCAAGAAGATGAATCCGGATGCGATCGTCGTTGCGGCTGGCTGTTATGTACAGGCGTTAGAAGAAAAAAGAGAAGCAGACGATAGTATTGATATTATTCTTGGCAATAATAAGAAGAAAGAGATAGTGGCTGTTTTAGAAGCATATGAAAAAGGAAAAACGAAAAAAGAAATGATTGATATCAATCATACAAACCAATATGAAGAAATGGAGCTCTCAAAAACAGCGGAACATACAAGAGCATATATTAAAGTACAGGATGGATGTAATCAATTTTGCACTTACTGTATCATTCCGTATGCAAGAGGAAGGGTGCGCAGCAGAAGACTTCAAGACGTAGTCAAAGAAGTGACAATTCTTGCAGGGAATGGTTATAAAGAAGTTGTGTTGACAGGGATTCATTTAAGCTCTTACGGTGTGGATTTTAAGGAGGAAAAAGATGATTTGCTTAGTCTTATTCGGGCAGTCCATGCGATTCAAGGGATTGAAAGAATTCGCCTGGGTTCGTTAGAACCACGTATTATTACGGAGGAATTTGCCCGGGAATTGTCGGGAATGGAGAAGTTCTGTCCGCATTTTCATCTTTCTTTGCAAAGTGGCTGTGACGCTACGTTAAAACGGATGAATCGCAGATATAGTGCCAAGGAGTATGCCGGGAAATGTGAATTGTTACGAAGATATTTTGAACATCCAGCACTTACAACGGATGTGATCGTAGGATTCCCGGGAGAAAGCAAAGAAGAATTTGAAGCATCCAGGAAATTTGTGGATGAAATTGATTTTTATGAGACGCATATTTTTAAATATTCGAAGCGTCAGGGAACAAAAGCAGCAGCGATGCCGCAGCAGGTGGATGAGCAGGTAAAGTCGCAAAGAAGTGCGAAGATGCTTTCATTGGATGAAGAAAAGCGAAAAAAATATGAAAATTATTGGATTGGAAAAGAAGTGGAAGTGCTTGTAGAAGAGGAAACCGAAATCGAAGGAAGGCGTTTTTGGATTGGACATACCAAAGAATATATGAAAATTCTGATAGAATCGGAAGAAAATCTCCAAAATACTATTATACGAGTGCAAATTAAGAATCATTCACAAATTATTCATTGAAATTATGCAATATTTATATTAGAATGAGAGTTAAATTAGCGAAAGAGGGACGTGAGCGGATGAAGAATTTAAGCAATACACAATTTTTTAAAGTGGAACCGGCACCAAAGATTGAGCCAAAAGACATCCTTGAGATTGTTTATAATGCTTTGAAAGAAAAAGGGTATAATCCTGTGAATCAGATAGTAGGTTATATTATGTCGGGAGATCCGACTTATATTACAAGTCATAATGGTGCAAGAAGCCTTGTGATGAAGGTGGAACGTGATGAACTGGTAGAAGAGATGCTCAAATTCTATATCGGGCATCATTCATGGAAGTAGTATATGAGAATTCTTGGACTGGATTATGGGACGAAGACGGTAGGCGTTGCGGTAAGTGATCCGCTGGGGTTGACGGCTCAGGGAGTGGAGACGATCGAGCGGAAATCAGAAAACAAGTTAAGGCAAACGCTTGCACGCATTGAGACGCTGGTAAAGGAATATGAAGTGGAGAAGATTGTGCTTGGTTTTCCGAAACATATGAATAACGATATTGGGGAACGTGCGAAGAAATCGTTGGAATTTAAAGAAATGCTGGAGCGGCGCACAAATCTTCCGGTCATTATGCAAGATGAGCGGATGACGACAGTAGAGGCAGAACGTACATTGATAGAGAGTAATGTAAGACGGGAGAACCGTAAAAAATATGTAGATAAGATTGCTGCGGTTTTTATATTGCAAGGATATCTGGACTCGGTTTATATAAAAGAACGATTACAAGGAGAAGTGTATGGAAAAGATTAAATTTGTATTTGATGAAACAGAGGAAGTTGAATTTTTTGTTTTAGAGCAGACAAAGATAAGCGGTATCTCATATTTACTTGTAACAGATTCTATGGATGACGGGGCAGAATGTTTGATTTTAAGAGATACAAGCAGTGCGTCTGATGCAGAAAGTGTCTATGAAATTGTGGAAGATGATGTAGAGCTTACGGCAGTATCAAAGGTATTTGAAGAATTATTGGAAGATATAACATTTGAGTAACATTATAGAATTTGGGCAGGATAAAAGGGAAAGAATACAATCAGCGAAAAGCTGTTTGGATATAGTAACGTTTGTTGCCAAAAGAGCAGCGTATGGAACCGGGAAGAGAGGAACATGTGCGTGAAAAGTCGGACATGTTTTTTATGATATAGGAAAGTTTGTACTCTCCTATATCATAAAACGCTCCGCGGGATGCGCACTGCGGCGTACAATGAAGTTGTCGTATGCGACCGCCACAGGCGCAAGAATGTGCGAAGCACATTCTTTGTTTAATGGGTGATTTTTGAATCTGGGTCATAGGTTAAACTTTTGCTAACAATACGAAGAGTAATTATTGATTATGAAAAATCAACAAATTAGAAAAATGGAGGTAAAATTTATTGAAGAAAGAGAAAAAACTAAAATTGCGTATTATTCCGCTCGGTGGTTTGGAGCAGATCGGAATGAACATTACTGCCTTTGAATACGGAGACAGTATTATTGTTGTGGACTGTGGTCTTGCGTTTCCGCAGGATGACATGTTAGGAGTCGATTTGGTGATTCCGGATGTGACGTATTTAAAAGATAATATAGCAAAAGTAAAGGGATTCGTGATTACGCATGGTCATGAGGACCATATCGGAGCGCTCCCGTATATTTTGAAGGACATCAATGTTCCGATATATACGACCAAGCTTACGATGGGAATTATTGAGAATAAATTAAGAGAACATAATCTTATGCGCAGTACGCGAAGAAAAGTAGTGCGGCATGGGCAGTCTATTAACTTAGGACAGTTCCGTATTGAATTTATTAAGACGAATCATAGTATTCAGGATGCATCGGCGCTGGCGATTTATTCTCCGGCAGGGATTGTAGTTCATACAGGAGACTTTAAAGTAGATTATACGCCGGTATTCGGAGATGCGATTGATTTGCAGCGTTTCGCAGAGATTGGAAAAAAAGGTGTTCTTGCAATGATGTCAGACAGTACCAATGCAGAACGTCCGGGGTTTACAATGTCAGAGCGAACGGTTGGCCATACATTTGATAATATTTTTCTGGAACACCGCAATACACGTATTATTATTGCAACGTTTGCATCGAATGTAGACCGAGTACAGCAGATTATCAATTCTGCATATAAGTATGGCAGGAAAGTAGTAGTAGAAGGGCGAAGCATGGTCAATATCATTTCGACAGCTTCCGAGCTTGGATACTTGCAGATACCGGATAAAACTTTGATCGAAACTGATCAACTTAGGAATTATCCGGATGAAAAGACCGTAATTATTACTACAGGGAGTCAGGGGGAATCTATGGCTGCGTTATCAAGGATGGCAGCAGATGTGCATAAAAAAGTGACAATTAAGCCAGGAGACACTGTGATTTTCAGCTCGAACCCGATTCCGGGGAATGAGAAGGCTGTTTCCAAGGTAATTAATGAGCTTTCTCAGAAAGGTGCAGATGTTATTTTCCAGGATGCGCATGTATCCGGTCATGCTTGCCAGGAAGAATTAAAACTGATTTATTCTCTGTTAAGGCCGAAATATGCGATTCCGGTGCATGGTGAGTTCAGGCACTTGAAGGCAAATGCGGGAATTGCTCAGTCACTTGGTATACCAAAAGAGAATATTTTTATTATGCAGTCCGGAGAGGTCATAGAATTAAGTGCAGATGAGGCTAAGATCGTAGATCGTGTGCATACAGGGGCGATTCTGGTAGACGGACTTGGTGTTGGTGATGTAGGAAATATTGTTCTCCGCGACCGTCAGCATTTGGCAGAGGATGGAATACTGATTGTAGTACTGACATTGGAAAAGAGAAGCAATCAGCTTCTGGCAGGACCGGATATTGTGTCTAGGGGATTTGTGTATGTAAGAGAATCCGAAGGACTTATGGAAGAGGCAAGACAGGTTTTGCATGAGACATTGGATGAATGTTTGCGTAAGCGTAATGCGGATTGGAGTAAAATCAAGATGGCAATCCGTGACACGATGAATGAGTTTATATGGAAACGCACGAAACGAAAACCAATGATTCTTCCGATTATTATGGATGTAGATTTGTAAAATGAGGCATATAATATGATAGTAGATGAAAGAATGGTGTCATTTATCCATTCTCTCGAAAGAGAAAACAGTGAGATACTTGAGAAGATTGAACAAGAAGCATTGGATACGTATGTACCGATTATCCGCAAGGAGATGCAAAGTTTTTTGAAGGTTTTATTATTGATGACAAGACCTGTGCGGATTCTGGAAGTTGGTACTGCGATTGGGTTTTCGGCAATTTTGATGAGTGAGTATGCCCCAAAAGAGGCAAAAATTACGACAATTGAAAAATATGAAAAGAGAATTCCGATTGCAAGAGAGAATTTTAAAAGAGCAGGGAAGGAAGAAACGATTAGTCTGATAGAAGGGGATGCGCTGGAAGTAATGAAGTCTTTGGATCATTCATATGATTTTATCTTTATGGATGCCGCGAAAGGACAATATATCAGTTATATGCCAGAGGCAATAAGGCTCCTTAAAAAAGGCGGGCTTCTCGTGTCGGATAACGTGCTGCAGGACGGGGATATTATCGAGTCACGTTTTGCAGTGGAAAGAAGGAATCGTACGATACACAGTCGCATGAGAGAATACTTATACGAACTAAAGCACGATGAGCGTTTAGAGACATCCATTATTCCGCTTGGGGACGGTGTGGCGCTTAGTATAAAAAGATAAAGGGGATAGGTCAGATGGCAAAATATCCAGAGTTATTGATTCCGGCAAGCAGTCTGGAAGTATTGAAGACGGCGGTCTTATTTGGTGCAGATGCGGTATATATTGGCGGCGAGGCGTTTGGACTTCGGGCGAAGGCAAAGAACTTTTCCATGGAGGATATGAGGGAAGGGATTGAGTTTGCGCATGCACACGATGTAAAAGTATATGTGACGGCAAATATTCTTGCACATAATGAAGACTTGCCGGGGGTCTACGAGTATTTTAAAGAGCTAAAAGAAATCGGACCGGATGCACTCATTATTGCAGACCCGGCGATTTTTGAAATTGCAAAAGAAGTTTGTCCAAAAATCGAGCGTCATATCAGTACACAGGCTAATAATACTAATTATGGAACCTATTTGTTTTGGCACAGATTAGGAGCAAAACGTGTAGTATCGGCAAGAGAATTATCTTTGAAAGAGATCAAAGAGATTCGCGCTCATATTCCTGAGGACATGGAGATAGAGACTTTTATTCACGGAGCAATGTGCATTTCTTATTCCGGAAGATGTCTTTTGAGTAATTATTTTACGGGCAGAGATGCAAATCATGGAGCCTGTACTCATCCTTGCCGCTGGAAGTACGCGGTTGTGGAAGAGACGCGTCCGGGAGAGTATATGCCGGTATATGAGAACGAGAGAGGAACTTATATTTTTAATTCTAAAGACTTATGTATGATTGAGCATATCCCTGAGATTATCGATGCGGGAATTGACAGCTTAAAGATTGAAGGGCGCATGAAAACGGCGCTTTATGTGGCAACGGTTGCCCGAACATACAGAAAAGCGATTGATGATTATCTGAAGGATCCAAAGTTGTATGAGCAGAATATGTCATGGTATTTGGAGCAGATTTCAAATTGCACATACCGTCAGTTTACGACAGGGTTTTTCTTTGGGAAACCTGATGAAACGACACAAATATATGACAGTAATACGTATGTGAAGGAGTATACGTATCTTGGAATCATCGCAGAGAAGAAAGATGGTACTTATCGTATCGAACAGCGTAACAAGTTTTCTGTTGGAGAAAAGATTGAGATTATGAAGCCAGATGGCAGAAATGTAGAAGTGCTGGTGGAAAGCATCATGGATGAGCAGGGGAATGCGCAGGAAAGCGCGCCGCATCCTAAGCAGATTTTGTATGTAAGATTAACCGAAGAAGCAGAAGCAGGAGACATACTGAGACGAAAAGAAGAAATATAGATTTCAATCAGAAGGGAAAGGCCTGAGCTTGTAGAAGGTGTACAAAATGGCATTGACAAATTTGTTGAATCTTGTTATTATATACAACATGAAGGTATATGTGCAAAAAGTGCACAATATGTTGAAAGAGGAGGATGTGCAAAGATGTTAGGAAAGTTTAAAAATATGTTTGGAAAAGAAAAAAAGGGAGATATCGTAGGTGCGCCGATCGAGGGAAAAGCGGTAGCGTTATCAGAAGTAAGCGATCCTACATTTGGAGAAGAGATTCTTGGAAAAGGATTTGCGGTCATTCCTTCTGTAGGAAGGGTAGTAGCACCGGTAGACGGAACCGTTGGAATGATTTTCGATACAAAACATGCGGTGACAGTCACATCTTCTACAGGAATTGAGATTTTGATTCATGTCGGTCTTGATACCGTGAACTTAAAAGGAGCGCCGTTTACTGCTCATGCAGAAGCAGGACAGAGTGTAAAGGCGGGAGACTTACTTCTTGAATTTGATATTGAGGCAATTAAAGCAGCAGGTCTTGAGATAATTTCTCCTGTTGTAATCTGTAATACAATGGAATATAAAGAAATTACAGCTGATGTAGGAAAAGATGTAAAGGTATTGGATCCGGTTCTTACATTAGAAAAATAAGATGGATATATCAGTCTGTAGATACAGACTTTTATATAATGAAGATAACACATAAGAAATGAGTAGAAGGAGGGAAAAATTATGATGAAATATCTTCAAAAGTTAGGTAAAGCTTTAATGCTTCCTGTAGCAGTTTTGCCTATCTGTGGTATCCTTATGGGTATCGGTTACTTCCTGTGTCCTGCAACTATGCAGGGTGGTGAAATTACAGGAGCTGCTAACTTAATTGGATTCTTTTTAGTTAAAGCTGGTGGCGCTTTAATCGACAACATGGCATTGTTGTTTGTTGTTGGTGTTGGTGTTGGTATGTCAGATGACAACGATGGTACTGGCGGTGTTGCTGCATTAGCTTCTTGGTTAATGATCACAACATTACTTTCAGAAGGTTCCGTTACAACACTTATGCCTGGAATCGCAGAGGATACTAACAGATTACTTGCATTCCAGAAAATTGCGAATCCATTTATCGGTATTCTTGCTGGTGTTATCGGTTCTAGCTGCTACAACAAATTCAAAGGAACAAAATTACCAAGCTGGCTTGCATTCTTCAGTGGAAAACGTAGCGTTGCAATCGTATCTGGTGTTGTTTCTATCGTTGCTGCAGCAATCTTGCTGTTTATCTGGCCATTAGTATTCGGCGCTCTTATCGCAGTAGGTCAGGCAGTTGTAGGTATGGATGTTGTAGGTGCTGGTATCTATGCATTCCTTAACCGTTTGTTGATCCCAACAGGATTACATCACGCACTTAACAACGTATTCTGGTTTGATACAATTGGTCTTGGTGATTTATCTCACTTCTGGGCTGGTGAAACATCTGCAGACGTAACTTGGAGCCTTGGTATGTATATGTCAGGTTTCTTCCCATGTATGATGTTTGGTATTCCAGGTGCTGCTTTAGCTATGGTTCACTGTGCTAAAGACAATAAGAAGAAAGTAGCAATTGGTCTTGTTGCTTCTGCAGCTGTTTGTGCATTCCTTTGCGGTGTTACAGAACCTTTCGAATTCGGTTTCATGTTCTTAGCACCTGTATTGTACTTAATCTACGCTATCTTATACGGTATCTTCACAATGGTTACTGTAGCGTTAGGATTCCGTGCAGGATTCTCATTCTCAGCTGGTGCAACTGACTTACTTTTCTCATCTTCATTACCAGCAGCTGCAAAAACATGGTTGATCCTTCCATTAGGTCTTGCAGCGTTTGTAGTATTCTACGTAGTATTCCGTTTTGCGATCACAAAATTCGATCTCAAAACACCAGGTAGAGAAGACGATGATGATGAAACAAAAGTAGTATTGGCTAACAACAACTTTACAGATGTAGCTCGTATCGTATTAGAAGGTATTGGCGGAAAAGCAAACGTAACTTCTATCGATAACTGTATTACAAGACTTCGTCTTGAAATCAAAGACTATACAAAAGTTGATGAAAAGAAAATCAAATCTGCAGGTGTTGCAGGCGTAGTTCGTCCAGGAAAGAACAGCGTACAGGTTATCATCGGTACACAGGTACAGCATGTAGCTGACGAATTCAAAAAATTATGTAAATAATTAGCATATAGAAATATATACTATACATAAAAACAAATAAGGAGATGCAGATGCTGCATCTCCTTATCTGATAATTGGGAGGTCTATATGGCATATCAAGTAAAAAGAATTAACAAGAAGGAAGAAATTGAATCATGTGATCAGTTCGCTATTGAGCAGTATTATTGGGACAGTAAACAGGAACCCAAAGCACATGGGTGGATGGGCTATCTGGAAAATCAAGGTTTTTTTGTAAAGATGGTATGTGAAGAGAAGAATCCTAGAAGGGAGCATACCGAGCACAGGAAGAGAGTGTGCGATGATAGTGGCATGGAAATATTTTTCGCTTTTACAGAAGAAAATGAAGATTTGTCGAATGATTCCATGTACATTAATTTTGAAATGAATGCAAATGGTGCATTGTATGCGAAATATGGAAAAGGAAGAAAGAACAGAACATTTATTACAGAAGAAGTTTGTGAAATGTGTCAGACAAAGGGTTGTGTTGAAGAGGATACATGGAGTGTGGAAATTCTGATTCCGGAAAGCTTTTTAGAAGAAATTTGCGATTTTGAAAGAATAAAAGCAGGAAAAATGTTCTATTTTAATTTTTATAAAATATCAGAGACAAAAGAGATTGAGCATTTTGGAAGTTGTTATCCTATCAATTCTCCAACACCGAATTTTCATTTGCCGGTATGTTTTGGCAAAGCGGTGATTGCATAGGAGGATTTAAATTATGAAAAACTATATTTTGGAATGCTGCGTAGATTCTTTTGAATCCGCAATGGAAGCTCAAAAAGGTGGAGCAGACAGAATAGAATTGTGCAGTGCTTTAGTGATAGGAGGGCTGTCTCCGTCTCCTTCTTTATTTAAAAGGATAAAAAAGGAGCTGGGGATTCGTACACATGTGTTATTAAGACCACGGTTTGGTGATTTTTGTTACACAGAGCATGAACATGAAATTATAAAGGAAGAAATCAAGATATTTCGAGAGCTGGGAGCAGATGGGGTTGTGATCGGAAGTTTGAAACCGGATGGTTCTCTTGATATGGTACAGATGAGAGAATTGATGCAGGAGGCAAAAGGAATGTCAGTGACATTGCATCGTGCCTTCGATATGTGTAAGGACCCCTTCTTTACGCTGAAACAGGCAAAAGAACTTGGAATTAATACAATACTGACTTCCGGACAGAAAAATCATTGTATAGATGGAAGTGAGCTGTTGGCTGGGCTTGTGGAAAAAGCAAAAGGACAGGTTGATATTTTGATTGGCGCAGGGGTAGATGCAGCTGTAATAGAAAAATTGTATGAAAAGACAAAGAGTACTTGTTATCATATGTCTGGAAAGATTACTCTAGACAGCAGAATGGAGTATCGGAAAGAGGATGTAAGCATGGGGGTTGCGTCCATGAATGAATATGAAATTTGGCGGACAAGTGCAGAAAAAATTGCCCAGGCAAAAGCAGTGTTAGAAAATATAGAAGTATAGGATGGCATCATTTTATAAAAATAAGACTTTACGATAGAAAGCGAATATCTGTCGATAAAGTCTTATTTTTGTTGCCAGGCATATGACAAAAACATTAAAGAAATATGTTAAAAATATTCGCGCAGCTTTTCGATGGCACTTTTTTCGATTCTGGAAACATAAGAACGGGAAATTCCGAGCCGCGCTGCGATTTCCCGCTGGGTATATTCTTCTTCATTGTATAGTCCGTAACGCATTTTAAGAACAAGTCGTTCTCGCGGAGAAAGTATGGATTCCACTTTTGCATAAAGCATTTGGATGTCATCTTTCAGGATGATTTGTGATTGCGTATCGATATCATCAGCTTCAATGATATCAAAAAGATGAATTTCGTTACCTTCTTTATCTGTTCCGATAGGCTCATAAAGAGAAACTTCGCGCGAGATTTTTTTTCGGGCACGCAGCATCATAAGAATCTCATTTTCGATGCAACGAGCAGCGTAAGTGGCAAGACGGTAATTTCGTTTGGGATTAAAGGTAATAACTGCTTTTACAAGACCGATTGTACCAATAGATATTAAGTCTTCCGGATCTTCGTCCAGATATTGATATTTTTTGACGACGTGTGCGACAAGGCGCAGATTGTGCTCAATTAAAATGTGTTTCGCTTGAAGGTCGCCCTCTGTATATTTTTGCATGTAATATTCTTCTTGTGCAGGAGTCAGTGGCTTGGGAAATGATTTCAAGAAAAGCACCTCAAAGCGTATTTAATTATAGTGTATGTGTGGACAAAAAAGTTTGTGCTTTTCCAGAAAAAATGATTTTTTTCTTGTGTAATTATAAAAATGTGCTATAATGCAAACTATGAAGAGATTTCTATATAATCTTAGAGATTCAATAATGAGACATTTCAGACCAATCGGTCAGGTTTTTCAAAAAAGAGAAAACTCACATAGTAGGAAGAAAGGAAGTGTATGGATGTTTTGCAGTGTAATGTCTGCAGTGATTCAAGGGCTTCAGCCAGAGTTTGTGCAGGTTGAAGTGGATGTAAGTAATGGTCTGCCGGGATTTTGTATGGTGGGATACCTGGCGGAAGAGGTAAAGGAGGCGCCTGGACGTGTCAGAACAGCGATTCAGAATATTGGTATGATAATTCCGCCAAAAAAGATTATGGTGAATCTTTCACCTGCACATGTAAGAAAGAGGGGATCGGGCTTTGATTTGCCGATTGCAGTCTCTGTTATGGGGGCGCTTGCAATGATTAAGAAAGAGGAAATAAAAGATATTATGGTCATAGGTGAATTAGGATTAGATGGAGAAGTTCGAAAGGTGAAAGGAGTACTGCCGATTCTTTTAGCTGCGAAGGAGGAGGGGTACAGGAAGTGTATGATTCCATTTGCGAATCTAACAGAAGGGAGGTTGGTGGATGGATTGGAAGTGATAGGCGTGAAATCGTTAAGGGATACAGTAGAATATTTTCGAAAGGGAATTGTTCCAAACTATGAAAAAGCGATAAAAGTGCAAAGTAGACAAGAGCGAGTATATGATTTTAAAGATTTGAAAGGGCAGAAGGTTTTGCGCAGAGTTGCAGAAATATCCGTTAGCGGCGGACATAATCTTTTGATGATAGGACCTCCGGGGAGTGGAAAAACTTTGACAGCAAAATGTATGCCTGGAATTATGCCTCCGCTGCAAAAAGAAGAAGCGATAGAGTTAATGAAGATATACAGTATTATGGGGCTTTTGGATGAACACAGCACAGAAATCGAGAGAAGACCTTTTCGTGAAGTCCATCATACGATTAGCAAGCCGGCGCTATTAGGGGGAGGGATTATTCCGAAACCAGGAGAACTTAGCCTTGCGAATGGAGGGATTCTTTTTCTGGATGAATTGGCAGAATTTCAAAAGACAGTATTGGAAACCTTGAGACAGCCATTGGAGGAAAAGTGTGTGAAATTAATCAGAAATTCAGGAACTTACGTGTTTCCTGCGGATGTCATATTAACTTGTGCAATGAATGCATGTCCTTGCGGATACTATCCGGATGATAAGAAGTGTAACTGTACGCCTACTCAGATACAAAATTATGTCGGGAAGATTAGTCAGGCTTTTTTAGAACGCATTGATCTGTGCGTGGAGACGGAGCGGATTTCTTACGAGGAACTGGTAGAAAAAAAGATAAAAGAGGAATCTTCTTTGGAGATACAAAAAAGAATATGCAAAGTGCGTAAGATTCAGCAAGAACGTTTTAGGGGAAGCTCCGTGAGAGTCAATGCGCAGATGAATGTGCAGCAGATGCAAAAGTTTTGCGTATTAGATTTGGAAACAGAGAAATTTTTGAAACAGGCATATGAAAAATTGGGTATGAGTGCGCGCGTATATCATAAAATATTAAAAGTTGCCAGGACAATCGCAGATATGGAGGAGAAGAAACAGATTCAAATAATTCATGTGAAAGAGGCGTTAGGATATCGGATGTCCGATAAGATATTTTGGGGAGAATGAAAGGTATGGGGGATGAATATATAGCATATGCATATTGGCTGGATAATGTACAAGGAATTGGGAAAAAGAAAAAAATACAGTGGGTTTTGAAAGGACTTGCGCCAAAAGAAATATATGATCAAATAGAGATGATTCCGGAAACAAAGATTACGCGACAAGAGAAAGCGAAGATTCTGGAAGCAAAGAATAGATGGAATGTGTGGAAACAATACGAGAATATGGTACAAAAAGAAATTTATTTTGTTCCATATATCTTGGAAGCGTATCCGCAAAGATTACGAGAGATATCAGCTCCGCCATTTGGTATTTATGTCAAAGGAAAGCTTCCTGGAGAAGGGCAAAAGAGCGTTGCGATTGTAGGGGCGAGACATTGCAGTGAATATGGAAGGAAAATGACAACAGAATATGCAAGAGCCTTTGCAGAGTGTGGTATTCCTGTTATTAGCGGAATGGCAAGTGGAATTGATAGTGTGGCGCAAAGGGCGGCGCTAGAAGCGAAAGGAAGTACTTATGCAGTATTAGGATGTGGAGTAGATATATGTTATCCAAGAGAAAATTTTGCATTATATATGGAAATGACTCAAAAAGGAGGAATCATATCCGAATATCCTCCGGGAATGAGGCCCTTGCCACAGCATTTTCCAGCAAGAAACCGGATTATCAGCGCACTGGCTGACACGGTTCTTATTATGGAAGCAAAAATAAAAAGCGGTTCCTTGATTACGGCAGAAATGGCGCTTGAGCAAGGGAAAGACATTTATGCATTGCCAGGAGCTTGTACGGATATATTAAGCGAAGGATGTAATCGCTTGATAAGCGATGGGGCAGGAATTCTGATTTCACCGAAAGAATTGTTAGAAACAATGGGAATTTCAAATGTAAAAAATGTAAGAAAACAAACAGAAAATGAAATAAAGCTTGAATCTGCCGAAAAATTAGTGTATAGTTGTCTCGGTTTACATCCCAAAAGTCTGGAACAGATATTGGATAATACGAAGATGTCCTTGCCAGAGCTTTTAAGCCATCTCATTTCACTTGAAATGAAAGGATGTATCAAGGAAATATCCAAGAATTATTATGTAAAAATAGACTTGGAGTATTAAGGAGGATTTTAAAATGGCACGATACCTGGTGATTGTGGAGTCTCCGGCTAAAGTAAAAACCATTAAGAAGTTTTTGGGCAGTAATTATGTTGTAACGGCATCGAATGGACATGTAAGAGATTTGCCGAAAAGTCAGCTTGGAATAGATGTAGAACACGGATATGAGCCTAAATATATTACGATCAGAGGAAAAGGGGACATTCTTGCCAATCTTCGGAAAGAAGCAAAAAAGGCAGATAAAGTGTATTTGGCAACTGACCCCGACAGGGAAGGGGAGGCAATTGCCTGGCATTTGTCGAAAGCACTAAAGCTGGATGATGACAAAATGTATCGTATCAGTTTTAATGAAATTACTAAAAGCGCAGTGAAAGCATCTATTAAAGAAGCCAGATTGATTGATATGGATCTGGTAGATGCTCAGCAGGCACGAAGAGCTCTCGACCGTATTGTGGGATACAAGATCAGTCCGCTTTTGTGGGCAAAAGTAAAACGAGGTTTAAGCGCCGGACGTGTACAGTCGGTAGCGCTTCGGATTATTGCGGATAGAGAAGATGAGATCAACTCATTTATACCGGAAGAATATTGGACGCTGGAAGGCACTTTTCAGGTGCAAGGAGAAAAAAAACCGCTCATTGCAAAATTTTACGGTACCCCAAAACAGAAAATGACGATTCATAATAAGGAAGAATTAAATCGCATCCTTGAAGTTGTAGAGAATGCGTCTTATGAAATTGCAGACATCAAGAAAGGTGAGCGTATACAGAACCCTCCGGTTCCTTTTACAACAAGTACACTACAGCAGGAAGCATCCAAGGTATTAAATTTTGCTACACAGAAGACAATGCGTATTGCACAGCAGTTGTATGAAGGAATTGACATTAAAGGAAATGGTACGGTTGGTCTTATCACATATTTAAGGACGGATTCCACAAGAGTTTCAGAAGAAGCAGAACACAATGTAAGAGAATTCATTGTGGAGGAATATGGAGAAGCCTTTGCCGCAGAGACAGAAGTCAAAAAGGAAGAGAACAAAAAGATACAGGATGCGCATGAGGCAATTCGTCCGACAGACCCGTCTAGAATTCCGGCGCTCATAAAGGAATCTCTGACAAGAGATCAGTTCCGTCTGTATCAATTAATCTGGAAGCGTTTTGTAGCAAGCCGTATGAAAGCGGCAAAGTATGAGACGACATCCGTGAAGATAGCGGCGGGAGAATATTGGTTTTCCGTAGCGGCATCCAAGATTGTGTTTGAAGGATTTCGGAGTGTATATGTAGAAGCCGGTGAGAAAAAGGAAGAAAGTAATATGCTTGTAAAAGGCCTTGAGAAAGATTCAAAACTTTCCGGCGAAAAATTTGAGTCGAAACAACATTTTACGCAGCCGCCGGCACATTATACAGAAGCTTCTCTGGTGAAAACACTAGAAGAACTTGGGATTGGCCGTCCAAGTACGTATGCGCCGACTATTTCTACTATCATAGCAAGACGTTATGTTGCTAAAGAAAGTAAGAACTTGTATTTAACCGAACTTGGAGAAGTCGTAAACAATATTATGCTTCAGTCATTTAAAAGTATTGTGGATGTGCACTTTACTGCTTACATGGAAGGATTGCTAGACTATGTTGCAGAAGGAAAAGTGGAATGGAAATCCGTAATCAGTAATTTTTATCCGGATTTGGAAGAAGCAGTACAGATTGCGGAAAAAGAACTGGAGAGTGTGACCATAGAAGATGAAGTGACAGATGTGGTATGTGAAGAATGCGGGCGCAACATGGTTATCAAATATGGACCGCATGGAAGATTTCTGGCATGTCCTGGTTTTCCGGAATGCCGCAACACCAAACCATATCTGGAAAAGGCAGGAGTATCCTGTCCGCTGTGCGGAAAAGAAGTGGTGATACGAAAAACCAAAAAGGGCAGACGATATTATGGGTGTGAGAATCATCCGGAATGTGAGTTTATGTCATGGCAGAAGCCTTCTGAGAAAAAGTGTCCGGAATGTGGAGCTTATATGACAGAAAAGGGAACAAAATTAGTTTGCAGCAATGAAAAATGCGGATATGTGGAAGATAAAATTAAAAAAGAATAAAATTTATTGAATGTAAAAGGAATCTATGCTAACATGAGAAATAAGAATTAATTCAGGTTTGATAAGAATAACAGAAGTAGTATTAAATGACCAAAATTTGGAGGAAAAGAGATGAGCGTACAGTTATTAGATAAGACAAGAAAGATTAATAAGCTGCTTCATAATAATAATTCCAGCAAAGTGGTTTTCAATGATATCTGCGATGTCTTAACTGGAATTCTTGCGTCAAATGTACTGGTGATCAGTAAAAAAGGAAAAGTTCTTGGCAGCGGACAGTGTGAAGGAGTACAGTTGATTACGGAATTGATCAGCGGGGAAGTCGGAAGTCATATAGATAGTTTGTTGAATGAGAGATTACTTAATATTTTGTCAACAAAAGAAAATGTGAATCTGGAGACACTTGGATTTGAATCTGAGCATGTGAATGGCTATGAGGCTATCATTACTCCGATCAATATTGCAGGAGAAAGGCTTGGAACATTGTTTATTTACAAATACCAGGCGACATATAGTATTGATGATATTATCTTAAGTGAATATGGTACAACGGTAGTTGGATTGGAGATGCTTCGTTCTGTCAATGAAGAATCTGCAGAGGAAGCCAGAAAAGAGCAAATTGTTCGTTCAGCAATCAGTACTCTTTCTTTTTCGGAGTTGGAAGCAATTATTCATATTTTTGATGAATTGGAAGGAAACGAAGGAATTCTGGTGGCGAGCAAGATTGCTGACAGAGTAGGAATTACTCGCTCGGTAATTGTGAATGCATTGCGTAAATTCGAAAGTGCAGGTGTGATCGAGTCCAGATCTTCAGGTATGAAAGGGACATATATTAAAGTAGTGAATGAATATGTGTTTAAAGAGATTGAAGCGATCAAGCAGGAAAAAGGAAATAGTGACAATAAATAATGCAAAGGGTATCAGGAGACTGATACCCTTTTTGAGGAGGTAATCTAAGATGTATGAAGGCAGCCAAGTTTCTCTTCATATGAAGAAGAACATCCTTGCGAATGGGATGACAGATCATACTTGCTATCAATGTACCATTTATAAGTATGATGAAGAAAATCAAAACATATATATGATATTAGAGGATGAAGAACTTACAAGGATTTCTCTGGATGCAGTATATTCCTGTGATATTTTTGCAGTGGAAGATACTTCTTGTGAAGGAATCGTAGAAGAGAGGTATAACTGCAGTCAAGGCAGTATGCTGCGTTTTCGCGTGAAGAATGGATTTTATGGCAGAATTTCTTAAAGGAATATAAACTAAAAGAAAATGGGTTGACATTTTATACCAAGAGTGCTATTTTATATTCTAGATTCGAAATAGCACTCGTTTTACTAGAGTGCTAACAAGTGATAGAGGAGGATTGAACATGAAATTAGTACCATTAGGTGACAGAGTTGTATTAAAACAATTAGAAGCGGAAGAAACAACCAAATCAGGAATTGTACTTCCGGGACAATCCAAAGAAAAACCGCAGCAGGCAGAGGTCGTTGCCGTAGGACCAGGTGGAATGGTTGATGGAAAAGAAGTGACCATGAATGTAGCTGTTGGCAATCAGGTAATCTATTCCAAATATGCAGGAACAGAAGTGGAGCTTGAGAAAGAAGAGTATATTATCGTAAGACAAAGTGACATTTTAGCGATTGTGGAATAATTAAGATATTCGAAGTTGGAGGTAGATAGACATGGCAAAAGAGATTAAGTTTGGAGCAGAGGCGAGAAGCGCCTTGGAAGCAGGTGTAAATCAGCTTGCAGATACCGTAAGAGTGACCCTTGGTCCAAAGGGAAGAAATGTTGTACTTGATAAATCATTTGGTGCGCCGCTTATTACAAATGACGGTGTGACAATTGCAAAAGAGATTGAACTTGAAGATGCCTTTGAAAATATGGGAGCGCAGCTTATCCGAGAAGTAGCAGCAAAGACAAATGATGTTGCAGGTGATGGAACGACAACGGCAACTGTGCTTGCACAGGCAATGGTTCATGAAGGTATGAAGAATCTTGCAGCAGGAGCGAATCCGATCGTTCTTAGAAAAGGTATGAAAAAAGCTACAGATGCTGCTGTGGAAGCGATTGCAAGAATGAGCAGCAAGGTGACTGGAAAAGAACAGATCGCAAGAGTAGCAGCTATCTCGGCGGGTGATGATGAAGTTGGCGAGATGGTAGCAGATGCGATGGAGAAAGTGTCTAATGATGGCGTGATTACCATCGAAGAATCCAAGACAATGAAAACAGAGCTTGACCTGGTAGAAGGTATGCAGTTTGACAGAGGATATGTATCTGCATATATGGCAACGGATATGGATAAGATGGAAGCTACATTGGAAGACCCATATATTCTTATCACGGATAAGAAAATTGCCAATATCCAGGAGATTCTTCCTATTTTGGAACAGATCGTACAGTCGGGTGCAAGATTACTTATTATTGCAGAAGATGTAGAAGGAGAAGCACTTACGACATTGATTGTCAATAAGCTTCGCGGAACATTTAATGTAGTTGCAGTAAAAGCGCCAGGTTATGGTGACAGAAGAAAAGAAATGCTTAAGGATATTGCAATTCTTACCGGTGGTCAGGTAATTTCCGAAGAGTTAGGACTCGATCTTAAGGAAACTACTTTAGACATGTTAGGACGTGCGAAATCCGTAAAAGTGCAGAAAGAGAACACAGTCATTGTAGATGGATGCGGAAGCAAGGAAGAGATTACAGCACGTGTATCTCAGATTAAAAAGCAGATTCAGGAGACAACATCTGAGTTTGATACAGAAAAATTGCAGGAAAGACTTGCGAAACTTGCAGGCGGTGTTGCAGTTATCCGCGTAGGTGCAGCCACAGAGACTGAGATGAAGGAAGCAAAACTTCGTATGGAAGATGCGCTTGCAGCTACAAGAGCAGCCGTAGAAGAGGGAATTATTGCCGGAGGCGGTTCTGCTTACATTCATGCGGTGAAAGAGATCACTTCATTGGTAGATACGATGGAGGGAGATGAGAAAACAGGCGCAAAGGTAATCTTAAAAGCCTTAGAAGCACCATTATATCATATCGCAGCAAATGCAGGTCTGGAAGGATCCGTGATTATCAATAAAGTAAGCGAGCTTGAACCTGGTATGGGATTTGACGCTTATACAGAAAATTATGTAGATATGGTAAAAGCAGGAATTCTTGATCCTGCAAAAGTAACAAGAAGCGCATTACAGAATGCAACAAGCGTTGCTTCTACACTTCTTACAACAGAGTCCGTAGTGGCAAATATTAAAGAAGACGTACCGGCTATGCCTGCAGGGGCACCGGGAATGGGTATGATGTAAAGTCTTACAGATCATAAAACGTCAGGGCAGCATGTCCTGGCGTTTTTGATTAGAAATATTAATCCGACTTTATTAGAAAAAATAACATATGAAATATCGCGGAACTATGTTAGAATAAGAGATAGTAAAAATAACCGGAGGATAATTATGAATGATTTTTATACGGAGCAGCTTGTCAAAAGAAAAACGCCGATGAGTGAGAAATTCGTTGTGGTCATACTGGGAATATTAACTGTATTATCGGTTGTGCTCGTGCTGGCAATGCCTATATTGTTGTTTGTGCCTGTCGTTCTTGCAGTACTGACCTACTTTGCAAATCTGAGGACAGATTTGGAATTTGAGTATTTATATGTGAACGGTGAACTTGATATTGACAAGATTATGGCAAAGACAAAAAGAAAGAAGGGATTTTCGGCAAAGATAAGCGATTTGGAAGTAATGGCGCCGCAGGGCTCGGAAGTCTTACATGCATATCAGAACATAAAGACATTTGATTATAGTTCTATGACAGATAAGAACAGAAAATTTGAGGCAGTATTCGTAAAAGATGGAGTGAAAACGAAGATCATATTTGAGCCAAATCAGACGATTTTGGATGGGATAAGAATGCTTGCGCCAAGAAAAGTGAATTTTTAGTATTGACAGAGCGCTAAGTTTTTTGTACCATATCATTTAATACTTAGAGAACAACAAAAGAATTGGAAGCGAAGAAGGAGGATGTATCATGGGGACAATTATTGGAGAAGGCATTACATTTGACGACGTACTTTTAGTACCGGCATATTCAGAGGTGATTCCAAACCAAGTAGATTTATCAACGAATTTAACAAAAACGATCCGTTTGAACATTCCGATGATGAGTGCGGGAATGGATACGGTAACAGAACACCGTATGGCGATTGCAATGGCGCGCCAGGGGGGCATTGGTATTATCCATAAAAATATGTCAATCGAAGCACAGGCAGAAGAAGTAGATAAGGTAAAACGCTCTGAGAATGGTGTTATTACGGATCCGTTTTATTTGTCACCGGAGCATACGCTTGCAGATGCCAATGAATTGATGGGCAAATACAGAATTTCAGGGGTTCCGATTACTGAGGGAAGAAAATTAGTTGGTATCATAACGAACCGTGATTTGAAATTCGAAGAAGATTTTACGAAAAAGATAAAAGAATCAATGACCTCAGAAGGTCTGATTACAGCCTTAGAAGGTATCACATTAGAAGATGCGAAGAGAATTCTTGCAAAGGCGAGAAAAGAAAAGCTTCCGATCGTAGATAAAGATTTTAACTTGAAAGGCCTTATTACAATCAAAGATATAGAGAAACAGATTAAATACCCGTTATCTGCAAAAGACGCTCAGGGTCGCCTTCTTTGCGGTGCAGCTGTAGGTATTACAGCAAACTGTCTGGAAAGAGTCGACGCGTTGGTAAAAGCACACGTGGATGTTGTAGTAATGGACTCTGCACACGGTCATTCTGCAAATGTTATCAGAACAGTCCGAATGGTAAAAGAAAAATATCCGGATCTGCCGGTAATTGCCGGTAATGTTGCAACCGGAGATGCGACAAGAGCACTGATCGAAGCCGGAGTAGATGCCGTAAAGGTTGGTATCGGTCCTGGTTCTATCTGTACTACCCGAGTTGTGGCAGGTATTGGAGTCCCACAGGTTTCTGCGGTTATGGACTGCTATGAAGTGGCAAAGGAATACAATATTCCGATTATTGCAGATGGTGGAATCAAGTATTCCGGCGATATGACAAAGGCGATCGCAGCAGGTGCCAATGTATGTATGATGGGAAGCATCTTTGCGGGATGCGATGAAAGCCCGGGAACATTTGAGTTATATCAGGGAAGAAAATATAAAGTATACCGTGGTATGGGTTCTATTTCCGCTATGGAGAATGGAAGTAAGGATCGTTATTTCCAGGCGGATGCAAAGAAATTAGTGCCGGAAGGTGTCGAAGGACGCGTGGCATATAAAGGGACTGTGGAAGATACGGTATTTCAGTTAATGGGAGGACTTCGTTCCGGTATGGGATATTGCGGAACTCCTACGATTGAAGAGTTGAAACAGAATGGAAAATTTGTTAAGATTTCAGCGGCATCCTTGAAAGAAAGCCATCCGCATGATATCCATATTACAAAAGAAGCACCAAATTATAGTGTTGATGAATAAGTGTTTGTGTAGCGGCTAATTCAAGCTGTTATAGCCAAACTGATATAAATTTGTTATAATTTTTGATAAAAAACGGCGTTGCTCCTTGCGTGAGAACGCCGTTTCTTTTATGATAGAGAGAAGGAGAAAAAACAAAGGAGAAAAGAGTATGAGAGTGTTTAGATCATCTTTAGACTGGCTGGAAAACCCGGAAGTATACGCAGTCAATCGTATGAAGGCGCATTCGGATCACAGTTTTTATGAAAATGTGGAAGAAGCCGCAAATGGCCAGATGAGCCTTAGTCAGTCTTTGAATGGAATATGGCATTTTGCATATAACGAAAACCCAAAAGACAGGCCTGAAGAATTTTATCGGGAGGATTTTGGGATTATTGGGTTTTCAAAGATAGAAGTTCCAGGACACATTGAACTTCAGGGATATGGACAATGTCAATATACAAACATACATTATCCATGGGATGGCAAAGAAAGTTTAAAAGCACCGGCAATACCAAAAGAATATAATCCGGTAGGCAGTTATATGCGTTACTTTCAGCTGGATCGTGAATTGGAAGGGAAAAAGGTATTTCTTTCATTTCAAGGAGCGGCAACAGCAATTTATGTATGGCTGAATGGAAAGTTTGTTGGCTACAGCGAAGATGGCTTTACACCATCAGAATTTGATGTTACTCCTTTTTTGAAATCAGGTCAGAACAAACTGGCAGTGGAGGTGTACAAATACAGCAGTGCAAGTTGGCTGGAAGATCAGGATTTCTGGAGACTCTCGGGGATTTTCAGAGATGTATTTTTGTACGCGATACCCAAAACGCATGTGTATGATATAGATGTGCGTGCCGGACTTTTAAAAGATTATAAGACGGGTACGTTGGACGTAAGGATCAGCCTTCGCGGCCAGATGAAACAGAACAAGAACGGGAGCATTGAATGTGTTTTGACAGACAGGCAGGGAAGACATATACATTCCGAAGAGATATCCCCGGATAAGATGGAAGAAACAGAAGATTTTATGGTGGCATCTTTTAAGACCAAAATCAAGGCGGTAATGCCTTGGAGTGCAGAGGAACCACATTTGTATCAGTTTTTTGTGCTTGTGAAAGATGAAAGAGGAAAAGCGGTTGAAATTGTTCCTCAGCTGGTTGGTTTCAGATGTTTTGAAATGTTGGATGGCGTTATGTGTCTGAATGGAAAACGTCTCATTATAAAAGGAGTCAACCGACATGAATTTAATGCTCAAAAAGGCCGGGCGGTAACAAAGGAAGACATGCTTTGGGACATTATTTTTATGAAACGCAACAATATCAATGCAGTGCGTACTTCACACTATCCAAATCATAGCCTATGGTATGAATTGTGCGACCAGTTCGGTATCTATGTTATGGATGAGATGAATTTGGAGACGCATGGAACATGGGATAGTTTGAGCATTTCCAAACTTGAAGATCATCTTCCGGGGGATGATATACGTTGGGAAGGAGCAGTTCTTGACCGCGCAGAATCTATGTATGAGAGGGATAAAAACCATCCGTGTATTCTTTTCTGGTCTTGCGGAAACGAATCTTATGCAGGCGAAAATATCAAGAAGGTATCCGATTATTTTCATGAGAAGGACAGCAGCAGGCTGGTGCACTATGAAGGCGTATTTCATAACCGGAAATATGATTTTATCAGTGATATGGAAAGCCGTATGTATGCAAAGCCTGAGGAGATCAAAGCATATCTGGAAAATGACCCGAAAAAACCATATCTTAGCTGTGAATATATGCATGCAATGGGGAATTCCTGCGGCGGAATGCATTTTTATACGGAACTGGAAGACCTCTATGAAAAATATCAGGGAGGTTTCATATGGGATTATATCGACCAGGCATTGATGGCAGAGAATGAAAAAGGCGTTTGTGTGATGGCGTATGGCGGAGATTTTAATGACAGACCAAGCGACTATGAATTTTGCGGGAATGGGATTGTGTATGCATCCAGGAAGGCCTCGCCAAAAGTGCAGGAAGTAAAAAAATTATACGCAGATATCAGAATCTGGCCCGATCGGGCGGGAGTTAGGATTGAGAATCGCGCAAGGTTTAAACGAACAAAAGATTATAGATTTTGTTATCGGCTTTTGAAAGATGGCAATCTTCTTTATGAAAATCATATAAGAGTAGATATTCCGGCAATGGAGCACTACTATGTGCCGCTTGAATATCCGGAGCTTACGGAAAATGGAGAATATATCTATGAGGTTTCCTGTTTGCTTGGAAAAACGGAAGAATGGGCAGAGGAAGACTACGAGATTGCGTTTGGACAATATGTTTATAAGGTCAGCGGGAAAAAAGAGAAACGAAGAGACGTGAAACAACCATATCGTGTGGTAGAAGGAGATGGCAACATTGGCGTCTACGGAGAAGGCTTTCGTGCAATGTTCTCGAGAGGGAGAAGAGGACTGACCTCTCTTGTATACGATGACGTGGAATATATTGTGAGTGCCCCATATATTAATTACTGGCGTCCGAGTACGGACAACGATCGAGGAGCAGATTACCCATACCTGTACAGTCAATGGATGGGAGCCGGGAAAAATCAGAAATGTGTCAAGGTCACATCGGAGGAGGAAGAAGGAGTATTTCGAATCGTATATGAGTATGAGGTTCCTGTTTGTCCAAAAGTAAAAAGCAGAATTACCTATGAAATCAATCAGAGCGGTAAAATAGAGGTCTGTGCTTGTTACGAAGGTGCGAAAGGGGCTGGAACGATGCCTTGTTTTGGCATGATTTGGAAGATGGAAGAAAAATATGATAGATTCCGCTATTATGGCGGAGGTCCAAAGGAGACATACCAAGATCGAAACCATGGAATTCGTATAGGTATTTTTGAGGAAACCGTAAAAGAGAATATGGCGTCATATCTAGTTCCGCAGGAATGCGGCAATCACATGGAGACAAGGTGGCTGGAAGTGAAAGATGCGGAGGGAAAAGGTCTTCGTTTTACTGCTAAAGGGAAGCCTTTTGAAAGCTGTGTGCTGCCATATGGACCGCTTGAAATTGAGGAAGCAGAACATATCCATGAACTAAAAGGGAATGGATATACGTATATAAGGCTGAATGCAGCGCAGATGGGAGTTGGCGGTGACGACAGCTGGGGAGCGCCGGTGCATGAGCAGTATTTAATGCCGGCAGAGGAAACGTATCAGGTATCATATACGATAGAGAAGATATAAGAGCGAGAATTTACGATATGAAACGAAGAAGAGACAAACGACGAAGATACAAACGAAGAATGTATACAGGAACTGCAATTTTAGTCATTATACTGATTGTATTAATCATCAATGGAATGGGTAAGCGTTTTGCGGGAAGAGAATACTTTGAACTTTCGGATGAAGAGATCACAGCAGAAAAACCAGAGATAGATGTACAGCTTTTGGATGTGAATCCGTATTCCAGACCTGGAACAGAGACCGGAAAAATCAAAGGAATCGTAGTGCATTACACGGCAAATCCAGGAGCAACAGCCATGCAGAACAGAAATTATTTTCAAGGACTGAAAGATTCTCATCAAACAGAGGCGAGCAGTCATTTTATCATCGGACTTGAGGGTGAAATCGTGCAGTGTGTGCCTACATGGGAAGTTGCCTATGCATCGAATGAGCGTAACAAAGATACGGTATCGATAGAAAATTGTCACCCGGATGAGAGCGGTAATTTTACAAAAGAGACTTATCAGTCCTTGGTGCAGCTTACTTCATGGCTTTGCCAGAAGTTTGAACTTACCGAGGAAGATGTGATTCGTCATTATGATGTGACAGGAAAGATTTGTCCGAAGCAGTTTGTAGAATCTGAAGATACTTGGGAGCGATTCCGGGCAGATATAAAAGCGGCGCTTGAAAATCAGAAATAAGACTGTTATAATTGATTCAATGCTTTAAACTAATAAAGGAACAGAGGAGATGAACAACGATGAATTCTAATATCGTACTCATCGGGTTTATGGGAACCGGGAAAAGTGCTATAGCGAATTGCCTTAGTAAGATGCTTCCCATGGAAACAGTGGAGATGGATGAGGTTATTGCAGAAAGAGCCAGGATGAGTATCTCGGATATTTTTGCAGTGTATGGAGAAGAATATTTTCGTAATCTGGAAACCAATCTTCTTGTGGAATTGCAGGAAAAAAGCAATGTGATAATATCCTGCGGAGGAGGGACTCCGCTTCGGGATAATAATGTAGCCGAGATGAAAAAGAATGGAAGAGTAGTACTGCTCACAGCGAAGCCGGAAACGATTTATGAACGCATCAAGAACAGTCACGACAGACCGCTTCTGGAGAATAATAAAAATATTTCTTTCATTTCGAAGCTGCTAGAAGAAAGAAAGGCGAAGTATGAAGCCGCTGCAGACGTTGTGATTGAGACGGATGATAAAAATAAACTGCAGATAAGTGAAGAAATTGTAGGAAAACTATTAGAAATGGATGAGAAAAATGTTTAAGATGTTTTATCCGGATGAATATGTGGTATCGACATATGTCATTCATTTTGAAAAAATGTATGAGCAAGGATACAGAGGTTTGATTTTTGATATTGATAATACTTTGGTGCCCCACGGTGCGCCGGCAGATAGCCGTTCACGAAAATTATTCGAAAGACTTCGTGAAATCGGATTTGATACCTGTTTGATTTCGAACAATCAGGAACCGCGCGTGAAACCATTTGCAGAGGAAGTGAAAAGCAAATATGTATTTGATGCGCATAAGCCGAGCAGAAAGAATTACAGAAAAGCCATGGAGCTTATGGGAACAACATTGAATAATACTGCGTTTATCGGGGATCAGCTTTTTACGGATGTGTGGGGCGCAAAACGAACAGGTATGCATAATATTCTTGTAATGCCGATGAATCCAAAGGAAGAGATACAGATTGTGCTTAAACGGTATTTGGAAAGAATTGTGTTGTATTTTTATAAAAGGTCAAAAAAGAAATGAGAAATAAAAAAAGAAATGAGAAGTAAAAAAATGAATCCGGTCGTGGTAAGAACCGTAAAAATCGGAGAAGGAATTCCAAAGATTTGTGTTCCAATCGTAGGAACCACAAAAGAGAGTATTATAGAAGAAGCAAGGACGTTACATAATATTGCGGCAGATCTGGCTGAGTGGAGAGCAGATTGGTTTGAAGATGTTTTTGATTCAAAAAAAGTGGAAGAAGTTTTAAAAGAATTGAGAGAAGTACTGAAAGAGATTCCATTGCTCTTTACGTTCCGTACCTTGAAGGAAGGCGGAGAAAAGGCAATTGAGAAAGATGTTTATGCGAATCTTAACAAAAAGGCAGTAAAGAGTGGGTATGTGGATCTGATAGATACAGAAGTATTCACGGGTGATGATATTGTGAAGGATATCATAGAAGCAGCTCATGCATGCGGCGTAAAAGTAATAGCTTCCAATCATGATTTTGACAGAACGCCGGATAAAGATGATATCGTAGGAAGACTTTGCAAAATGCAAGACTTAGGTGCAGATATTCTGAAGATTGCCGTGATGCCAAATGATAAAAAAGATGTTCTTAAATTGCTTGCGGCAACAGAAGAGATGGCAAATGAATATGCAGACAGACCGATCATTACAATGTCTATGGCAGGTACAGGAGTGATCAGCCGTCTGTGCGGAGAGGTTTTTGGCTCGGCGGTTACTTTTGGCTCAGCAAAAAAAGCATCTGCGCCAGGGCAAATAGATGTGGAAGACTTAAATCAAGTATTGAATTTACTGCATAAGAGCTTACAGTAACGCAAAAGGTTATAAAAGGTTATAAGTGTCAAATTTTGAAAAGTTATGGTTGAAAAATCCATCAAGATATTATAGAATTAGTATCAGTGAAAGTATGTATATGCTTAAAAAAGCAGATTTACCTTATTGGTAATAAATATTAAGGAGGACTTTTAAATGATTTCAGCAGGAGATTTCAGAAATGGTGTTACCATGGAAATTGAGGGAAATATTTATCAGATTATCGAATTTCAGCATGTAAAACCAGGAAAAGGTGCAGCTTTTGTTCGTACAAAATTAAGAAACATTATCAATGGCGGTATCGTTGAAAAAACGTTCAGACCAACAGAAAAATTCCCGAAAGCTCATATTGAAAGAAAAGATATGCAGTATTTATATTCTGATGGAGAATTATATCACTTTATGGACGTAGAGACATACGATCAGATCGCACTTGATGAAGCGGCGATTGGTGATTCCCTGAAGTTTGTAAAAGAGAATGAAATGGTTAAGATTTGTTCCCATAAAGGCAATGTATTTGCGGTAGAGCCGCCATTGTTTGTAGAACTTGCTATTACAGAGACAGAACCTGGATTCAAAGGTGATACGGCAACAGGTGCTACAAAACCTGCAATCGTAGAAACAGGTGCTACTGTATACGTGCCGCTGTTTGTAGAACAGGGCGATGTGTTGAAGATTGATACACGTACAGGAGAGTATTTGTCTCGTGTTTAATTATCCGAAAGAATGTGTTCCGGCAGCGTAAGCTGCCGGATTTTTTGTCGAAAATCTTTTTGGATTCTTTTATCAAAGTAGTTGAAAAAGAACCGGTTTTATTCTATGATAAGAAAACATAATAATTCTAATCCAAATCTTTAATTATTTATCAAATTTTCAAAAAGGTATGATTCATACCGGATTTTCACTTTTTCTTTTGATTCAGGCGTGAAGAAAGGAGCCTTTTATGGAATATCAGGCATTTGTTGACGTAGTAGAGAAAAGAGTAAAAAAAGCATTGCGGGGGGAAGTGAAAGTAGAACGCAAAGATACTATGAAGAATAACGGAAGAAAAAGGACAGGACTGGTGTTTTGGGTTGATGGATTAAATACTGCACCAACGATATATTTAGAAGAATACTTTGAAGCATTTAGAAAAGGATTTTCTATGGAAAAGGTAGTGTATGAGGTACTGAAAATGTATCGAGAGGTGGTAGAGAAAGGTGTTCGTGATTTTTCTTTTTTGAGGAATTATCAAAGAATCCAAGAGTACATAGCGTATAAGTTGATTAATTACAAAGAGAATCAGGAGTTACTGGAGCAGGTGCCTCATATAAGGATGTTGGATCTTGCGGTTGTATTTTATGTATACTTGAAAGGAGAAAGGCAAAATGCAGGGATGCTGATCCATACGAGTCATATGAAGATATGGAACATAAACGAAGAGCAGTTATATAGAGATGCTAAGAAGAATACAGAAAAGTTGTTTCCGTGGGTTTTGATTCCGATGAGCGAGGTGGTTGCAGAAATGCTTGGAGAGGAAGAGATTCAGGAGGAGTTTCCGATGCCGATCCAGGAAGAGTTTATGTATATTCTTACGAATAGAGAGCGCAATCAGGGAGCTGCATGCATGCTGTATGAAGGTGTATTGAGAAAAATTGCAGAAATATTTGGAGAAAATTATTACATTTTACCGAGTAGTATCCATGAACTTATACTTATACCGGAAAGCAGGTGTCCAAAAGAACCGGAGTTAGAGGAGATGATTTGCGAAGTGAATGAAACGCAGGTGGAGGAAGAGGAGATTTTGGCATGGAGAGCATATTATTATGATGATCAAAGAAGAAGAGTAGTTCTTTCTGGCATAGAACAAAGCGGGCAAGCCCACTTCAACTCCCCATCCCTTTACTCATGAGGGGCTTGCACGCTTTGCGCGCCGAGCATGGTCAGCTTTTTCTGACTGCTTCTGCTCACGCGAGTGCGCATCCCGCGGAGCGTTTTATGATATAGGAAAGTGAGAACTTTCCTATATCATAAAAAAGGGATACGCATTTTTGCATATCCCTTACGTGTCTAAACGGATTCGAACCGCCGCACATGCCTCCGGAGGGCATTGCTCTATCCCCTGAGCTATAGACACAAATCACAATTAATAGATTAACATAAGATGTGAGTAAATTCAATACAAAGTTGTTAGGAGACTTTGGTTTAAAGAAGAATGTTTTGACAAAACATGCTGTTTTTGTAGTTAATTGCGATAGATTTCTATGGAGATTTCCTTGACAGGTAAATAAAAAATTAGTATTCTTGTAAAAGACTATTTTAGAATAATAGAGTCTTGTATAAGGGAGGCAGTTCATGGCAAGGTGGGGAAGGATTGCACTTACAGCGGCGGTAGCCGGTGTGATCGTAGCAGCATTTCTTACCAAGGATGGGATGCCAAAAGAAACTTCCGGGTTGGTGAAGACGCATATAGTCCGGCAAGGGGATTTGACGAAGGAAGAAGAGAATCCGCTTTTAAAGGATGCGTATCCGGAGGTTAATGCATTGGCAGAAGAATACTATGAAGAAGCAGCAAAGGATGCTAAGTACGCAGATTCCTATGAGACTGAGGCGGTCTATACGAAGCTAGGTCCTTATGAGAATTCATATCTTGTATATGTACATTATAAGATGCAGATACCTGATATCTATACAAAAGTACCGGGGCTTAAGACCTTTTATGTAGAAGAGGACAAGAATGGCAAACTGATCATAAAAAAGGAGCCGGCGGATGAGAATGTTTCGGAATTAGTAGGCAAGACAGCGATGCATGAAGATGTAAAAGCATTGATGCAAAATGTGCATACAGAGTATCAGAATGCGATTGCGTCGGACAGGGCATTGCAGGAAGCGTTTATAGACTTGCGAAATGCATATGAAAGTGAAGAATAATACGAAAGAAAAGGAAGTAATGTGGCATGAATGGATATCGAAATGCATTTAGGAGAGCATTTCCATATACAATCCCTGTTTTTACAGGGTACATTTTTATCGGGATTGCCTTTGGGGTAATGTATGCAGAAAAAGGGTATTCTTTTCTGTGGGCAATATTGATGAGTGTTCTTGTATATGCGGGAAGCGGACAGTATCTTGCGGTGAATTTTTTTGTTCCGGGGATTTCGTTTTTGCATATTATTTTTATGACACTGATGGTGAATGTCCGCCATATTTTTTATGGGATATCATTGCTTGAAAAGTTTAACAAAATCGGAAGAAAACGTTGGTATATGATTTTTGCGCTGACAGACGAAACCTATTCGCTGCTTTGTACGACAAAGATACCAAGGGATGTGGATGCAGAAAAGTTTTTGTTTGCCATTTCTATTTTGGATCATTCATATTGGATTCTAGGCTCGGCAATCGGAGCAATTGCGGGAACGATTCTGCCGATTAATTCGCAAGGAATTGATTTTGCGATGACGGCGCTTTTCTTAGTCATCTTCGTGGAACAGTGGTTTGAAAAGAAGAATCGGATTCCGGAAGTCATAGGAGTAGCCGTGGCATTGGGATGCCTTTGGATATTTGGGGCAGATAATTTTATTCTTCCGACAATGATCATTGTAATTGCTGTATTGTTTATAGGAAGAAAGAGACTTGATGAGAAGACATTGTCCGTGGATGATAATAAGGAAAGCGAGGTGAGCGGGACATGCCGATAGACGCATTGACGTCGCTGCTCATCATTTTAGTAGTGGCAGTTACTACATTCGCGACAAGAGTGGTGCCATTTCTTTTGTTCCCGAAAGGGAAGGAGATTCCGCCGACGATTCAATATCTTGGAAAGGTATTAACACCGGCGGTGATAGGAATGCTTGTCGTATATTGTCTTAGAAATACTACCATAACGCAAAGACCTTATGGGGCCGCTGAATTGATTTCGTGCGTGACAGTAGTTGGGCTTCATATATGGAAGAGAAACAATCTTCTGAGTATTGGCGTGGGTACTGTGTTGTATATGGTTTTGATACAGATGGTATTTGTCTAGAGAAAATAAAGGTAAAAAGAAAGTGAGTCTGCTTAGTGCAGATTCACTTTCTTTTTGATGATCCATACAGATAGAAAATACGAAACAATACCGCCTGCTATGGTTAGTACGAGTGAGAGCATAAATATCTCTGACATATAAGAATTAGAAAAAAGTATTGCATCTGTATCAGATGATGCCATTAGCTGATCGGACCATGAAGAAGAAAAGGAATAGAAAAAGGTGATCAGCTGCATTGAAGTCAGATAAATAAAATAAACGACAATAGATATTACGGCACGATTCTTGTTGAAAAGCTGACCAACACAGATACAACCGACAATAAGCATTGCCTGGAATAAACCGCCAAGAATACTTATAACAACTACCCAGAAGATGAACTGTTCTGGTGACATACCAAGTGTAAGCTCCATAACTTTAAAGAATTCTTCTTTATTGTCGGAGAAGATATGGATAACTTTTGGAGTCACAAAAGCAATCAGAATACTGGCATAGATAAATATCTGGTCAATGGAAATCCAGATAAAACCGGAAAGTACTTTGGAAAGTACGTGTGCATTTGCTGATGCAGGAAGTGTCAGTGTCAAATATCCCTGATCGGTAAATAGATTCCGGTATACATAAAGTCCATAATAAATCTGTGTTACGAAACCAACGATGACCAAATACGAAAAACCGACAATGATTGCGGAAAGGGTAAAAAATTCAGGGCCATGTACGAAAAGCCTGTCAATCACGAAAAAGCGAATAATACAGGCGAGTGCAAGTAATGGTAAATGCACAAACAGCAAAACCTTTGAAAGAGAGCGCAAATCATATTTTAATAATTTTCCTAACATCGAAACACCTCCCGGAATAATGCATTTACGGACTGGCCGTGTTCGGTTCGAATTTCATCCACGGAGCTGTTAAGGACAATTCCGCCGTTTTTTATAAAAATAGCACGGTCCAGGATGTTTTCGATATCCGAAATTAAATGTGTAGACATCAATATGGTTGCATTCTCATTATAGTTCGTGATGATTGTGTTTAAAATGTAGTCTCTGGCTGCCGGATCGACACCGCCGATTGGTTCGTCCAGAATATATAAGTCAGCGTCACGGCTCATTACAAGGATGAGCTGTACTTTTTCTTTGTCGCCTTTAGAAAGTGTACGAAGGCGTCTGGATGGATTCAAATGCAGCTTGTTAAGCATGGTATAGGCGCGTTCTTTTGAGAAGTTGTCATAAAAATCATCAAAGTAAGAGATGACATCATTGATTTTCATCCAGTTGTTTAAATAGCTTCGTTCGGGAAGGTAAGCAATTATGCGTTTACTTTCAATTCCGGGAGCCTGATTGTTGATAAGGACTTCTCCGCTGCTTGGAGAGAGAAGACCGTTAATGAGTTTGATAAGTGTTGTCTTTCCGCTTCCGTTCGGACCAAGAAGTCCAATAATTTCACCGTGCTTCAAAGAAAGGTTTAAGTCAGATAATGCGCAGAAATTTCCGTATTTTTTGGAGAGATTCCGGCATTCTAAAAGCATTTCCATTAGTCGTCCTCCTTTATGGCATGTTCGATTAATTCAAGAATCTCGTTCTCTTTTAGTCCAAGTTGTTTCAGTTTTGATAAAAAGTCTTTAATGTGTTCTGATGCAAGCTGTGCTTTTAGTTCTTTTAACATATGTTCATCCTCTGTGATAAATCGACCGCTGGTCCTCTGTGCATATACGATACCGCTGCGCTCCAGTTCGGAGAGTGCTTTTTGCATCGTGTTGGGATTTACTGAGGCATCCAGTGCAAGTTCGCGTACAGAAGGAAGCTTTCCTCCCGGCGGGTACTTGCCGGAGATGATGTCCATCTGGATGCGTTCCATAAGCTGCAGATAAATTGGTCGGTCATTATCTAAAGCCCAAGCCATTCCTTCACCTCGTTTCATTATTAAAATTGTATTATTTATATAATACAATCATAAAATAGAATGAGAGAAAAGTCAAGGGATTTCTATTTTTATGTGGATTTTTGAATAGATAGTTGCTCGGATTTCGGGAATTGTGTTAAAATAAAAAGATAGTGAAAAAGAGAATATGAAGATAGAAAAATAAATAAGGAGATTATTATGGAAAAAATCGTTAGTTTGCTTGCAAAAGAGTTGGAAGAGGCTTTTGTGCAGGCAGGGTATGAAAAAGAATACGCAAAGGTGACACTGTCAAACAGACCGGATTTGTGCGAATATCAATGTAACGGAGCGATGGCCGGTGCAAAGGCATACAAAAAAGCGCCGATTATGATTGCCCAAGCTGTTGTTGCCAATCTTAAGGACAGCGCCTGCATTGAATCAGCAGAGGCAGTAACCCCGGGTTTTATCAATATCAGATTAGATAAAAAGTTTGTGGCAGATTATTTGAATGCAATGCTCGAAGAAGAAGCGTGTGGTATTGAAAAGCTAGAAAATCCAAAGACAATCATCGTAGATTACGGCGGAGCAAATGTAGCGAAACCGCTTCATGTGGGACATCTTCGTTCTGCGATCATTGGTGAAAGTATCAAGCGTATTGGAAGATATATGGGCAATAAAGTGATCGGGGATGTGCATCTTGGAGACTGGGGATATCAGATGGGACTGGTAATCACCGAGTTGAAAAAAAGACAGCCGGAGCTGCCTTATTTTGATGAAGCGTTTGAAGGTGAGTATCCAAGTGAGGCACCGTTTACCATAGGAGAACTGGAAGAAATCTATCCGATGGCAAGCGCTTATGCCAAAGACCATGAAGAATATAAGAAAGAAGCATTGCAGGCTACGTATTTATTACAGAATGGACACAGGGGTTACCGTGCAGTGTGGAAACATATCATGAACATTTCTGTGGCAGATTTAAAGAAAAACTATGGTAATCTGAATGTGGAATTTGACCTTTGGAAGGGAGAGGCAGATGCTCAGGAATATATACCTGACATGGTAGAGCGTCTCAAAGCAGAAGGATATGCGCATTATGATGACGGAGCGCTTGTTGTGGATGTAAAAGAAGAGTCGGATACAAAAGAAGTTCCGCCATGTATGATTTTGAAATCAGACGGAGCGGCGCTCTATGATACAACAGATCTTGCAACGTTGGTAGAACGTGAGAAGTTCTATGCGCCTGATGAGGTGATCTATCTTACGGATAAGCGTCAGGAACTTCATTTTGTTCAGGTGTTCCGCTGTGCGAAGAAGACTGGCATTGTGCGTGAAGAGGTAGCGCTTCGTTTTCTTGGATTCGGCACGATGAATGGAAAAGACGGTAAGCCGTTTAAGACCAGAGATGGCGGAGTGATGCGGTTAGAGTATCTTTTGAAGGATATTGAAGAACAAATGTATCAGAAGTTAAGTGATAATCGTACTGTAGCAGAGGAAGAAATCGCGAAGACTGCGAAGCAGATTGCGTTGGCAGCAGTGAAATATGGTGATTTGTCGAATCAGGCTTCCAAAGACTATGTATTTGATGTGGAACGTTTCACTTCTTTTGAGGGAAATACCGGACCATATATTTTATATACAATTGTACGCATCAAATCTATCCTGGCAAAATATGAAGAGATGGGAAATACGTTGGAAGGATTAGAAGTGAATCCGGCTAACACGGAGAGCGAGAAGGCGCTTATGCTGGAGGCAGCGAAGTTTAATTCTGTGATTGAATTTGCATATGAAGAGTTGGCGCCGCATAAAATTTGCGCCTACATTTATGATCTTGCCAATGCATTTAACCGTTTCTATCATGAAGTGAAAATCTTAGGTGAAGAAGATACAGATGTGAAGAAGGGATATATTGCACTTTTGAAGGTGACCAAGAAGGTGTTGGAACTTTGCATCGACATGCTTGGATTTGAAGCGCCTGAGAGGATGTAGGATATGACAGAGAAGTTATTTTATGAAGACAGTCACCTTGCAGAGTTTGAGGCTGTGGTACAGTCTTGTGAACAAAAGGGTGACAAATATCTGATCGTGCTCGATAAGACGGCATTCTTCCCGGAAGGCGGCGGGCAAGCTGCTGATACGGGGGTGCTCAATGGGGTGTACATCAGTGATGTGAAGGAGAAAGAAGATGTGATTTTTCATACCGCAGACGCAGCGATTGCTGTGGGAACGGATGTGCATGGTGTGATCGACTGGGAAGAGCGTTTTTCAAAGATGCAGCAGCATAGCGGAGAACATATCATCTCAGGTATCGTACATGAACGCTTTGGTTATAACAATGTAGGGTTTCATCTAGGGGATGAAAACGTAACACTTGATTTTGACGGGATTTTGACAAAAGAACAGTTAAAAGAGGTTGAATATGAAGCAAATCGAGCCGTAGTAAAAAATCTGGATATTATTGCGGAGTATCCGGAACGGGAATTATTGCGGACGATGGAATACCGGAGCAAGATCGAGATAGAAGGACAGGTGCGCATTGTGACGATTCCGGGATATGATGTATGCGCCTGCTGTGCGCCGCATGTGAGGAAGACAGGCGAGATTGGCATGATCAAGCTGGTTGCTATGCAGAATTATAAAGGCGGAGTGCGTATTTCCATGCGCTGTGGATTTAGAGCGCTTGCGGATTACTGTGGGAAAGAAGCAAGCGTACATGCAATATCAAATGCGTTGTCTGCAAAAGAAGATAAAATCACGGAGGCTGTAGAACGTTTGAAGGATGAGAATTTCCGATTGAACGGAACAATTACAGCATTGCAAAGAAAAGTATTTGCATATCAGGCGGCGGAAATAGAACAAGGCAAAAACAGGGTGATTTTGTTCGAAGAAGGTTTGGACGGGGGCGCAATGCGCGAATTGTGCAATACGGTTCTTGAAAGAGCGGTTGGCGTATGCGCTGTGTGCTGTGGAAATGATAAAGAAGGTTATAAGTATGTTATTGGCAGCCGGCAGTTGGATGTGAGAGAGATCGCAAAAGATTTAAATGGACAGTTTGCAGGACGTGGCGGCGGGAAGCCGGATATGGTGCAGGGGTCTTTATATGGAAGCCAGGAAGCGATAAAAGCAGCATTTCATGTGTGAGTTGTATATGAGAAAGAGAGGAAGATAGATGCCGAAGAAGAACGGAGTAAAGCAAATGTTTCGGATTGTTAGTCCGTTGCTGATATATTACGCAGTATCATATATGGTAAGTCAGATAGTTATTTTGTGGTTTACAGGAAAACAATGGCCAAAGTTCTTATCTGAAAATCCTGATATAGGAAATGCCAATATGGATGTTCTGATGCAGAAGACGAATGAACTTATTATGGAAGCAACGAAAAAGGCGATGGAATATTCGAATGAGATCATGGTGATATCGGCAGTAATCCTTCTTCCGATTTTGAGTATTATGTTTTTTAAAGACTGTAAAAGACGTAAAGCCTGCAGTATGCAAAACAAAAAAGAAGTATCTTGGCTGAAATATGCGGCGGTCATTGGAGCGGGGATTGTGATAAGTATTGCATTGAACAATATTATTATGCTCGCAGATGTGGCATCGATTAGTGCCAGTTACCAGGAAACAGCCGATAGATTTTATGCTGCGGATTTGTTAGTACAGATCTTGGGAGTTGGCATTTTAGTGCCGATTTCAGAGGAACTCATTTACAGAGGGTTGTTCTATGATCGGTTGAAAGATATGTGGTCTGTGAAAAGAGCGGCAGGATTTACTTGTCTGGTGTTTGGATTGTTTCACGGCAATATTGTGCAAGCGGTGTATGCAATTGCATTTAGCGCATTGTTTATATATGTATACGAACGATTTGGAACTCTAAAAGCGCCGATACTCGTTCATATCGCGGCAAATCTGACATCTTTGGCGGCAACTTATTTTGGAATGTATCAATGGATTTTTCAGAACGTATTCCGAGTAGGAGTCGTTACGGTAATCTGTGCAATGATTTCTGTGTCATTACTTATTTTTATTCATGAGGAAAGCATAAAATGTCAGGAAAATGCAGAATAAAAATTGAGAAATATTACAAAAGTGTTAAAAAGTGTTGCGTAAAGAATAAAATACGCGTATAATAGAATTGGAAAAAACGAGAAAATATTTTGATTTTAATCAAAAGTAAACTACCAATGCTTTGGATATGGAGCATATTAAAAGAGCGGTATATTGGACATAATAAGGAATAGGTGAAGACGATGAACAAATTAGGAAGAGTACTTTTGACGGCTGTTATAATAGGAACTCTAGTTGTGACACCAGTCTTGGCTGCACCGGACATAGAAGGAATTCGACAACAGAAAGAAGAAGCACAGAATCAGGTGAAATCTCTTCAGGAAGAATTATCAGGAATTATTTCAAAGATTGATACGCTGGAAGCTGAATTGATTGAAACGGGCGAGGCATATTTGAAGGCGACGGATGATTTGGAAGAAGCTGAGCTGAAAGAAAAAGAGCAGTATGCGAAGATGAAGCTTCGCATTAAACATATGTATGAACAGGGAGTCGGAAAAGATTTGGAATCTATTCTTGAGGCTAAGAGTTTTGCAGAAGTATTAAGCAAAGCAGAGTACATACAAAATATTCATAATTCTGACCGAAAGATGCTTGGTGAATATCAGGAGACCAAAAAGCAAATCGTCAAATTGAAAGAGACGATCGAAAAAGAGATGAAGAAGCTGGAGGAGCAGCAGAAAGAATATGCAGCGGCGAAGGCGAATTTGAACAATGTAATAGAAGCTAAAAAAGGTGAAGTGGCAAATTTAGAGCAAGAACTTCAGGCGGCTATCGCACAGGCAGAAGCGGAACGTAAAGCGAAAGAAGAGGCGGAGCGTAAAGCAAGGGAAGAAGCAGCGCGTAAGAAAGCGGAGCAGGAAAGAGAACAGGCGTCGGCATCGGGTGGTACAAGCAGTTCGGGCGGAAGCAGTTCTAATTCAGGACAGAAACCATCTAACAGCGGTTCAAACGGCGGAAGCAGTTCTGGAAATAGCGGTACAAATAATCAGAATGCGGCAGCGGCTATCGTAAATGCAGCATACTCTCAGCTTGGAGTGCCATATGTATGGGGCGGAAGCCGTCCGGGAAAAGGCTTGGATTGTTCAGGATTAACACAGTATTGCCACAGGGTTGCAGGTATTAGCATTCCAAGATATTCCGGCGATCAAAGTGCACAGGGACGTAGTGTTTCCAATCCTCAGCCAGGAGATATCTTCTGTCAGCCGGGACATGTAGGAATCTATATCGGAGGCGGCAAAGTAATTCATGCTCCGGAGCCGGGAGATGTCGTTAAGATTTCGAATGTGTGGGGAAATCATTGGTTTGTGAGATATTGGTAGAAATAAGGTGATTACAAAAGCGTATCGTTTGGAAAAAACGATACGTTTTTGCGTTAGAAACTGCAATTTGCATGGGAAATAGTTCTTGCGTGCAGAAAATATATATGCTATACTATTAACGTTGCAAAAAATCACATATGTGGATTCTTTGATGGTGCCAGGAAAGATTCCGGGTCTTAAAGATTAGAAACATATGGCAGAAAAACCAAAATGGAGGAATTAACATGAGCGTTATTTCAATGAAACAACTTTTAGAAGCAGGTGTTCATTTCGGACATCAGACAAGAAGATGGAACCCTAAGATGGCTCCGTACATTTACACAGAAAGAAATGGTATTTATATTATCGATCTGCAGAAGTCTGTAGGTAAAGTAGACGAAGCTTACAATGCAGTTTCTGAGATTGCAGCAGACGGAGGTACAGTTCTTTTTGTTGGTACAAAGAAACAGGCACAGGATGCTATCAAAACAGAAGCAGAACGTTGCGGTATGTACTATGTAAATGAAAGATGGTTAGGTGGTATGCTCACAAACTTTAAAACGATCCAGAGCAGAATTAACCGTTTGAAAGAAATTGAAACTATGGCTGAGGATGGAACTTTCGAAGTATTGCCTAAAAAAGAAGTTATCGCACTTAAAAAAGAGTGGGAAAAACTTGAGAAGAACTTAGGCGGTATCAAAGAGATGAAGAAGATTCCGGATGCTATTTTTGTAGTAGATCCTAAGAAAGAAAGAATTTGTGTACAGGAAGCACATACACTTGGAATCCCGCTTATCGGTATTGCTGATACAAACTGTGATCCGGAAGAGTTAGATTATGTAATTCCGGGTAATGACGATGCAATCAGAGCAGTAAAATTAATCGTTGCTAAAATGGCAGATGCTGTTGTGGAAGCAAATCAGGGTGCTACAGGCGTTGAAGAAGTATACGAAGAAGCAGCAGAAGCTGAAGAAGCAGTAGTAGAAGAATAATATTCGGTACGGAGGAATCAGATCATGGCAATTACAGCAGGAATGGTAAAAGAATTAAGAGAAATGACAGGCGCAGGTATGATGGACTGTAAAAAAGCTCTTAATGAAACAAATGGCGATATGGAAGCAGCTGTTGAGTTCTTAAGAAAGAACGGACAGGCTAAAGCTGAGAAGAAAGCGAACAGAATTGCAGCAGAAGGTATTGTTAAGACAGTAATCAACGACGATAAAGCAGCAGCTATCGTAGAAGTTAACTCTGAGACAGACTTTGTTGCTAAGAACGAAGAATTCCAGAACTTCGTAGCAGCAGTTGCAGATCAGGCACTTGCTACAACAGCAGCTGATATGGATGCATTTATGGCAGAAGCTTGGTTAGCAGACAACAGCAAAACTGTAGCGGATGCTTTGACAGAAAAAATCGCTGTTATCGGTGAAAAATTAAGCATCAGAAGATTTGAGAAAATCAATACAGATGGTTGTGTAGTATCTTACATCCATGGCGGCGGAAGAATCGGTGTATTAGTAGAAGCTGCTACAGATGTAGTAAACGATGAAATCAAAGCAGCACTTAAGAACGTAGCTATGCAGGTTGCAGCTATGTCTCCAAAATATGTATCTCGTGATGAAGTATCACAGGATTATATTGAGCATGAAAAAGAGATTCTCTTAGCACAGGCAAAACAGGAGAATCCGGAAAAACCAGACAATATCATTGAAAAGATGATTATCGGACGTCTGAACAAAGAATTGAAAGAAGTTTGTCTGTTAGATCAGGTATACGTACAAGACAGCGACCTTACAGTTGCAAAATACGTAGAAAAAGTAGGCAAAGAGAACGGAGCAAATCTTTCTGTAGTAAAATTCATCCGTTTTGAAACTGGTGAAGGTATGGAAAAGAAAAACGAAGACTTTGCAGCAGAAGTAGCAGCACAGATGGGTGGAAACTAGGTGAATCAAGTCCAAAGGACGTAGATGAACCGTAGTTGGAACCTATGCAGCGTTGCTTGGCGAATCGAGCCGGAAAGGCGAAGATGAGGTTAGCAACAGTCGCATGAATCAGTAGAAATTTGTCGAAAAGGCGAATAACAATAAGAATGAGAACCCTTGTAAGTGGTGTGGAAATGCCATTTACAGGGGTTTTTGGTATTTCCTATATTAAGACTTGAGAAGAGATTAGGGATAATGTAATTGATGGATTGGTTATTTAATGGTATACTATTAACATAGAATAATTTAAGAGGAACGGCCAAAAATGAAATTTGAGTGGGACGAAGAAAAAAATATTATTAATAAGGAAAAACATAAAATTTCTTTTGAAACGGCAGCATATGTTTTTGATGATCCTTATTACATTGAAGAGTGTTTTCTGATATATGTAAGACCACAAGGCAAGAAAAGTACCTTATGGATTTGTTTCAATGCCTATCGGCTATCTCTTTGGGCTACTCCCTACTCCCGTGGTTTTATGTTATAGATTTGCAATCATAATATATTCCTCACTATTTTCATCAATAATATTAAATCCCACTTTCTTATACATCTTCACTGCATAATTACTCTTCTGAACGGATAATGATATTTTTGGATATCCAGCCAATTTTTCTACTTGTAATAATTGCTCCAATAATGAAGTTCCAATTCCCAATCCCCTATATTTGGAGCAGACGGACATAGCAAGCGATGGCGTATCATTATCAATGTGTCCATAATCATTCATAATTCTTACCCAAATAACTCCTACTACTTTTCCTTGACTTTCTGCAACTAAAGCTTTATCATGTTTACGTTTTCCAAACTCCACAATATATTCCTGTAACTCTGGACATTCTATTACTGATTTAGGTGGTGGTTCAATTCCATCTGGAATATAAATTGCTTCGTACAAAAAATCACTTAATAAACAGTATTCTTCATTTCTCATTTCTCGTAGTACATAGTCCATAATTTCACTCCAGGTTCCAATTTTACTTAACAATGTGTGCTGTGATAATTGTATAACTATATGAATTGATAGTAATTTTGATGTTTTCAACCTCACAATACCAATTTTTACCCTGTTTGTATATATTGCAATTTTTATCTAACACCTTATTTTTACAATACGCAACAACATCTACTGTATCTATTTTTAGATTTCTTCTAATTCTATCAATTCCCATTTCAGTTGTATGAATTTTTTCAATATTATCAAGTAATATCTTTTTATCTTCCATTGTTTTTTCCTCAACTTCCAATGTCCCCAGTTCTATAAACCGGGATTTATTTTAATAAATATTTTTCAAAGGCTTTGTGAGTGTCAAAGTGAACCTCTTTGAAAAATAAAACGAGCCAAATAATAAAAGCCGGAATAGCCATATATGGTGTTAAAAAATAAGATAACACTGCTCCTATTAACATTACGCCAGTCCATGTAAAACACCGATTTCTTATATCGCGAGAAATATGAGCTTTATCATACAACGCCTGTTCTCCTTTCGGCAACGAATTAAATCCCAAAACAAATTTAGCCGCTTTCTCTTTAAATATTGCAAATAACACTCCTATAATCACAAATGGAATAACCAAAACTCCACATAGCCAGAATCCTATATTCATAATATATGCCTCCTTCATAACTTCTAATTTTTCTATTTCTTTCTACTAAGCAAATCAAATTTTATCCTTTTAATCCTCTTGCTTGTCTGTCCATATCTTCAATAACAATATCGTAAATTTCTCCGAGTTGTGAACAGTATTCTAGCACTTTCCATGGTTCATTTGTATGAAAATGAATTTTAATCAGTTCTTCATCTCCAACCGCTAACAAACAGTCCCCATTAAAGTTGTTCGTGAAATATTCGCTGATTTTATCTTCATCAAGACTTTCGCCTTCAATTAAAAGTTGAGTATCATATTTAAATTCTAACATATTTTTATCCTCCAAGTTATGTGTTATATATTTCTTATATATTATCATATTCTTTAACATCTAACACCAGCTATTTTCAAAAAAGAGGATACATTACTTTTGCCAAATTCCATTTGAGAACATATCAAAGAAACACCCCCATATCCGAAGATAGAAGAGCGTTACCAAACCGTTAGGGGCAGAGCAGCAATGGTATGGCGGAGCAGCTCAGAGCGTTCCTGTTTTTGCGTTTCATCTGTCGAAACTCAATAAAAAACTGTCCGAACACTTCTAAATCGTGACATCTGCCTTGTCCGTCCTTAAAGCTGATGCTTTTAATGGGAATGAAAAGTTTTTACCCAAAGGGAAATTGGGTAAAACGGAAAAGCATGGAATAAATAGATTGACAATCTAACGGTTGTTAGGTACAATGTTGTCTAACGACTGTTAGGGGTGGCGAAAAATGAATGAAACAAAACAAAAAATATTAGATGTCGCATTAGATTTATTTTCTCAAAATGGGTTTTCTGCGGTTTCAATCAGAGACATTTGTAAGGTAGTAGATATCAAGGAGAGCTCTGTTTACTACCATTTCAAAAATAAACAGGCGATCCTAGATGAACTGTTGCAGCATTTTGAATCAATAGCAACTGGTTTAATGAGCCAATTAGAGCAGGCATTAACGATTACACAAAAAACTATTAAGGGAAATTTATTTGAACAAACTTGTGATTGCTTTTTTGAAAAGTATCTTATGGATGAGTATTGCAACAAAATTATGAGATTACTTTCGATTGAACGTTTAAGCAATAATGAAATACAAAAAATATATAATTACTGGATATTTGATAAACCATTAAATTTTCAAACAAAGGTATTTTCTCTGTTAATATCAATAGGAATTATCAAAACAGCAGACAGCAAATATCTAGCGGTAAAATTTTATGCACCGATTTATCTTTTTGCGCAGCGGTGGCTTTTTTGCGGAACATTGACAGATGAACATAAACAGTTTTTTCGGGGAAATGCGTATGAGCATATCAATAATTTTTTCAAGGAAATGGAGAGCATATAATATGGCGAATGTATTAGTCGTTGGTGCTAATCGAGGGATTGGTTATTATCTTGTAGAAAGATTACTGGAATTGGAAAATACAGTAACGGTATTGGATATTCAGATTCATGCGATTGAGATATTAAAAGAAAAATATCAAAAGACACTCTTGCCAATCATAGCAGACGCACAAAGTCTTTCTGGTATTGAAAATGGTGTGTTACAGGCAATCCAAAAATTTGGAGATATTGACATTGCAATACACAACGCCTGTCTATGTACTTTTGAAAGTGAGCGTGACACAGACTATGAAATCTATCAAAATGTAATGGACATAAATTATTTTGGGGCGTTGAGATTAACAAAATCAGTTCTTCCACATATGCGCAAAGCCAAAAAAGGACGTATTATATTTACAAGTTCGGGTGTAGGTGTTACTGGATTTGCAAACATTTCTCCGTATGCCGCTTCAAAAGGAGCAATAGAATCATTGGCTAAATGTCTGCAAATAGAAAATGAGGAATACGGGATCACCTTTCATTTGTTCCATCCGCCATTGACAGATACAAAATCAGCATCGGGAATTTCAGTTCCAAAAGAACTTATGGCAAAGGCGAAAGAAGTTGGATATGGGCTGGCTAATCGCATATGGTTAAAAAGATTTGTGATTTGTCACTCTACAATCCAGACAGCGCAAATGAAGTTTTGCTACAGACATCCCCTTTTCATTGGAAAAATGATGACTAGGGCAGCCAAAAGAGCAATCGAATCAGAAAAAAGTGAGGGACGCAATGAAAAGATATAAAATTGCAGCAATACTTATTTTTATACATAAGAAGTTGCTTTCGTTTTGGGAAAATGGATATATAATAAAGCAACCATAAATTGGGATTTGAGAGGAAAAACATATGATTAGAATAAGGCCATATAAAGCTTCGGATGTAGATACGATATTATCGTGGTGCCAAGATGAAAAAACATTTTATCAATGGACGGCAGGTATACTTGGTAATTACCCTATAACACAAAATGAATTTTGCTTTGTTGAATCTCTAATGCCGTTTACTGCATTTGATGAAACTGGAATTGTTGGTTTTTTTACACTAAGGAATCGTGATGAATCATTGGATGAATTACGCTTTGGATTTGTTATTGTAAATCCTTACAAGAGGGGAAAAGGCTATGGAAAAGCTATGCTCCATCTGGGCCTAAAATTTGCATTTGAAATATATAGAGCAAAAAAAGTATCATTGGGTGTTTTTGAGAATAATCTTCCGGCTTATTACTGTTATAAAGCAGTGGGTTTTAGCGATGTAGCTCTTGATACAACAGAAAAATATTGTATTCTGGGTAAGGAATGGAAGTGCAAAGAATTGATTATGGAAAATAGATAGATTTTAGTTTGTAGGTTTCCTGTTTTTTTGCGCCCATTTTTGGCATTTTCAAAAATCACCAGTATTATGCCGTGCAAAGGGAGATAGAAAGAAATTCCCGCCTATTCCGCTTGTGGTTTTGATTCTGCTTGGTGTTATTTATGGCAATAAACCTGCTTCTCCGGGCGCGGAGTACACGTTTCTGGAGCAGCCCTTTGGGGTTCTGACAACGATTGCGATTTGTGCAGGCGGCGTTATGGGCTTGCCTCTGGTAGTATCTGATTACCGAAATAAAAAAATATGGAAGCGTTTTAAAGTTACTCCTGTTAGTCCTGCGATGATTTTAGCAGTACAGGTTCCATCGTTGCTTTTCTTGGCAGTTATCTATTGGTTATGTTGTTAATATTCAGCATCGGTATGATGGTGGGCAGCATTTCCCCGAACTCTCAGACAGCAAGTGTGATTGCAAGCCTGCTTTATTTCCCAATGCTTATTTTTTCAGGAGTAACCCTGCCGTATGAGGTAATGTCGGAGGCAATGCAAAAAATAATGGATATTCTGCCTTTGACGCAAGGGATAAAACTTTTAAGAGCTGCTTCGTTAGGACTTCCGATAGAAAACACTTTTGTTCCAATGATCGTTATGGTAGTACTTGCCGCCATTTGTATCGGAGTATCCCTTTGCTTTTTCAAATGGGAGTAGTAAGTAATGAGGAAGAATAGGTTGAATTTATCCTATAAAGTGGATATAATAAAATTATAAAATTGTTGGGAGGCGTGAGCGATGACAATAAATACAAATACAATGGTTTCTATTACTGAAGCTAACCAGAATTTTTCTAAAGTAGCAAGATTAGTGGATGAACATGGAACAGCTGTCATTTTGAAAAACAATGTACCAAGATATCTTGTCATAGACTTTAGCAAAGCAGATAATGATACTGTTGCATTAAGTGAAGATGTGCTGAGTATATCGAAAAGGCTAATTGAGAAAAATAGAGAAGCCTATGAGGTGCTTGCAAAATGATAAAGATGACCAAGGAACAAATTCTATTACTTCACACTCAATTAATAGAAGCTACCGGAGGAAGTGATGGAATTAGAGATGCAAACTTGCTTGAATCTGCATTAGAAAGTCCATTTCAATCTTATAGCGGAGAAGAATTATATCCAAGCATACAGGCAAAGGCAGCGAGGCTATGCTATGGATTGGTTAAAAATCACGCAATGATAGATGGTAATAAAAGAATTGGAGTCCATGCCATGTTAGTGTTCTTAACATTAAATGGTTATGAGGTTGAATATACACAGAAAGAGTTATCAGACTTGATATTAGATGTAGCAGCGAATAGAAAACAATACGAAGATATTTTACAATGGTTGTTGATGCATCAGGTGTAAGTCAAGCGATCTATAATTTTGCCAGATAAATAGGTATAGATAATAGAAATGGATAAAAAGATGTTAAAGGTCGAGAATAAGAGCCTGTCGGATTGAAGAAAATTCGTGCAGGCTTTTGTTGTGTCAAGAAACAGAGAAAATGTAGTGAAGTCAAAGAACAAAGCGAAGCTGATACGCTGTAGGGCAACTAGCATTTTCATCGCTTTGGCGTCGAACCTTGTCCCGAAATATTTTCCGATTTTTGCAGCTGTTGTTGATCGTTCCACCAGCGTAATCGTTTACGCCAAATTCCTTCAATGCCGCTTCTTGTATTTTGGATATAGTCAATTCTATCCGTTTTGTTCTTTTCAGAAATGTTCTTCCTATGCTTCAAGCTTGCAAAAATTTTGGGTGCAAAAATAATGATAGCACCCATTTAAAAATTCTTTTTAACGACAGCAGCAATCGTTAATAGGAATTTCAATCTGTATAATATAATCTTCAATCCGATCAATGACATTTTCATTAATTCCCATTTCGTAGGAAAATCCATGAAGAGTGAGTTTATGTTGTTTAGCATAATCAAGAATTTCCTGATACCGCCTTGAGATACCTTCCCATTTCCCTTGATGGAAAGCCCGCAGGTATTTTCCGCTGGGCATGATGTGCAGGCCGCTCTGATATGGAAGAAAAGGAATTTCAATAAAAAGTTTGGAATAATCGTCAAAGCTGCCATTTAGCAGGCTGCTGACAGAGATCATGGAACCATAAGAGGCTTTATGGAGACGTCCAAGCTGGTATTTTTCAGTTTCGGCAGTAATCAGTTCCACTTCTTGTTCGAAGGTGGTATCCTGGTCTACGTCTACCGTAACCAGACAGCGTTCCTCCTTTTCAACGATGCTGATCTCGGATAAGTCCATGGACAGCAGAGTGTCCATGTTCTGGTGATGTGTACATAAAGTTGTCCGGATTGCCTGCAGATGAGCAATCTGCATATCAAGGGCTGTTATTTTTTCTTTCAGAAGGTGCTTTAAGTTGCCGGCGGACCGGTTCTTCATAAAATCCTGTATTTCAGGAATGGAAACATCCAGCTCCCGTAAAAGGAGGATGGTTTCAAGGATAGGGCTTTGGTAGTAAGTGTAACAGCGGTATCCATTTGCGGGGTTGATGATGGCTGGGTTGAACAGCCCAATCTCGTCATACCACATAAGTGTTTTCTTATTGATGCCGTGCATGGCTGCAAACTGGCCGATTGTGAGAAGCCTGTTATTCTTATTCATGTTCACCCCATAAAAATTTGAATTCAGTATTGACCGAACAGTTACTGTACGGTCTATAATACCATACACAGGAAACCGATACAAGATGAATGGAGGAAAAATTTATGGAGAACTCAAATGTATATGAAAAGCCTGTAACATTAAAAAATATCCTGAAATTTGCCGTGCCAACAATTGCAATGACAGTGTTTATGTCTTTTTACACAATGGTAGACGGTCTGTTTGTGTCGAACCTGATTGGCACAAACGCTCTCTCGGCAATTAATTTGACGGCGCCGATCATTCAGCTCGTGACAGCCATCTCCACCATGCTTGCCACCGGCGGCAGCGCGGTCATTATGAAAAAGATGGGGGAGCAGAAAGACGAAGAGGCCAAGGAGGACTTTACTTTCTTGACTTTAGTGAATGTCATTGTGGGGATTGTCATGTGTGCGGCAGGGTACTTAGCCATGAACCGTATTTTTGCAGGGATGAATCTTTCCGCAGATGTAGAAGGATATTGTGTGGAATATTTAAGCCGATATCTGGTATTTACAGTGCCGATCCTTCTGATGAATAATTTTACACTTTATATGATTGCCAGCGAAAAGGCCAGTCTTGCCCTGGTGTGTTCGGTAACAGGCGGTGTCTTGAATATGGTGCTTGACTATGTGTTTATTGCCGGATTCGACATGGGGATCAGTGGGGCAGCAGTTGCGACGGGGCTGGGATATTCGGTGACGGCAGTTGTGGGATTGTTTGTTTTTAGCCGGAAAAAGAGCCTTCTGCATTTCAAGAAACCTGTGCTTCGGTTTAAGGTTCTTACAAATGCAGCTACAAATGGATGCTCGGAGATGGCGACTGCGCTTGTTACAGGAATTATTACAATGATGTTTAACTGGACGATGCTGCATTATGTGGGCGAGGATGGGGTTGCTGCGGTTACCATTATCATGTATGTGCTGATGTTTGCAAGCTCTCTTTATACAGGGTATTCTTATGGTGTGGCTCCGATGCTCAGTTATTATTATGGGGAACAGAACCACGAAAAGCTGAAGAAGCTGGTTGCAGTCAGCATGCGAGTGATTGCCGGGATTTCCCTTGTGACGGTTGCGGCTTCTTTGCTTCTGACAAGGCCGCTGGTGTCTGTTTTTGCCCGTCCGTACAATCCGGTGTATGATTTGGCGGTAACTGGAAATAGAATCTGTACGATTGTGCTGTTCTTTATCGGCTTTAATATATTTGCAAGTGGGATGTTTACTGCATTATCCAACGGAGTGGTTTCGGCTGTTCTGGCATTTTCAAGGTCATTTGTGTTTATGTTGATTACTATGATCGTGCTTCCGCTTATTTTGGGCGTGAATGGAATCTGGCTGGCAACGCCTGTGGCGGAATTGATGGCGCTTGCATTGTCCGTTTTTATGTTCTTAAAATATAGGAAGAGGTATGGTTATTAAGGAGGGTGCCATATAGCAGTTATTTTAAAGATATAGATGAAATAGAATAAAGTATAGAAAGATATACGAACGTTTAAACCATTGCAATGACAGTAAAATGTTTCTTGTTGGTTGATTTTGTTTCCGAAAGTATCGTATCATTCCATTGATTTCGCCCTTTATTATGGTTAAACTATAGAAGAAGGGAGGGATTTACTTGAATAGATTAAATATTGCAAACAATATTGTACGATTAAGACACGATAAAAAAGTCACACAGGAACAGTTGGCAGAATTTATAGGTGTCACGAAAGCATCTGTCTCAAAATGGGAAAATAATCAAAGTACTCCTGACATAATCATTTTGCCATTGCTTGCCGCATTCTTTGATGTGACAGTAGACCAGTTGATAGGATATACACCGCAGTTGGCAAAAGAGCAGATTCAAAATCTTTATCAAAGATTCGGAAAAGATTTTGCCGAACGTCCTTTTGAAGAAGTGATGAAGGAAACACAAGATTATGTAAAGCGTTATTATTCTTGCTATCCTTTTTTGTTACAGATATGTGTTTTATGGTTGAATCATTATAAAATGGCAGAGGAGGAGAGGCAAAAAGACATCTGCCTGCATATTGAAAAGCTATGTCAGCATATAAAAGCAAATTGTAAAAATATGAAAATTCACGGAAATGCGGTTATGATTCAGACATTTGTTTATTTTCAGACTGGACGTATGCAGGAAGTCGTGGAGGAGCTGGAGGAGTTTTCTGTTTCTAACGCATTTGAAAATCAAAGCAGTGTTCTTCTTGCACAGGCGTATGCAATGCTTGGCGACAAAGAGAAAGCAGACGGCTATACTCAAATCAGTATGTATGGGAATATAATGACGTTGCTGGCGAATGCAACGTGTTATCTTTGGATGCATAGTGAAAATTTATCTGTGTGCGAGGAAACCATCGACCGTATTGGGCATGTGGCAGACATCTATAAAATTGCCGAACTCAATCCCAATAGTCTGTTATCCTTTGAGTATCAGGCAGCGCTCTGCTATTTGATACATGATGAAAAACAAAAAGCGCTGGAACATATTGATAAGTATGTTTTGTGTCTGTCTAATTTGTTTTTCACAGCAGATTTGTACTTGCATGGAGACACTTATTTTAATAGAATTGAAGATTGGTTTGATAATGAGTTGGATAACGGAACAAAGGCGCCGCGTAATAGAAAAATTGTTTTAGAGGATGCCAAAAAAACATTAGATGCACCGCCGTTTACTGTATTAAACGGAATGACTGAATTTGAAGAAATAAAAAGGAAGTTAAAGGAGTTAAATTGATGAATAGGATTATTGAAATGTTACCGTTTTTGATTCCGCTTGTAATCGTGGAATTTTTACTTCTTGGATATACGCTGTGGCATGTTCTTACACATAAGAATTACAAACGTGGAAACCGGACATTGTGGCTGATTGTTACCATTATTGGAATGAATTTTGTTGGTCCGATTCTATATTTTATTTTAGGTAAAGAGGAAGCATAATGAATATTTTAGAGATTTCTCATATAACAAAAACATTCGGGGCAAAGAAAGTCTTAAATGATTTGAGTTTTTCCGTACCGGAACATTCTGTATTCGGCTTTATCGGACAAAATGGTGCAGGAAAAACTACAACGATGAAAATAATACTGGGTCTGTTAAAAAGTGATCAGGGTGAAGTTTTTGTAAATGGCGAAAAAGTAACCTTTGGGCAAAACAGCACGAATAAATACATTGGCTATCTGCCCGACGTTCCAGAATTTTATGGTTTTATGACGCCAAGGGAATATTTGACAATGTGCGGGCAGATTACGGGTATGCGTAAAGAAGAAATAGTGAAAAAATCCGTAGAGTTATTGAAACTTGTGGGACTTGAAAAAGAAAATAAACGTATCAAAGGGTTTTCTCGCGGCATGAAACAAAGGCTTGGAATAGCGCAGGCGCTTTTAAACAGTCCGAAACTATTGATTTGCGACGAACCAACATCGGCACTTGACCCGATGGGCAGGAAAGAGGTTTTGGATATACTTTCTTCGGTGAAAGAGCATACGACCGTTGTGTTTTCTACCCATGTTTTATCGGATGTGGAGCGCATCTGCGATCGAATTGCATTTCTCCATGAGGGAAAGGTTGCCCTTAGCGGTACATTGGAAGAAATCAGGAACGTCAGAAACGGAGAAAGTATAGAAATTGAGTTTTTCACGGAACAGGATGCAGATATATTTGGAAGCATCTGTCCGGGTGGTAAGAAATCCGGCAGAACCAAGCTGCTTTTTCAAAAAAGAACAGAAATTGATATGTTAGACATGATGAAATGTCTGTCACAAAATCAAATCTCTATTCTGCGTTTGGAGAGGCTAGAGCCAACGCTCGAGGACTTGTTTTTGGAGGTGATCGGGAAATGAAACAGTTCACAGCTTTCATAAAAAAAGAATTTTTGGAGCAAGTGCGAAGCGGCAGATTTATGATACTGGGGATTTTGTTTTGTCTGTTTGGAATCATGAATCCAGCCACTGCCAAAATGCTGCCGTGGCTGTTTGAAATAATGTCGGAGCAGCTTGCAGAGAACGGAATGCTTATTACCGGAATAGAAGTAGATGCATTGACCTCTTGGACACAGTTTTTCAAAAATATGCCTATCTTACTTATCGTGTTTATCGTTATGTTTAGCAGTATTTTGACAACGGAATATCAGAAAGGGACACTTATCAATGTGATTACCAAGGGCATGAAACGTTGGAAAATACTGGTTTCAAAACTATTGATCATGTCAGTATTCTGGACGGCCGGCTATGTGATAACTTTTGGTATTACTTATGGCTATAATGCATACTTTTGGGACAATCACATCGTACAGAATTTATTCTTTGCTGCATTTGGTTACTATTTGGTGGGACTGTGGCTCATTTCGACTGTTTTGCTTGCATCTGTTGCTTTAAGATCAGCATCCGCTGTTACGATTTTTGTGGGAGCGGCGTTTGTTAGCTCATACCTGCTAAGTTTCTTTCCTGTGTTTCGGGAGTATGTACCTACATTTATATTAAGTTCTAATGAACTGATGATGGGAGTGGTGGACAGCAGTCAATGTTTTGCTTCTGTGGGAATTACAATTTTCTTGACGGCGCTTAAGGGAGGTTTAGCAGTTCTTTTTTTCGATAAAAGAGTGATATGAAAATGGAAAAACTTAGTGCTTGAAATAAGGCTACCGCAATCCCACTGGCTTTAGACGATGGGTTAAGGTAGCCAAAAGTGGCGGTATCTGTTATACTTGCGTTATGGGAACATGGAAATCTAAAAACAGACATAAGTA